>Ga0316620_10000013_pt1 | contig 99748 bp, 69 predicted proteins | sample OWC_Aug_M1_C1_D5_FD_207651 | JGI IMG/M metagenome (GOLD analysis project Ga0316620, IMG submission 207651) | Wetland soil microbial communities from Old Woman Creek delta, Ohio, United States - OWC_Aug_M1_C1_D5_B | ecosystem: Environmental > Terrestrial > Soil > Wetlands | place: USA: Ohio...
ATTCTGGGGATTGCGTTGCTGTTGGCCGAGGTTTGAGACAATCCGGGCGGCCGGGGCCTGCTCACCAGGTCACACCCTGCGCCGACTGCGAGTCCGAGGCCGGATGGCGGAGGCCTGAGGTCGCTATTTTCGGAACAGCTGCTCATGCGCCGAGGCGCGCCCGGTGACGCCGAAAAACGTTCGGGGTCGGGATCGGGATCGAAGGCGAATCAGCTCGATCCCGATCCCGACCCCGATATTCGTGGCTTTCGTACTATTTTCGAAGCATGTCCTTTTCGTGGATGCGCCAGATGCCGGCATCAGACATGGCGCGCCAGGCGGAGGCTATGGAACCATGGACGTCGATCCCGCGTACGGCGTCTTCGATCACGAACACTTCGAAGCCTTCCCGGCGGGCATCGAGCGCCGAATACAGCACGCAGAAATCCGTGGCCAGGCCTGCCAGGAACAGCCGTGCCATGCCCCGGCTGCGCAGATAGCCGCTCAGCCCGGTTGACGTCCGGCGATCGTTCTCATAGAAGGCGGAATAGGAATCGATGGCAGGATGAAAGCCTTTCCTCAGGATGACCTCAACCCGGTCCGTCTGCAGAGCGGGATGCAACTCTGCGCCTTTCGTTCCGGGAACGCAGTGGTCCGGCCACAAGATCTGCTCCCCGTAGGGGAGGATGATCGTCTGCAGGGGCACCTTCCCGGCATGAGAGGATGCGAAGGAAACATGTCCTCTGGGGTGCCAGTCCTGAGTGAGTGCGAAGTGCGCGAATTTCGCCGCAATCCGGTTGACAACCGGAACCACTCCGTCCCCTGCCGGCACTGCCAGCGCGCCCCCCGGGCAGAAATCGACCTGGATGTCGACTCCCAGCAACATATCCTCCGTTCGTATCTCTATCCCTGAGTTCATAGCGCCACCCTGTCGAGTAATGAGTGATGAGCAATGAGTGATGAGTGGGGGGCTGCAACTCAGGAAAAGATCCGGCTTCCGAAGGCGTCACTCATCACTCATTACTCAATTTAAGTTTGCCGGCGACATCGAAATTTCCCCCGCTGAGCACGGCCACGGTTGCAGTTCCTGCAGGCAAGGCCGTTCTGCCTGATAGCAGGGCGGCGACGGTGGCGGCGCCCGCCGGTTCCGTCAGCAGCTTGGCTCGTTCAAGCAGGAAGCGGATTGCGTCGAGCATCTCGTCATCGCGCACGGTGACCAGATCGTCGACGAGATCGTTGATGATGGTGAAGACCTCGGGGTCGGTCTTCCGGGTGGCGAGGCCGTCGGCGATGGTTGTGACGGTGTCCAGGTCGGAGCAGCGGCCCAGACGCCTGCTAGTGGCCATGTTGGCCGAGCCTGTCGGTTCCACCCCGATGATGCGCACTTTTGGTCGGCTTTGCCGGATGGCCATGGCCATGCCGGCCATCAGACCGCCGCCTCCTATCGGGATGAGGATGGCTGCCAGTTCCGGAAGATCCTCCAGCACTTCCAGCGCCAATGTCCCCTGGCCGGCGAGGACATGACGGTCTTTAAAAGGGTGGACGTACACCAGGCCTCTTTCAAGGGCCAGCTCCTGCGAGTGCGCGAACGCGTCGTCCCAGAGCCGGCCGAACTGCACGGCTTCGGCGCCGTATTCCTTGACTGCCGCCACCTTGCTGGCGTTGGCCTTTTCCGGCATCACCACGACTCCCGGGATCTGTTCGCACGCCGCGACATATGCCACTGCCTGTCCCATGTTCCCGGCCGACGCGGTAATGATGCCCCGCCTGGCCTCCGCGCGCGGCAGGTGGCGCACCTTGTTAAAAGCGCCGCGCGGCTTGAATGAGCCGGTCTTCTGCAGGTTTTCCGCCTTCAGGTGGACCTGAAGCCCGATGCGCGCGCTCAGCGAGCGGGAGCGGAACAGCGGGGTTCGATGCACAAGCCCGTCGATGGTGGCGCGCGCCTCAAGAAAATCATCCGATGTCAGTCTGTAATTCATGCCGATTCCTCGCCGCCAGGCGGCTCGAAGACATACCCTGCGCCCGCTGGCGCCTGCGCGCCTGCCACCCGGCGCCCGAGGACAGCGGCGATCTGCCGTATCTCAGCCATCAACAGCTCCAGCTCGGAGGGCAGGATCGATTGGTTCCCGTCCGAAAGAGCTTCGTCCGGCCGGTGATGCACTTCCACGATCAGGCCGTCCGCACCCACGGCGACCGCCGCGCGGGCCATAGGCACGACCTTTTCGCGCCGGCCCGTCCCGTGGCTGGGATCAACGATAATCGGCAGGTGGCTCAGGCGCTGCACGGCCGGAATCACGCTCAAGTCGAGAGTATTCCGCGTATGGTCGGCAAACGTGCGTACACCCCGCTCGCACAGGACGACCCGGTAGTTGCCTTCGGCGAGGATGTATTCCGCCGCCATCAGCAGTTCATCGAGCGTTGCCGAGATGCCCCGTTTCAGCAGCACCGGCCGGCAGGATCTTCCCGCCGACTTGAGCAGCGAGAAATTCTGCATGTTGCGGGCGCCGATCTGGATGACGTCCGCGTACTTCTCCACGAGCTCCAGGCTCTCCTGATCCACCGCTTCCGTTACGATCTTCAGGCCGAACTCGGCACGGACCTCGGCCAGAATCTGCAGGCCCGTCTCGCCCAATCCCTGGAAGCTGTAAGGAGAAGTCCGCGGCTTATAGGCACCTCCGCGAAACAGGCGGGCACCCGCGGCGTGTACCGCCGCGGCAATCGCCAGGGCCTGCTGCCGGCTCTCGACTGCGCAGGGTCCGGCAATGACCGCGATCTCGGCCCCGCCGATGCGCACACCATCCCCGAGATCGACGACGGTGGCTTCTTCCCGTAGCTCGCGGGCGACAAGCTTGTAGGGCTTGGAAACCGGTACGCACTCCGCCACTCCCGGCAACGCTTCCAGTGTGGTGGCATCGACAGGGCCCTGATTGCCGGTGATGCCTATGGCTGTCCGCGTGATCCCCGAAATCGGATGGGCGCGGTAGCCCATCTCCTCGATTTTGCGGCACACTCTCTGGATTTCGTCGGAAGTCGCATGTGCCCTCATCATGACCAGCATGGCTGCCTGCCCCCTGTAACAGTTCCATCCGCGTATATGATACCGCAAAGGGCGCCATGGCGGCGCCAATCATACCGCGGTGCCATGCATGGCGCTCCGGATCCATGCCGCCGCAGCATTTCCGGCAAGGCCGCGACCTGTCGAAATGGGAAATCCAGTCCCGGGATATTGCAGCCGGGCCGCGGTCCGAGGGCAATTTCCAAACCAGTAGCTTTGCGGCCGCGGATCGGCATACACTAGGCGGGGGGTACCTTTGAGCGAACACGTCGCGATTGGCCTCAACGCCGTGATCACCGCGGTCACCAAGGAAGTGCCCAGGTTTCTTGCCTTGAGATCCGCAGGGCCGGACCAGGCCGCGCCCTTCGACGCGCTCCCCTTCGGACCGTTCGATCCGCTGCGCGACCGAACGCTGGAACTGGGGCTGCGCCGCTGGGTGCGCGAAAAGACGGGCATCGAAATCGGATATGTGGAGCAGCTCTACACTTTCGGCAATCGCAACCGCGATCCCAGAGAGCGCCGCGGCGGGCCCCGCGTCATTTCGGTCGCCTACCTGACGCTTGTGCGCGAGGGGCCCCCTTCCAGGACGGTCGATGCCGTGTGGCGGGACTGGTACCGCTATTTCCCCTGGGAAGACTGGCGCGCGGGGCGTCCCGCCGTCATAGACAGCCGGATCGCTCCGGCCCTGCGCCGTTGGATCCGCGCCGCCCGGACCCGCGAACTGCGCATCGAGAGACAGGAGCGCTGCGACATCTATTTCGGCCTCGGCGGCGCGCCCTGGGTGGCCGAGCGCGTCCTCGACCGCTACGAACTGCTCTACGAAATAGGCCTGGCAGCCGAGGCAGAACGCGACCGCCGGGTGCCGCAACCCGTTACCGGCGGCCGAGAGAGACCGCGGCGCGCAAGCGGCCTCGGGCAGCCCATGGCATTCGACCACCGGCGCATCCTGGCCACGGCCCTGGGCAGGCTGCGCGGCAAGCTCAAGTACCGCCCGGTGGTATTTGAATTGCTTCCGGAAACCTTCACCTTGCTGCAGTTGCAGCGGACGGTCGAGGCCTTGGCGGGCATCGGGCTGCACAAGCAGAACTTCCGCCGCCTGGTCGAGGCGGGCGGGCTGGTGGAGGGCACGGGCCGCATGGACATCCGGACCGGCGGCCGACCTGCCGAGATCTTCCATTTCCGCCGCGACGTGCTGCGCGAACGTCCCGCGCCGGGCGTCGGCATCTCCGGGCTGCTGTACGGCTGATCCGCCGCACATTTTTCCACGAACCGGTTGACAAAAGATATGCTCAACATTAGTATAAGGCTGAAAGTATGAGGGGCTGCCTTTGGGCACCCTGATATACTCGCAATGAGAATAAGTGAGGCACCGCATGAACGCAAGAATCCTCGACCAGGCCGCACCGCCGGAAGACCTGGCGTTCACGCCTGAAGTCGAGCGCAGCACCGCCGCGCTCTACGAGCGCTTGCGCGGCGTGATCCCCGAAATCGAATGGCCGGTTCACGCCCCCTACATCGCCGCCATCAACCGTCTCAAGGTGGCACGCCGTGCGATCATCCTCGCGCACAACTACCAGGCGCCGGAGATCTACCATGGGGTTGCCGACCTGACGGGCGACTCGCTTGCCCTGGCACAGGAGGCTGCGCGCACCGACGCGGACACGATCGTGCTCTGCGGTGTTCATTTCATGGCGGAGACCGCCAAGCTGCTGAATCCCGAAAAGACGGTGCTGATCCCGGACCCCGAAGCCGGCTGTTCGCTCGCCGAAGCCGTCACGGCGGAGGATGTGCGCCTGCTGCGCCAGCGCTACCCCGGCGTGCCCGTGGTCTGCTATGTGAACACCTCGGCAGCGGTCAAGGCCGAGTCAGACGTGTGCTGCACATCCGCCAATGCGTCGGCGGCGGTGGAGTCGCTGGGCGTCGACCGCGTCATCCTGCTGCCGGACGAATATCTCGCCCGCTACGTCGCCGGGCAGACCCGGGTGCAGGTCATCTACTGGCGGGGGCACTGCGAGGTGCATGAACGGTTCTCGGCACGCGATCTGCGCGAATATCGCCGGCAATTCCGCGACCTGGTCATTCTGGCTCATCCCGAGTGCCCGCCGGATGTGCTGGAGGAAGCCGACTTCGTCGGTTCGACCGCGGCCATGATCAGCCACGTCGGCCGGCACCGGCCGCGGCGCGTGGTGATGGTGACCGAATGCTCCATGAGCGACAATGTCGCCGTGGAGTTTCCTGGAATCCAGTTCGTGCGCCCCTGCAACCTGTGCCCGCACATGAAGCGGATCACGCTGCCCAAGATACTGAACTCGCTTCTCAACGGGCAGCATGAAGTACAAATCCAGGACGGCGTCACCCATCGGGCACAGCGCGCCGTGGAACGCATGATGCAGCTCACAACGCCGCGACGCGAAGCCTAGCAAGCCGTTTGCGCAGCATGAGGCAGGACGCGGACGGCCGCAAAGGCTGTGCGCATCGGCAGGATGGCGGAGCTTCCGCCGCAACCTCAGTGACAGGACTTAGGATGCCATGAACCATTCTCCGGATCTGCTTCCCTTGCCCTACCCGCTGCTCTACGAGGAAACCGTCCGCCGCGCCCTGCTGGAGGATCTGGGTCGCGCGGGGGATATCACTACGGACGCCATCGTCGGCTCTCAGGAAGCCGTGACGGCCTCGGTGGTGGCGCGCGTCGAGGGGCGCCTTGCAGGCCTGCCGGTCGCACTTTCCGCATTCCGGTGCCTTGATCCGCAGGTACAGGCCGAAATCCTGATTGCCGACGGCCGCGACGCCGCGGCCGGCGACCAGCTCGCCGTGATCCGCGGGCAGGCGCGCGCCATGCTTTCGGCGGAGAGGACCGCGCTGAACTTCCTGGGCCACCTGAGCGGCATCGCCACCGCCACGCGCGGCATCGCCGCCGCCGTCGCCGGCCACGCCGCCAGGGTCGTCTGCACCCGAAAGACCATGCCCGGCCTGAGGGCTCTCGAGAAATACGCCGTTCGCGCCGGAGGCGGGGCCAACCACCGTTTCGGGCTCGACGACGCGGTGCTGGTCAAGGACAACCACCGCGTGATCGCGGGGAGCATCACAGAGGCGGTGCACAGGGTGCGCCGGTACGCCGGCCACATGGTCAAAATCGAAGTCGAGGTGGATTCTCTCCAGGAACTGGAAGAAGCCCTGGCCCTGGGCGTCGAAGCCCTCCTCCTGGACAATATGAGCCTGGAGATGCTGGCGCAGGGCGTGCGCCTGGCACGGGGGAGAGCGCTCACGGAAGCGTCCGGCGGCATCACGCCCGCCAATGCGGCAGCCATCGCGGCAACCGGGGTCGATCTCCTTTCGGTGGGCTGGCTGACCCACAGCGCTCCGGCGCTGGACGTCTCCCTGGACCTTGCCGTCGGGCTCTAGTCCGGACTATTCATGAGGGAAGGATCACAAAACGTTTGCGGACACGGAAAAACACGGATGCACACGGATCGCATCCGTGTGCAGGGCTTTTGCCGGCCCGCAGGGCCCAGCGCTGCGCGTGTTCTTCCGTGTCCTGAAAGCTCTCTGTTGAAGGCCGTTACCGGCATTGCGCGCTCTCGCGCACTCGTTTGCCGAGCTCTCCGATGAACAATCCGGGCTGGGGCTGCATCCGCAGGATCGCGGCCTAGGGCACCATGACGATGTCGCCGTTTTCCAGGACGACATTCTGATTGAGGTTCTTGCCGTTCATGACGTCCTTGTAATTGAACTGCAGTACCCTGCCGTCCTTCTTCCGCACGATCTTGATCTTCGTCGTCTTGGCATATTCCGACAATCCGCCGGCCCGCGCGATGAGCTCCAGCACGGTCATGGGCGCCCCCAGGGGATAGGCCCCGGGCTTGACCACTGCGCCGACGATCGATACCTTCTTGCTCTCGACCTTGGTAACGGTGACCGTAACGGTCGGAACACTGACGAAGAATTCCTTGAGCCGTTCGGCGATCGCCTCCTGCAGCTGCATGGGCGTGAGGCCGTTTGCCTGCAGATCGCCGATCAGCGGCAAGGTGATTTTGCCGTCGGGGCGGACTACCACCGACGGTGCGGAGTGGTCCACGTCTTTCCACACATTGACGGCCAGAACATCCTCCAGCCCTATAACGTACTTCTCATCGACCTGTACGGCAGCGGTGCCCCGCTGAACCGGGGCGGCGGCCGGCTTCGCGGCCGCTTGAATGGCCGGAGGGTTCGGCCGGCCAAAGCCGAGAGCGGCAAACGCCAGGAACAAGCTTGTGATACGCATGATCTGCTTCATGGGTTATCTTCCGTAGACTAGGGTTACTAATGCGAAGGCAGCGCAGCTCTCCGACGCTCCGCTGCGTCCCGGGGATCGGCAGGGGCCAGCCTGAGGGTGATTGCAGAGCCAAACGTCTCTTGCGATCCGTATCCACAACGATAGCGATTCTGGCAGCGGATTTCCATGAGTTTCAGTGCCCGCCCTGCCGCCGGCCTCAAACCGGCTCCATGGCTTACCCGACGGACTGGATCCGCACCGGGAGGCGGCCATTCTTTCCCATCGGCAGATCGCCGGCATCGGTTCAGAAAAATCATGATCCTCCTTGCTTGGGTCTGGATCCGCGGGACCTTGCGGGCCTCACGCCTCTTCATGGTATGCTGTGTCAGGGGCTGACGAAGTCCCGTTGCCGTTTCGTCGGGTCGGAAATCAATGTCAGGCGGAGGGAAGCCATGCCAGCTAAGCGCAGCACCATGCGTAAACCTGCCGGAGCCACCGGGAAAAAGCCCGCCATTGTCTCCTTCCTCAAGGAATTGCTGCTGCTGCTGTTCGTGGTGCTGGTTCTCAACAGCTTCGTGCTGGCTTCCTTCGAAGTACCCACCGGATCCATGGAAGACACCGTAGCGATCGGCGACCGGGTTTTTGTCAACAAATTCATCTACGGCGGTTCCACGCCGTACACCATTCCGCTCACGGGCATCCGCATACCGCACATCCGGGTGCCGGGCTTCCGCGATGTGGCGCGGGGAGACGTCATTGTTTTCGACTGGCCCGGTGAGCGGGATCAGGTGGAGAAACCCCGGCAGATGTGGTATCTGAAGCGCTGCATCGGCCTGCCCGGCGACTCGGTCCAGATTCGAGACCAGGTTGTATATGTGAACGGCCGGCCGTTGGCGGATCCCGTGCATTCCAAGCATCTCCGCCGCAGCCCGTTGGCGCCCGGCATCGCGAATCCTGCCATCTTCCCTCGCGGAGCCTCGTTCAACGAGGATACCTATGGCCCCGTGATCGTGCCGCGGAAAGGCATGAGTGTTCCGCTCAGCCCGGAAAATTTCGGCGCCTGGGAGGTGCTGATCCGGCGCGAGGGTCATGAGGCGCAAATGCCCGGGGGGATCGTGCGCATCGACGGCCGGGAGGTTCACGAATACACGGTTGAGCGTGATTATGTATTCGCCATGGGCGACAACCGTGATAACAGCCTCGACAGCCGATTCTGGGGTTTTGTGCCGCTCGAGGATGTGATCGGCAAGCCGATGATCGTCTATTGGTCATGGAATCCGGACATTCCCATTTACCGCCTCATCGACAAGATCCGGTCCGTGCAGCTGGGTCGTGTGGGCACGATTATTCGCTGAAGCCTGCCCCGGAAAAGGCCGCAAATTGACGGACGAACCGGTCGAGATACCGATCGAGGATTGGATTGACCTGCACAGCTTCCTGCCGCGCGAAGTTGCGGGCGTGGTCGAGGAATACCTCTGGCAGGCGCAGCAGAGAGGATTCCGGCAAGTGCGCATCATCCACGGCCGCGGCATCGGCGTGCAGCGCGAGATGGTGCGCGCGATTGTAAGCCGGCATCCTGAAGTTCTTGCCTTCACGGACGCTCCTGACCGGGGCGCCACCGTGGTTCAACTCAAGCAATCCCGCTGAGCCGTGGCCCCCTGCCGCCCGGCAACACCCCGCACGACGTTCCCAGTCAACTTAATCGTTCTGTTCCGGGAGAATTTTGCCGAAAGATAGTAGGACAGAGGAGAGTCTATCGGCATGCAGGCAGCGGAATCCTGCGGAGCATGCTGCGGTTCCGGCAGGCAAAATGGTTTCCCGACGGGCCTATGGAAGACGTCATCGAAGCGGCCAAATGGAACGGCTTGGATCTATCTGCGGCGGTCCGTATCCTCGAGCACGCCGGACGACGCGATCCGACTCAGCTCGACATGGAGCCGGTGGCTCAGCTGCAGGCGCTCATAGACGGGCTTTGCGATCTGTCCATGCACGACGGGCTCACCGGCCTGATGAACGCGACCTTTTTTCAGGCCCTGCTGGTGACTGAACTGGATCGCAGCGCCCGGACCGGCCGGGGCTGCGGGCTGATGTTGCTTGATCTGGACCGGTTCAAGAATGTCAATGACAGCCATGGCCACCCTACAGGGGATCTGGTCCTGCAGGCGGCTGCCGTCCAGTTGAAGAAGTCGCTGCGCGTCATGGACACGCCGGCGCGCATCGGCGGCGAAGAGTTCGCTGTGTTTCTCCCGGAGTGCGGCCCGGAGGGCGCCGCGCGTGCTGCCGCACGCATTCACGCCGGCTTCCTTCCCCTGCTGGTCACGGCGGGAAACCTGTCCCTGCGCGTCACTGCCAGCGCGGGTCTGGCCTGGACTGAACCCGGCCGCGCGGCAGAACCCAAGGACCTGCTGGCGCGAGCCGACGCGGAGCTCTATCGGGCCAAGAGACTTGGGAGGGAACGCCTCTGCCATCCGGATCTGATACCAACCCGGATGTCGGCCGGCGAACGTGCTTCCCTGGTATCGTCCGGACTCGAGGAGGATTCGTATGAGCAGTAACCAACGAGCGCGCCGCTTTGCCATTGTGAGCGGCAAAGGCGGCGTGGGCAAGACTGTGATTACCGCGAATCTCGCCGCGGCGCTCGCCCGAGCGGGCCATCGAACCCTGGTGCTGGATGCCGATCTCGGGCTGGCCAACCTGGACGTAATGTTGGGAGTCGACACAACCGCCACGCTGCAGGATGTCCTCGCAGGCAGTTGCGAAATCGCCGATGCTTTGGTACAGACGCGTGCCGGCTTCGCTCTGCTGCCAGCCGGATCGGGCTCGCTCGAGACCACTCTTTTGACTCCGGATCTGGCCAGCAGCCTGCAGACGATACTCCGGCAGTTGGAATCCTGCTACGACGTGATGCTCTTCGATGCGGGAGCCGGCGTGGGCGAAGTCGTGCTTCACTTCGCCCGCATCGCGGACGAGATCGTGCTCGTAGTCACGCCCGAGCCAACCTCGCTGATGGATGCTTACGCGACCGTCAAGATCCTCGCAGTCCGCTTCGGCTGCAGGCATTTTCGCCTGATCGTCAATCAGGTGGACCCGGATCGCCTGGAAGCGACCGGTCTGACCGTCGCCCGTCATCTGCAGCGCGTGGCCGCCCGCTTCCTCTCCATCGAAGGGAGCGCTTCCGTTCACATCCACCATGAGGGCTCGCTGCCTTCGGATCCGGCGGTCGGCAGGACGATCAGCCGGCGACGCCTGCTGCTGGAGTCGGAACCATCCTCCCCCGTCGCGTTGCTGATTGCACAACTGGCAGATTCCCTCTGCGTCCCGGTTGCTGCCCCCCAATAGGTCAGAGGTCGGATGTCGGCGGTCCGAGGTCGGCATCCTAAAGCAGAACCGGTCAGCAGGGCGGGATCGGCCGGCGCGCCGCGAAAAACATTTTCATCAGGCTGCTGCATTGCTCCTCAAGCACGCCGGACATCACTTCGAATGTGTGGTTCAGGGGCGCGGCGGTTGCCAGGTGGAAATGCGAGTCGAGCGAACCCGCTTTGGGATCGGGCGCCCCATAAATGACCTGCTCGACCCTCGCCTGGATCATGGCGCCGGCGCACATTATGCATGGCTCCACGGTCACGATCAGGATGGAACCCGGCAGGCGGTAGTTCTTCATGCCGTACGCAGCGTTGCGAAGCGCCAGAATTTCGGCGTGTGCCGTGGGATCATGCAATTGAATTGAATGGTTATGCCCGCGCCCCACGATCTTTTCATTGATGAGCACAATCGCGCCAACAGGGACTTCCCCTTCCCACTCGGCCCGGCGGGCTTCTTCGAGGGCTTCGTGCATCCACTGTTCCGCCGCCTTTCGATCCATGCTGTTCCCGCTCGCTCGCTGTTTCAGATCTCAAGCTACCACAGGCAATTGCCGTCGTCAAACGACGTGAGCGGGCGGAGGCGGCCACGGCTCAGGATTCCCGTGACAGGCGGCCGTGACCGTGACGCCACCGGCAACGGCAGGACAGCTGACACAGAGGATACGCCAGAAGGTGATTTTCGGTAGTGCTCACTGCGCAAAATCAGTATTCTAGGGGCGTTGCGGAGGCAAGGGCCATGGCAGGCGAACCGGATTGCGACGGCAGAATCGAAACCGGACCTCTTCCCGAGAGCGTGTCTGGACGGTTGACGCAATTTGGGGGAAACTGGCTGGAATACATCCCCGAGGGGAACGCCATCGTGGTCCGGCATGTACAGCCGTCGGCGTGCCCTGCGATTTCAGCCGTTCCTTGTGAACTGATCGCGCTGATGGACTGCATCCCGCCGGCACACAGGGCAGCGATGCCCGGAGGAGAATTCCGTGTGAAAGATGCCGACGGCCAGACTCTGCGTCTGGTGGTCGAGCGGGGGGATATACGGATCCAGTGGCCGAGCCCGGATTACTCGAAAGCAGTTCCAGTACCGACGGCGACTCTCATGGAGGGCTTGAATCCCTGTGCTGCCCGGGTGCGCGGCCGGGCTCGTTTTCTTGGGGCCGCCGGGAGCGGCGCACGCCTCCAGGAGTTTGTGGACACGTACGAGGGGCTCTATCCCGAGGGCGAATTGCTGGTACGCGAGGGCAGCGGCGGGACGGAAATCGAGTTCCAGGATGTGAATGTCGACCCCTGCGAACTGGTGGCCAGGCTGCAGGAATTGGCCGATCCGCTCGATTCGCTCGAGGCCGAGCTCGAAATCGGCTCCTTCGCCCTCGATTCGGCGGATGCAGGCTTCAAAATTCTGGTACGCCGCGGCCAGACACAGGCCTTGCGCCCGTCTCTGTGGAGATAGCACGCGCCATGAACTACTTTCTCACTGACCCGCAGAAGGAGATGCAGCGACTGGCCAGGGAAATCGCCGAAAAGGAGATCCGGCCGGTTGCCGCACAGTACGACAGATCCGGCGACTTTCCGTGGCCGGTCGTCAAGGTGATGGCCGAAACCGATCTGTTCCGGGTGTTCATCGACGAAGCCTATGAGGGCATCGCCGGAGCAACGGCAATATTCAACATGGTGCTCGTGACCGAAGAGTTGTCACGCGCTTGCGGGGGTATCGCTCTGAGCTTCGCAGGCACTGCCCTGGGGGCGCTGCCCATCATCCTCGCGGGCGATGAGGCACAAAAACGACGATTCCTGCCTGACATCGCAGCCGGAAGAAGGCTGGCGGCATTCGCGCTCACGGAGCCTCAGGCCGGATCCGACGCCGCAGCCATCACTACCACGGCATTGCGGGACGGCGACTGTTACATCCTGAATGGGACCAAACAATGGGTCACGAACGGGGGCGAGGCGGACATCTATTGCGTATTCGCCTCGAGCCATCCCGAAAAGGGACCCAGAGGAGCGTCCTGCATCGTCGTCGAAAAGGGAACGCCGGGATTCGAATTCGGCAAAAGAGAAGACAAGATGGGAATCCGCGCCTCGGCCACGCGCGAATTGAGCTTCCAGGACTGCCGTGTACCGGCGGCGAACCGGCTGGGGCGGGAGGGCACAGGCTTCATCACGGCGATGAAGACCTTCGACGTCTCTCGACCGGGAGTGGCCGCACAGGCGGTGGGCATCGCCCAAGGGGCGCTGGACCTCGCGGTCGCCTATGCCTGCTCCCGAAGGCAGTTCGGATCTCCGGTATCCGCTTTTCAGGGCCTGCGCTTCACACTGGCGGATATGGCGATGCGCGTGGAGGCGGCACGCGCGCTGACCTACGCCGTCGCGCGGCATATCGACTCCCGTCCTGCCGCCCGGCCGACCATCTATTCCGCCATGTCCAAGTGCTTCGCCTCGGACACCGCGGTGCAGGTAACCACCGATGCCGTTCAGGTGTTCGGGGGATACGGCTACATGCGTGACTATCCCGTCGAAAAATACATGCGCGACGCCAAGATCACGCAGATCTACGAGGGGACCAATCAGATTCAGCGGGACGAGATAAGCAGGGCCCTGATCAGCGCCTATCATTCCGCGGAACCGGCTGCCGCCGCTGCCGACAGTGGCGGCCGTGGGAGCGGGGCGTCAGTGTGACCCGGTCTGGACCTGATGCGGATCCTCGATCATCGGGCTGTGGCGATCGAGGGAACGGTCTTTCACGACGAGAGCACCAGGCACCAGGGATCTCTGTATCCGCGGGTAGGATGCCAATGGCTCCTCGGAAATGCCACGGCGTGTCGCAAGCTTGCCGACGAGAAACGCGATCGGGGCAAGCGCCACGAGAATCAGGAGGATCCTGCACAGGGTTGCTTTTCGCGTCGGGCTCATGGAGCTTTGCCTTCCACCGAGATCTCAGGATGCCTGCGAGTCAGGCCTTTCAGCATCCTTTGTCGAAAAGCCGACAGCCTAACGGTTGCAGGATCGCACTGAACCGTCGATCCGGCAACTAGGCATCTCCCTGATTTAAAACAGGAATTGTCCGGAGTGTTGCCGGCCTGCGGAGCGGCGGCAGAGTGCCGCACATCAGTCCGGACGGCGGCTCGAGCCGGCTCCTCCCGTGCTTGCGGCGACGGGATGCGTGGATGCTGTGGAATCCCGGCGTCCGCCCCAAATTCCCGGCTGTATCATGGCCGCCGCCCACGGTTCGCGTTCATCCGGCATTCACGGATGCAGCTCATCTGGTGGGTTGCAGAGGCACAAAACTTACCTGATACGAGGTGCCGCTGAGGACGATGATGCTGTAGTTGCCGAATGCGTCCGTGACATCCGCTGCGGCGAATCCCATGTTTGGCGCATCCTGTATGGCGCTGCCCCGGGCAATGACCGTTACGTTGGCGACCGGCCGTCCCTGGCTGTCAGTGACCTGTCCGAAGATGTTTGCGGTCCTGGTAAGCCTCGGAATCAGGATGCTGTAATCCGTGTTGACATTCAGGATCAATGAATCGGGCGCGGCCGGGTAGGAGATGGTGCCGAAGAGGTTCCCCTGGAGCGCAAAAGGAATGAGCGTGCTGACACCGAATGTCCGGCCCTGCGCCAGGACCATCTGGTACTGCCCCGCAAGATTGGGGGAGGCTGAGCTCGTGGCAGGGAGCGTGCAGCAGGTAAGCTGCGTGCCCAGCGTCGCGGACGCATCGGTCGCCATCAGACTCGAACCGGTGGGAAGTGTGGCGAAGCCAACCAGCGTGATGGTGCCTGAGAGGGTCACTGTGGCCGGGACCGCATAATTGTATGGCGGGGCACCGCCGGGTACCGTCAGCGAGCCCAAGTTGTACAGCTGCAACGATTCGCTTTGCAGCGGCAGGAACTGGATGGGCTGCCGTCCCACCGAAACAACGTAGGTTCCGGCCGGCAGAACACCCTGGTAGCTACCGCCGGCGTCGAGATTGAATACGCCCTGTGCCGTCCGATCTGCGGAAACAAAGTGGATCGTCGTGGCGGTCCCCGCAGGCAGGTTGTTCAGGCCGGAGACGGCGCCGGAAACCTGGAGGAGGGAGACGGCCGGCAAGCTCGCGTCATGAGTCGTATCTCCCGCGACGGACACGGCGGCCGGGTCGTCATACGTTGCAATGACCGCGGACGCAGCGCCGGCCGGTTGGTAGCACACCTTGAGGGCGTAGGTGCCGGCGGGAAGGACAATCAGGTATCGGCCGGTCAGCACATCGACCGTTCCGGTATACACGCTCGTTCCACCGGCGCTGGCACTGACCAGGACCGGCATCCCCGGCCCGCTTATTCTGCCGGAAAGCTTGAATCCGGCAGGCAGCACCTGGTTGAGCACGACGTTCGGGTTATTTGCCAGCGCATCGATATCGGTGGCGGTCCTGGACAACAACGGTGCCACCGGGGCCTTGCCGGGAGCCGTTCCCGTCTCGATCGGCAGCGTCGTGTAGGACAGCGGCGCGGCGCTCTGGCGCAGCGTCATGGCGGATACACCTGCGGTTGCAGTGATGGCTACGGATCCATGGAAGCCTGAGGTTCCGGGAAAAACCTGCGAGATAAACACAGCCCAGTGTCCGTTGCCGGCCAAGGCCTGCGGTGCGCTGGTTCCCATCAGATACCCGTCCTGATCCAGCAGTCGGAAAGTCAGGTTGGCTCCCGTTCCACCCGGCCTGAAAAAGGCGATGCCGGTGTCCAGGCCGTCCACGATCTGGACCGGCAGCGTCAGCGTGGTGAACGCGGCAGAATCGCCGACTCCCGCTTCGGTCGTGAAAGCGCCCGACAGGTTGAACACCGTGAAAATTCCGGAGGCGCCGATCGGCACATTGGAGGTGATGGCCGCACCTCCTGTTGCCAGATTGCCGGCGCCGTCGGTCTGAAGAAAAAGAGAGGCGCCGGGTGCGAGCGGCGGGAGATTGAAAACGGTCCCGGTGCCGCGGCCGGGGATCGTCGCGGAGGCGGTCAGGGTGATCGTGACGTTTGCGGCGGACGAAGAGATATTGAAGATCAGAAACGAAGTCCTGAAGCTGCCGCCGTTGAAGACGCCGCTGGCCCAATGGGCAAGGTTCAGAGTGGTCGCCGTCGATGAGGTCGCTACCGCCGGTAATGAGGTATAGGACAGAGGCGAATCGTGCTGTCGCAGCACCAGGACGGAGACCGGGGCCGTACACTGCACCAACAAGGTCCCCTGGAAACTGCCGATCGCCGGGAAAAACTCGCTTGCCCCTTTTACGAAGCGGGCGATGTGCTTCCCTGCCGCCAGCGTAAACTGGAAACGTGCGGCTTCGATCCCGTTCGTGTCTCGAAGGCTCAGTGTGATCGAGGCCTCCACGGCTCCCGCGTTAAAGAGTGCCAGGCCCGTGTTAAACGCTTCGGTGGTATCTACGGGCAGGACAAATTCGGTCAGCGGGACGGAGTTGCCGACCCCGGCTTCGCTCAGGTAGTTCCCGGCAGGATCGTATAGGGTGAAGATCGATGAAACCCCGATTTTGACGAGAGAGGTCACCTTGGCAGCGCCGGTGGCCAGATTGCCCGCTCCGTCCGTTTGCAGGATACGGGTTGCCCCTGCAGCCAACTGAATCGTGAACTGGCTGCCGGTCCCGAGGCCAGGGATAGTCACCACCAGAGGAGTGCCTCCGCTGTCAGTCAGTTCCAGCAACACCGTGGTGTCGGTTGAGGAATTATCGAAGAGGATGAAGGTCGTCCGAAAGCTCCCGCCGGCATACTTCCCATCGGCCACATGGGGCAGATAGTACGTGTTTTGCGCAAAGGCGGCCGTGACCGGAAATATCGCGAGGAACAGTAGCGCAACCAGGATCCGGCCCAGACGGAGCCACATGCCCGCTGATCCCGCACCTGGCGTTGTTACCGGGGGAGACTGGACGGCATCCGCACCCGGGACGCCCAAGCACCGGCAACTGCTGCATGTCTCAGACATTACGATGCCCTCCGGCCGTGACTGGCGCATTGCCAGCCCAACGTATTGAAAGTGACGCAAACTCGCCCTTGGGAGAGCGGCCCGCGCCCGAGCATCGTGCCGCTCCGTGCATTGATGGTATATCGGCTTTCGGAGAGGCGGGTGGAGTGAGGCGATTGCCGCACTCCACCCGGCCTCGGCTGCTAATCATTAAAAAGCGGCACCCAGCAGCGCCACCGGATCCCAGGAAGTCAGGAAGCCCCAAGCGGTTCCGCTGAGGTTGAACAGCCCTTTCCCCGGGCCGAAATCCAAGGCAAGGCCTCCGGCCCATTCAGCCATGCCGTCGGGAACCCACGATGACAGGGCTGACCAGGATGAATTGTTGTAGAGGAAGATGCCCTTCCCAGCCCCGAAATTGACGACCAGGTTGGGGCCGGCCTGGGACACGGTCAAGGCATCCCAGCTGGTGAGCTGGGCCCAGGAAGTACCGTTGAAATTGTAGAGTCCCTGGGCCGCGCCGAAGTCAACTGCGAGTCCGCCCGCCCATTCATACATATTCTCGGGCACCCAGCTTGTCAGCGAGGCCCAAGAGGAGCCGTTATACAAGAACAAACCCTTGCCCGCACCGAAATTGGCGGCCAAACTTGGGCCCCATTTGGCCAAGTTCTGGGGATCCCAAGCGGAGAGCTGGCTCCATGTTACCCCGTTGTGATTGAAGAGACCTTTACCAGCGCCGAAATCGACCGCGAGACCGCCCAGCCATTCCACGAAGCCTTCAGGCACCCAACTCGAGAGGGCTACCCAGGTGCCGTTGTAGAGGAACAGGCCCTTGCCGGCGCCGAAATTCACGACCAGACCGTTACCCCATCGGGTGATGTCCTGAGGATCCCATCCGGAGAGGACCGTCCAGGTGCCGCTGGCATAGTTGAAGAGGCCGTTGGCGCCAAAATCAACTGCGAGTCCGCCGGTCCACTCCGCTTCCTTTTCGGGAACCCAGCCGGACAGGCTGCCCCAGACCGTGCCGTTGTATTGAAACAGCCCTTTGCCGGTGCCGAAATTGACTACCAGCTTGTCGCTGCCCACGCCCGGAGGAACCCCGACGGTGAAGGCGTTGCTCGGCGGTGAATCGCCGGAAACATTGTAGGCTACGATCTGATACGAATATTGGGCCCCCCCCGTAACGACATCCGTATAGGAGGTGGCATTCGCCAGCGCAAGACCGACCGCCACGGACGGGCCTGCGTTGTCGGAGCGCATGATCTTGTAGCCGATCTCATTGCCCGGGTTGCCGAAGGAGGAAGACGGCGGAGTGGCATCCGACCATCGGAGACGAACCTGGTTGGCGGACGTCGCGCCAGTCAGGGTAGTCGGCGCGGCCGGAGCGGTCGTCGCCACCAGAAACTTGACCGGCCGCATCATGTCGTCTTCTTCGTGGCTGAGGATGTGGCAGTGCCACACATATTCCCAGCCGAAGTCGAAGAACTGATTGGTGACGGCAGGGGTGATCGGCTGCCCCGTATTAGGATCGATACTGGTGAACCCTTCGGTTGCGCCAATCGGGACCGACGGAGAAAGAGGGCGAGTGCTGTTGGGTATGCCGAAGGGGAGCTTGGGAGCCGTCGCCCGCAAGGCCACGATCGTATCCTCCAGCGGACTGACCCGGATCGTCTCCTTCCAACCCAGCTCATTCGCATCCGGCAGCCGTATAAAACCGTCCCAGCCGACCCGGTTGAGCAACTGCACATCAAACAGGTGAAAGTGGATCGGGTGGGTGTCCACGCCGTTGTGGGTGATCTTCCAGATCTGGGTCCCATCCCCGAGCGTACCGATAGGGACCGTCGTGTCCGGGGTATCGGCGATGACCTCGGTGGGCGGATCGACGAAATTCTGCAGGACGAAGTTTTGCGTCAAGGCGTTGGTGTTCGGCAGCTCGAGCCCGAGCTTGCCGCTCATACGCCCATATTCAGAGTCGAAGGCTGCACCCATCTCGTCATGGATCGCCTTTGGCTTCAAGGGAAAATCCGTCACCACCGGGCCGGCGACGGTCTGGAAATTCAAAGTGGTGCTGTAGATATTCGCCAGCCCCCAGTTCGGCCATGCAGCAGGAAACGTCGTGTTGTAGGCTGAGTCATAGGCCGACTGCCCGACGATTATCGGATCCTGCGATTTGGCAAACACTCCCTGCGTGGAGGCGGTTGATTTGAACGCATTCTGCAATGCAGTAAGGTTGAAGGCAGGCGCCGGGGCGGTGCCCAGTACCTTAATCTGCATGATGGTACGCGTGTTGGGCCCCCTGCCCACCTGCGGCCCGCTGTGGCCGCCTGTGGAGGTCATGTCCGGCGCCCCTGTGTAGTAGTCGTAGCGCGGATCGAGCGCCGGGAAAGCCGCGGGAGCGTCGTTGTACAGGATCAACGTCTGGCCGGCAAAGGCGGAGAAGTCGACAACCACGTCGGCCCGCTCGGCCGGCGCCAGAAGAAGGGAGTGATCGGAGACATTTCCGTAATTGAAGGTCGTCTGATCGCTGTTCCAGGCAATCGGCCGGCTTGGAATGACTACGGGTGCCGGCAAAAAGCCGCCTTCGGTCCCGATCTGGATCCAGTCGGGGCCGAGCGTCAGCGGATCCGGGACGCCACCGGCCCTGCCATCGGTCGGCCAATCATCCGGCAATCCCGAAGTCTCCGAGGCAGGCACCATTTTGACCTCGGTATTGGCTGCGCAGGTCGGACAACCGGGTGCAACAGTCGTGTCGGCCTTATAGAGCTGCAGGTTGACGAAGCGGTCGTTGGCCGCGTTCAGAATACGGAAGCGGTAGGTTTTGGGCTCAACGGTGAGGGTGGGAAACGCGGTGCCGTTGACCAGGGCCGTGTCCTGGAAGGATTCACCCGGGATGGAGGGATTGGGAGTCCCCGGTATTTTCGGGTAAGGAGCGAGGACCGCGTCATAATAGGGATTGTCGACCGGCGGATGGGTGATGCCCGTCGTGGGCGGCCAGAACCACGGCCCGTAATGCCAGCGTCCGAAAGGATTGATCCCGGCGATGTCGTAGGGGTTCTGCGCCGGCGAGTAGACATGCGGATACCAGAGGTCACCGCTCACCGGCGGCCTGACACCCCCGCCATCAGGGGTACCTGTACCCCAATTCCAGGTCGGATCCGTGGTGCGTACCGTGGCAGCATCCACAAAGGTTTTGTCCTGGATAATCAGCGGCACGCCGACACCAAGCCCGGCGAGAACTCCTCCGGTTCCGATCAGTTCCTGCTCCGTGGCATCCGTTAGCAGGTAACCGGCAGCTTCGCCGGCATAGACGTTCAGGCGCGTGATCCCATAAGCATGGTCGTGGTAGAACATCAGGCGCGCAGCCTGCTGATTGCTGTAATAGTACGTGGTTGCGCCATCGCCGGGATTCGACATGTCAGGCACGTTCTCCGCGCTGTCGCCTCTGGGGTACGGAGTGCTTTCGCCCGCAGGGGTGATCCACTGGTGCGGCGTCCCATCGCTGATCCACGGGCTTTTGCCGCCATGCAGGTGGAGATCCGCGCGGTTCTGTGTGTAATTGACGAGCGGGCCGTTCGGTCCGGTCCCTGCACCCATGACCGTGGTATCCACAGGAACGAAAAGGTCGCCCCCGCTCCCTGTCGGTAACTTGTTGATGAATTTGATGCGGACCGCGCGATCCTTCACCGCGACAATCAGCGGTCCCAGGTACCGCGGCTGGTCCACCGCAAAAAGCTGCACGTTGTTGGCATCCCGGATCGGACTGCCGTCGGGATACCTCAGCGGATAGTGATTTCCCTTCACTACACTGGTCTCCAGCTGGACGTAGCCGCGCAACGTGGTCGGCGGGAGATCGGAGTGCATCTGCTGGGTGTACTGCACCAGGCAGATCTCGTAATAGTCGGCAAGCGGGTAGGTCGCCGAATCCGGTACGGCCACGGGAATGTATTGCAGCAGGTTGTTGGCACCCGTCGGCCCCAATAGCGGCAACGTGTCAACGAATTTCCTCAGCGCCGGGCTGTAAGCCCAGTTGGCGCTCCCGAAATAATCCGGCACACCGCCCGGCGGCACTACCGCCGCCAGGGGGGCTGCCGATGCCGATCGCGCCGCGGCACGCGCTGCCTGTGCGCGAGCCGCCGCCGCCTCCCTGTCGGCCTGAGTGATTCTGACCCTGTTCTTCCACGGGAGATCCTTTGATGTCTGGGCACGGATGCCCAAGCCTGATCCGCCGGCGAGCACTGCCGCCATGACTGCCATGACCACTGCAAGATGCTTTATGGATCTGTTACTGTGCATGGAGTACCTCTGTAATCTCTACCTGATTACGGAAATGTCGGAACCGCAAGCGTGGGTGACGCCTGAATTGAGTCTGGTTCGGCCTGAACGGCTAGACCGTAGAGAGCGTACGAACAAGACCCCTGCTGAATACCTGATTGAAGCCCCTATCCCTTCCGGATGCGTTGTCACTTTCACAAAACCGCACGTGGTGCCCGCACATACTCATAACTTCAACGATCTAATGAGAAGCAGAGCTCATGCAAAACGTGGCGATACTATCCTCAATCAGGATCCGCTTCAATCGGGCTTGTCCCTATCCCGTACGGGGAAAACCCCTACTCGGCACAGGGAAAAACCTGATTATGAAACGCATTGTATACGAAGCATTCTGGAAATGAAAGTGGCTTTTACTATCTCCTTATCGCCATATAATAATGATATCAGACAAGGCATAAAGTCAGCTGGCATTAGGGGTTGTTTGATATTGGCATCCTTTATCTAATTGGCTTGTTTTCACATCCTTTAAGGTGCGTCGGCCGCGGGTTGTGCAGACGTCAATTCCTTGTTGGAATGGACTTTCAAATAATGTGAAGCGTGTCGCGTCGAAGAGGATTTCCGCCGACGCTTTCCTGAACAATTTGGCATCCGACTCGGCACCCAGCCCGGCCCATCCGGATCGGTCTGCGGCACGCAGGCGTCACTGCATCCGGAGTTCGACCGGCTCGCGGGCAGGTGATCCGGCAGCAACAGTCTGCACGTACTCGTTGCCGGCGTTCCGCCACCAGCCATGAAACAACCGGGACGATTGGAGGCACCGGACGGTCAGGGGATGCCAGCCCGGCTCGTTTTCATTCCCTACCTGGACACAGATGCTGCGCGTGTCGCGCCGCAAGCCCTCGCGCAGGCATTTGAGCGCGCTTTCTTTTGCGCTCCATATCAAGGTTGCCAGAAACGGGCGTTCCCCGACCTGCGACCGGGCCACCAGGGATCTTTCCTCGTCCACGAAGTAGTCGTCGAGGAAAGCCAGGTCACGGCGCAGGATCGCTTCGATGTCGCATCCCACGGCAATCCCGGGCTGCGTAACGACACAGAATCCCTCTCCGCCGCTGTGGCTCAGAGCCAGGGACACGGGCACGCGCACGGCGCCCAGAAAGGCCTCGGGGGCGCCGTCCGGCGCGCTCCGGATCTCCAGTTCTTCACATCCGGGAGCCTTCGGGCCCTGCAGAGCCAGCATGGAGCGCAGCGCGTTTTTTGCCGTCCAGCGGCCGAGCAGCCACTCGTTACGCCGTTTGGGAAACCGGAATCCGGCAGCCCGCACGCGTTCATCCGGGGAGAGCCAACCCTCATCCCCGGGCAAACCGGCGAGGGACTGGATCATGAAGTACAACGTAGGGCTAGCCATCGGTCATAGCACAGCAATGCGTGCCGATGGGGCATGGACAGGGCCTCGGGCCCGCATCCGCGCCCCTCGACATTTGCCTGCCTCAGCACATCACCGCACGGAGGGACTTCAGCAGGGTATCATCCACCGGTTCCGGCAGAGCCATCGTCCGGTAGCCGGACAGTGACAGCCATACATTCCCGGCATCATCCACCACGCGGGCATCGAAGCCGCCGTCCGCGAGCGGCGTCACCACCGAATGCAGTTTGGCACGGCCAGGCTCCGCGGCCTTGAACACGCAAAGACGGTCCACGCGGTACGGCAGTCCCAGGCGCGCCTGCGTAGCCAGTTCCCACATGCCGGCAGTCTGGAAACAGAGCTCGATCAGGCGCGGCGACACCAGGGTCGGCATGCTGTCCGGCCGGTGATTTGCAGGAAGATCGGCGGCAAAGGCCCCGACAACTTTGTCCCCGTCACGCCACGAACTCGCCATCACCCGGTACGCGGGGCCATGGAAATAGACCCGATAGATGTCCGCCGCCGCCACCTTGTTGCCATTGGAGGAATCAACCGCGATCTTGAGCTTTTCCGGGCGGGATGCCGAGGTCGCCAGCCTCACCTGCGCCGTGAAGTGGATGGTCACTTCCGGCTCGCTTTGGCCGTGGAGGGTGCGGGCGCCGATCAGCCTGCAATCGGCGATGATGTCGGCCCCTTCGGCGCGGTAGTCGGCGCGCAGAGTCATCGTCCGGGGTTGCGCCCGGTAGAATTTGAACGGCGCCTGAAAAACAACATTTTCGATCGCGCCGATCTGCCGTTCCGGGAAGAGGAGCCTGGCGGCCTCCGCCAATGCCTCGATGCCCATCACGCCGGGGAGCACGGGAATGCCGTTGATCTGATGGTCAAACAGGAACGGTTGTTCGGCAGGATCAAGGGTGGTCTCAACGGTCAGACCGCTGTACAGGCCCATGCCGGTGACTTTGCCGGTCATGACGCCAAAACCTGCGGCGGCACGCCCCGCCTTTCCCAGGTCGAGTCCCCCGCTCTCGTCGAATTCCTGCAGCATGATGCCCAGACGTTGGCCGACAACCACCTCGCCGAAGCCGCCGCCGACCAACTCGCGTCGGACATAAGGGATGCCCGCTTCCGGGGCCAGCATGTCGATGCCGGCCTGCTTCATCACAGCCGGGATCGATCCTCGCGCCGCCATGCCGATTCCGCTCCAGGCGGTCCAGTCGATCGCAATACCGCGGGTTCCGGGACGGGAGGTGCGGAAGCCGGAAATGCTCTTGCACAGCAGATCGTTGGCCGAGCTGTAGTCCGTTTGCCCCCCGTTGCCGAAGCGCCCGGCTATCGAACTGAAGACGACGGCGGCTCCGAGGTGCATGCCGCCGAGGTTGGCGAGCAGATTGAACCAGCCGTCGCTCTTGACATCGAAAACCAGATCGAACTCCGCCGGCTTCTTGTCCGGCAGCAGGTGGCTCACCTCCAGGCCGGCGGCATGCACCAGCACATCGATGCGCCCGCTCGTAGCAGCGACTTCCTTCATGACGCCCGCAACACCTTCAGCGTCTAGCAGGTTGACGCTGTGGTAATGAACGCTGCCGCCGGCCCGCTGCACGGCTTCCAGAGCGGTCAACGCGGCATGTGTGCGTTCCAAAACGGCCATCTCTTTCTCGACGAGCGCCGGAGTGGCGCGTTCGCCGTGGGTCTTCAACCGCTCGAAGATGTCCCGTTTCAGCCCCTCCCTGTCTCCGGCAAGCCGTCTCAGATCGGGATTTGACGCGTCCGGCTTGGGTGTGAGATCGAGTAGGTGGAAAACCCCGCCCGACGCCGAGGCCAGGTCCGCGGTGATCGCCGAAACGATACTGCCGGCAGCACCGGTGATGAGAAACACCGTATCTTTGCCGAGAGTCATACCGGAGGCCGATGCATCGAGCGGCTTTTCTTCCAGGCCGACAGCCCATCTCTGACCGTGGCAGTACCCGATCTCCACGGCCCCCGCATCCCGGAGGGTCTCCTCGATCAGCAGTTCCGAAAGCCCTGCAGTTTTTCTGCTCGGCTCGAAATCGACCGCCTTGACAAGCGCTGCCAGTTTTTCCCTCTTGAAGGCCTTGGCAAATCCGGTGACGGCACCGCCCAGCGGCGCCACGGCGCCCGCCTGGTCATACCCGTGCAATCCGCCCAGCCTTGTGGCGGCGATCAGAAAGGTGCCCGGTGAACCGATCAGGTCGTAGAGCGAGCGCATGGCAGCATACAGCAGCTTCACCCTCACCCTCGTAGCTTCCCGCCAGGAGGCGAGGTTCATCGAGGCAATCTCCTCTTCCTGATCGAGAGCCGGCAGCCAATAAACGCCCTGAACCGGGCCTGCCGCTTTCCATGCTTCGATGCGTTTGCCGAGGATCTCCGCATCAGGCGCGTCGCTGATCAGGAGCACCCTGACGCCGAGCTTTTCCAGCTTGCCGGCAAGCGCTTTGCCGACGCCTCCACGATCCGACATCACCAGAACACGGCTGCCGGAACCCAGGTGCACGCCGCTGTCTTTGCAGAGGTCGAGAGCAGGCCGGAGGCGCGGGACCGGGATCCGCCGCGGCAGAGCCTCGGCGGCCGCCATGCTGGCGGTAATACTCCTGCTTTCGGCGGCGACACGTTCAGGCGCTGCGGCCGGCATCGCAGCTGGAACCGGGGCGGCAGTTGCACCAGGCTTGAGGTCCGGCCGCCGGTCGTACACGAACTGAATCGTGTGCTGCAGTGTCGGGAAATCCCGGAGCTTCAGGGCATCGTCGCGTGGGATGTCGTAGGCCTCACGGATCGCCGCGAACATCTCGGCCTGCTTGACCGTATCGATCCCGAGATCGGCTTCCAGGTCGAGATCGAGATCCAGCATGTCGGGCGGATACCCGGTCTTTTGCGCGATGATGCGCAATACCGCATCCTTCACCGGCTCTCCCCCTGAAACGATCGTTGCCGGAGCCGGCACGGTCGCGGCTGAAGCCGGAACTGCCGACATCGGGCTGGGTGCCGCAGCAGGTTTCAGATCGGGACGGCGATCATAGACAAACTGAATGGTGTGCTTCAGGGTGGGGAAATCGCGCAGCTTCAACGTGTCGTCGCGCGGGATGTCGTACGTCGCGCGAATGGCGGCGAACATCTCGGCCTGCTTCACCGTGTCGATGCCGAGGTCGGCTTCCAGGTCCAGGTCGAGGTCCAGCATGTCGGGCGGGTACCCGGTCTTTTCGGTGATAATCTGCAGCACCCGCGCGGCAACCGCATCCGCCGGGGCATCCGAGCCGTGGCTCGCTGCCTCATGCGGCGCGGCGGCAGGAGCCTGTGCGCGAGCGGCCGGCACGTCTGGGGCTTTAAGCGGCTTCAAGTCCGGACGCCGGTCATACACGAACTGCACCGTGTGCTGCAGCGTCGGAAAATCGCGCAGCTTGAGCGTATCGTCGCGCGGAATGTCATAGGCGTCCCGGATGGCCGCGAACATTTCCGCCTGTTTGACCGTGTCGATGCCGAGGTCAGCCTCGAGATCCAGGTCAGGATCCAGCATGTCCGGGGGATATCCAGTTTTTTCGGCGATGATAGCCATCACCTTTTCCCTGACCGGATCACCGGCCGGGTGGGCGGGCGCGGGCCGGGAGACGACCGCCGCCGGAGCGGCGACCTCCGGAACCGGTGCGCCCGTCCCCGGGGCAGGAGCCTTCAGGTCGGGGCGACGGTCGTAAACGAACCGGACGGCATGAGCCAATGTCGGGAAGTCGCGCAATCTCAGGGCGTCATCGCCTGCAATTCCATAAGCCGCGCGGATGGCCGCGAACATCTCAGCCTGCTTCACGGTATCAATCCCCAGATCGGCTTCCAGGTCCAGATCCAGATCGAGCATGTCCGGCGGATAGCCGGTCTTCTCGGAAATGATGCGCATCACTTCCACCTGAACGGGATCGACTGCGGGGGCGGCAGCGGCCACGAGGGGTGCGGACGGGGGCGGCGCCGGAGCCACGACCCGGGGAGGGAGAACAGCCGCGGCTGCGGCCGGCGTTACCACCAATGCAGGCGCGGCCGGCGGGGGTATCGTCACGGCCCTGTCCTGCGCGGGAAGAGGGGTGGTTCCATTGAGGGCGGCCGGCCCCTGGTCCTTGAACCGCAAAGTGCGCTGCACGACTTCGATCTCCGGGGCGCTGTAGCCGCTGATGCGTTTCATCCAGTTGCGCCAGGCATTGTCATCGACAATGCGGTATCCGAAACCAAGGGCGTCCGGGCTGCGGCGCCGGCCGTCGGCGGTCGGAATCCAGCGCGAAAGGGTCATGCAGATCTGCGAGCCGAAGCCTGCGCCGAGGCGTAGCGCATACTGAACAGGGTAATGCCCGCCCTTGGAGAGATTGAGCACGCCGAGCTCGGGATCGACTTCCTTGAAGTTCGCCACGGGCGGCACAATGCCGGTTTCCAGTATCTTCACACCGATGACGTCTTCCACGCCCACTGCCATGGGATGGCCCGTGGCGCCCTTGGTATTGGCAACCACGATCCTGTCCGCCGCGTCCTTAAAGACGTAGCGCAAGGCGAACACCTCGGCCGAAGCGCTGCCGCCCCGGGCCGGCGTGTAGGTTTCATGGGATACGAACACCGTCTGCGGAGCTATTTCAAAGCGGTTGATCCCCCATTGTGCTTCGACATCCGATACGAGTTTTTCCATGACCTGGCAGATGTGTCCGACATCGAGCCGGGTGCCATGGAAGGCGCTGTTGGCTACCACGGAACCGAGCACTTCGCAGATGGGCTGCAGCCCGCGTTCGTGCGCCGATTCCAGGCTTTCGACCACCATTGCCGAGGCGCCCATACCGACGATCAGGCCGTGGCGGCGGCGATCGAAGGGGGTGGCAGCATCCTCGACGACCTCATCGGTCGCGGCTGCGCCCGATGCCAGGAAACCGGAACCGAACCAGCCGATCAGATTGTCTGAGACTACGTCGTCGGCGGAGATGACGATGACGCGGCGGCAGCGGCCGGTCTGGATCCAATCGGCAGCGATGCCCACGGCCTGGGTGCCGCTGGCGCACGCGCCGTTCGTGGAGGTGTTCGGCCCGCGCGCGCCGATATATTCCGCAAACTGGGAGTGTCCCATGGAAAGGACCCGGAACAGAAACCGCCGATCGAAAAAGTAGGGCTTCTGGTCGATTTCGGCCTTCAGTCCGGCGATGCGCCGGTCGAGCTCCGCGATGATGCCATTGTCGGAGGGTGCCAGCTCGGCAGCCCTGGCGCGCAAGCTGATGAGTTCCTCCATGCGTTCACGGCGGATGCGGTCCCGATAAAATCCCGAAATAATCTCCTCGAACGAATCGTATCCCGGGAACGCGCTGGTGAACAGCACACCCGTGTCGTCGCGCATCTCATCGGGCAGCCCCCAACGATCCGGCAGCCTGGTCCCCTTGGTTGTGGTCTTGTAGCGCATCACCAGCGGAATGCCGGCATCGCGCAGGGCATCAATACCGGCTGCTATGGCCAGCCGGGTGACATGATCCAGGGCGGCAAGACGGTCCTCAGGGAAGCCGAAATCGCGGACCAGGTCGTAATCGTGGGCGCGTGCCGCGAGCTTGATGACCTCGTCCAGGCTCTGGATGGTTTCAAAGCTGCCTTCGCCCGAAGCGGTCTTGACCAGCCGGGTGATGTTTTTCTCGAGCATGGCGCGCCGCAGTTCCATCGGGATAAGGTCGATGAACTGGCCACCGCTCAGGATACGTTCGATATTGGTGTCGTCAAAAACACGCGGCACTCCCGGCAAGCCGAGTGAAGCGCCGCTGATGCAGACGCGCGCGAGGCTCTGTACCGGGCGGCCGCCGGAATAGACCTGGAAACCACGGTCGAGAAAATCGGCGAAAAGGTGCCCGAGTTCGAGGTAGCGATCCGCAGCAAGCCGGCTTGCGGTCGGTCCGGAAACTTGAACACTCACTGCCGGAGCCGGCCGAGGTGACGCGGCGGCGGCCGGAACTGCAGCCGGAACCACGCCCTCCGGCGCCTCGCCGGCCCTTACCTCCGTCGCGGCCGGCGGCGCCGCTGCAGCGCGCGGCTCGCCTGCGCCGATACCTGCCGCGTACAGACCGCAAAGGGCCAGATTGACCGATGCGATTTCACCGATTCTCGGGTGGTTGGTGAACAGCGGCACCACGCCGGGGCGGTCTCCCAACACATCCTCCGTGAACCCATACAGCACCCGCTTGGGGCCCACCTCCACAAAGATGCGGGCGCCGGCTTCGTACAAGGAGTTCAATCCCTTGATGAACTGCACCGGCGAGGCGACCTGCTTTCCCAGCAGGTCGATCATCTCAGGAACGACTCCCGGCCCCATCGGATAGAATGTCCCCGTGACATTGGAAATGATCGGAATGGCGGGCGGCTGCAGATTCATTCCCGCCAGCACCCTGGCCAGGGATTCGCTGGCCGGAGCCACGATCTTTGTGTGGAAGGCATGGCTGACCTGCAGCGGCTGCGCCCGATAGCCAGCCGCCCGCAGCGCGGCAATGGCATCCTCAACGGCCGCGGTCGAGCCGCCGATGACCGCCTCGCGGGTGCTGTTGATGTTGGCGATGACCACATAGCCGGCTACCTTGGCGAGGATCTTCTCGATTTCTTCAATCGGGCCGAACACCGCCGCCATGACCCCGTTGTCGTCCAGGGCGCACTTGGTCATCTCGGTGCCTCGCGCGCTGACGGCCCGCAGGGCTTCCTCGAAGGACATGGCTCCGGATGTGACCAGGGCGCCGTATTCTCCCAGGCTGTGGCCCATTACCATGTCCGGGGTAACGCCGTAGGCGCCGAGCAGGCGGGCCAGGGCGGTTTCCGTCGCCAGAACCGCGGGCTGGGTTACGGCGGTCTGCTTTAGATCCTGTTCGGCACGTGCCACCGCCTGTTCGTCGCCTTCGTCGAGGAAGATACAGTCGCTGAGCTTTTTGCCGATCAGCGGGAGCATGACGCGATCCGCGGTGGCGAAGGTCTCCGCGACGATCGGTTCGCTGGTCCTCAGCATGTTGAGCATATTGACGTATTGAGAGCCTTGCCCGGCAAACAGGAACGCCACTTTGGGCGCCGGACCGTTTCCCAGAAAGATCCCCTTGGCGCGCAACGCCTTCCATCGGCCGGGTTGGTTTTCCTCGAAGGCTTTCATCGCCTTGCCGCACTTGTCGGCCAGATCGGCGACATCGGCATAGTCGATCGCCAGGCGCACCTGCGCCCGGAGATCAGCCTCCGCGGGGGCTGCCGGAGCAGGAGCCTTCCCGGCAGATGCTTCACGTCGAGCCGCCTGCAGCCGCTGGATCACGCCCGCTTCGGAATCGGCGCCCAGCAGCAGAGCGCCGCGCAGCGGCGTCTTCACCTCGGGCCGGCCATCCCGCCACTCCACCGCCGGGACGGAAACCTTCAGCTTGCCCTCGGCCGCAATCCGGCCCGGGATGTATTCTTCCAGCACCGTGTGGAAATTCGTCCCGCCGAAGCCGAACGCGCTCACCCCCACATGGCGCACCCCTTCCCGGCCCGCGTCCCAGTTGGCAAGCCGGGTGTTGACGTAGAAAGGAGATTTGGCAAAATCGATGTCTGGATTGGGCTTCTGGAAGTTCACGCTCGGCGGCAGCACTTTCTCATGCAGCGCGAACATCGCTTTGAGAATGCCTGCGGCGCCTGCAGCACCTTTGAGATGGCCGATATTCGATTTCACCGATCCGAGGGCAACCGACTGCGCCGGAAGCCCGTATTCTGCGAACGCCTCGCTCAGACTCTGGACTTCGACGACATCTCCGACCTGGGTTGATGTTCCGTGTCCCTCGATCAGGTCTCCTGCGCCAGGGACGACACCGGCATTTTGCCAGGCTCGCCGGACGCTGATCTTCTGCCCCACGGGGTTCGGGGCGGTGATACCTTTGCCTTTGCCGTCGCTCGATCCGCCAAAACCGCGGATGACCGCATAAATGCGGTCGCCGTCACGCTCGGCATCGGCCAGCCGCTTGAGCAGGAAAGTCACAGCGCCTTCTCCCATCACGAAACCGTCGGCCCCGGAGGCATACGGACGCGAGCCGCTTGGCGAGAGCGCGCCGATCTTGCAGAACTTCACAAACGTGGAGGGGCTCATGTTGGCATCGACGCCGCCCGTGAAGACCGCATCATAGTCCCCTTCCACGAGACCACCGACGGCGGCGCTCATCGCCGCCATGGTGGACGCGCACGCAGCATCCGCGACAAAATTGGGCCCTTTGAAATCCCAGAGCGCCGCGACGCGCCCGGCGATGATGTTGGCAAGCTCTCCGGGCATGGTGTCTTCCGTGATGTCCGGAAAGCGTTTCGCGATCCCCGTGCGCAGCTGATCGAGGATCGCCTTGCGGGCTGCGGCCGACAGCCCCGAGAAACCGGGCGTGTGCACCAGCTCATCCGTGTAATCCGCTACCAGCACGCGGGCAGCGGAATAGAGATGGTTGTCGCCGGCCATGGCGTTGCCGAGGATGACGGCGGTCTTTTCCGGATCCAGCGTGCGGTCTGGATATCCGTAATCGGCGAGGGCTTCCCGGACAATCACGATGGCCCATCGTTGGGTCAAATCCATCGCGTTGCCGACGCGCGGCGGTATCGGCATCTTCCACTTGCGGGGATCCCATTCCCACTCGCGAACCCAGCCGCCGATCTTCGAGTAGGTCTTGTCGGACGCCCTGGGATCGGCGTCATAGTACAGTTCCGGATCCCATCGTTCGCGTTGCACATCGCTGATGCTGTAGCGGCCCTCTTTGATGTTCTGCCAGAACTGCCGGGCATTGGGGGCATCCGGCAAGACTGCGCCCACACCAACGATCGCTACTGCTTTGTGAGCCGAAGATTTCATTACTGCCTGCTCCTTCCGGTTACAATTGAGACCCTTTGCAATTCCGCCTCTGCCGGCCCGGCGGCTGCGTTCGGGATGGGGGATCTTCTCGAGCGGCCTCCTGCAGGACCGTCCCGATCACGCCCCCGTGCCGGGGATTCCCGAGTGCGTCTGCGATTCTCCCGAGCCCCACAAACCTGCACGATGACCTGCTCGCGCCTCAAGAAGAGGTCCGGCCATAGATCAGGTCGGCGACCAAGTCCATGTCCTGGATAAGACCGGCTTGCGCGCGGTGCAGGGCAGGCAGGCCCAGCCTGCTTTCGAGCTCGGAAAACCCCTTGTCCTGCAGGCCGGCGGCACCCACGAGCCAGCGCATGCCTTCGGCAGCCAGCTTCGTGCACACTTCGCGCGCAAACACCCGGCTCATGGCTGCCAGTGCCACCGGCCCGAAACGTCGATCGGCCTTGTCGCTCAGGCGCCCTTCAGCCGCGCGGGCTGCACGACGGGCCAGGCTGCCGGAGCACTCCGCAAAGGCTATCAATTCCCCGAGGCGAAATAGGATGTGCTGATGGCGTGTCAGGCGGTGCACCCGGGCGAACTCGAGGATTTCGGCCAGCGTGTGCAGGCACCGTCCGGCGATGCCCGCTCCCACACCCGGGTGCTGCGCTTCGAGCCCTTCGACGCCGCGCCCCATATCATGATAATACTGCCCATGGGTTTTCAGATGCAGCTGCCAGCGGTCGCGGCAGACCGTCATTTCCATGATTTCGGAGGTGCCTTCATAGATTGTGGTAATCCGCGCATCACGCTTTATTTTTTCGACAATGTACTCTCTGGTGTACCCATAGCCTCCCAGCGCCTGGATGGAGGCATCGGCCGCAAAGTTGCCGGCCTCCGTCGCCAGGTATTTGGAAATCGCGCCCTCGGTGTTCAGGTTGCCCCCCTCGCTGTCGATGCGTTCTGCCGTTTCTTCGATATACGAGCGGGCGGCTTCTAGACGCGCCGTGTGGGGAACGATGAGTTTGTGCGTGAATCCCTGTTTTTCGGAGAGGGGTGTGCCGCCCTGGATTCTGCCCATGGAATAGGGTACGGCCCGGTCAAGTGCCGCCCATCCGGCGCCGAGTCCGAAAGCCGCCACCATGAGCCGCGTGTAGCCGAACACCAGCTGCGCCTGGATCAGGCCCATTCCCTCCTGGCCGCCCACGAGACGATCCGCATCGACGTAGACGTCCTCGAGCGAAACCGTGGCCGTGTTGCTGGCGCGAATGCCGTGCTTATCCTCCGGCTTGCCGTGGCCCAGTCCGGGAGTTCCCTTTTCCACGATGAACCAGCTCGGGCCTGCCGGTGTCAGAGCCAATACGCTGTAAAGATCGGCCACGCCCCCGTTGCTGATCCACTGCTTGTTGCCGTTGATTTTGTAGCCTACCACCTTGCCGTCTTCCGTAACCGGGGTGGCGGCGGTGCGCAATGCTGCCAGGTCGCTCCCCGCCTCAGGCTCGGTGGCGCCGTAGGCCATGAGCAGCCCCTCGCGGGCAATTCTAGTCAGCCAGCGCTTTTTCTGTTCCTGCGTTCCTCCGAAGACGATGGGGTCGCTTCCCAGGAAGGTCGCGAGCACGCTGGTGGCGACGCCGAGATCGACGCGGGCCATCGCCTCGCAGATCCGATACACGTCGAACGCGCCGCCTCCCATGCCCTCGAACTCCTCGGGGATGAAAAGCAGCTGAATTCCCAGTTCGGCACCGCACATATCCTTGACCACAGCTTCAGGGAATTCGTGGGTTGCGTCGAGTTGTAACAGAGTGTTTTCCGGCAGCCGTGCGGCAGTGAAATCGTTGATCGCCTGCAGAGTCAGGTCGAGGGTTTCCTTGTCGAGTCCTTTGTGCATGGTGTTCTGGGAGCTCTACTTTCCATCGGCCGCTGCACGTGACAGGACCGAAATCGAATGGTTCCTGAATCTCAGTGAACAACCGCGGGCGCACGAGCCAGCCGGGTCAGGCCTTCCGCATAGGGCAAAGCCTGCCGTCACCCTGATGTGGCCCCGGCACTTGCGGATCATCGTGTCCACCCTTGAAGAAAGGATACCCAGGTCCCGTCCGCATGGGGCCGGGGCGAGGATCCTCCTCACAAAAGTTGTAATTGTCTCATAAAATGGGGATTAGTGAAGCTATTTTATTGCGGGAATCTTCAGGACGGCCCGTCATGCTCCGGGGCATATCCGGCAGTGCACGAAAGTGCTCGGGGTCGGTATCGGGATCAAGCTGATGCGCGCTTCGGTACCGATTCCGACCCCGACATCCCCGGCTGACGTTTTATTCTCGGAGCAGGGTTGCCCACCCTCAAGCCTTCGTTATCTCGTGGCAAGCCAAAGGATAACTGTCCTCCAAATATTGAAGATGACGTGAAAATCATTGCGGGAACAGGACAATGTCCAGAACGATCTTCCATTCGTCTCCCAATTGTCTTTTCCATATGCGCAGGTAATAGCCGGACTGCTCCGGACCTTTGCCGGATTTGTCCTCCCGAAGCTGAAAAGTCCCGTAGGTATATCCAAGATCCCCCGAAATGGCGCCGCCCGACTTGGCCGGATGCCAGGTCCAGATCCCCGGCTCAGCCGGCAACAGAGCTTCCACTTCCCGGGAGCCGACCGCAGGTTGGCGCCCGGCGCGCATAAACCTCGCCTCCTTCGCCACATGCGAGCGAAGGGCTTCCGCCGGCCCTTTGGCCGCGCTCAGGCTCGATAACCTCCGATCCAGGCTGGTCAGCAGGGTCGACACCGCATCGGCGCCCATCCCCTGGTCCTTGTTCCCGACGTATTTGGCCCTTAAAGAATCAAAATCCGGCAGCGGCTTTGCCGGAGGAGGATTGGAGGTACCGAGATCGATTGCTACCCTCCAGCTGCTATTCGGCTGCCTCTGCCAGATGGTAACATAATTGCCGAAGGATGCGGCGACCGGTTCGGCAGGGCTCTTCTTGAGCTCATAGGGTCCGGTAGTGTAGCCCAGATCGCCGGCAGTTGAGACGTCGGCGAAGACGGGCCGCCAGCTCAGTACTCCCGGTGAGGCGGGACGCTCCTTCATCCATTGCACTCCCAGCACAGGCTGAGGCCGGAACAGAACCGCTTCCTCCGACATGAAGGCCAGAAAGGCCTCCTTGGTTCCCTTCTCCGCCGCAGCGCGGCTGAAGGCCCGCTCTGATTCTACGATCGCAACCAGTGCGGACCGCCACGCGTCGTCAGGCTTGGATCCGGCTTGATCCGAGGTACTGCCGGCAAGCCGGATCGAGGCCAGCAGTATCATGAAACCAGCGCCAGGAGCCATCATGGGTGCTTATTCTCCCGCATTGCAGGGGTGCGGATCTGCGCTGAACGCGATCTAATACCTATCAGAACGGCGACGGGAAACATAGCGATTTCGGCACGGTCGCATCTTTGCCGACGGTAAAGCAGAAACTGCGGCCTTTCAGCAGGCTTGATTTTCCTGCCGGAAGATCTTATATGTGCTCGGGAGCCGGCATGATTTACAATAAGAACAGGCATGCATTCCTACTGCTGACGAGGCTTTTGCTGGAGGTATTCATGAAAAGAACGACCATCGTCATGTCAGCGGCGCTGCTCCTGGCCCTGGTGCACGCGTCCGCATTCAGCCAGGTTGCCGACCTGAGCGGTACCTGGACGGGGGATGCGGCCCTGCCGGGCGCCCCGGAGAAGAGCTCGTATGTTCTCAAATTGCAGAAATCGGGGGACACCTACACCGGGACGCTCGCTGCTGCGAAGTCCACCGATGCGGCTGCCACTCTGACCGACGTCAGGCTGGAGAACAACGTCTTGAAATGCAAGGTGACGATCAGCAGCGGCGGCCGGGATCTCAAGCTTCGGTTGGCGCTCAACAGCTTTTACGGGAGGCTGATCGGCGGCTGGGTGACGGACGAAGGGGCTCATGCCTTTGCCCCTCTGGACTTCGACCGCAGCAAATGAGCGCCGCTTCGTCGCATTGCAGGCGACAGAACCGATACAAGGGGTGGCCATGGCTGATTTGCTCACACAGCTCTCCTTTTCCGGGCTGACCTTGCGAAACCGCATCGTGATGCCCCCCATGTGGTCGGGCCAGGCAACTCCGGAAGGCTTCATCACCGACAAGATCGTCGAGTACCACAGACAACGCGCCGCTGCGGGGTGCGCGCTCATCATTGTGGAGCACTCGTTCGTCCATCCTCGGGGGAGGCACTCCGCCACGCAGATCGGAGTGTATGCCGACGACCTGATCGCAGGTTTGCGCCGTCTGGCGTCCGCAATCCGCTCCACGGGGGCAGCGGCCGCCCTGCAGTTGGCTCACGCCGGCTCGCGCACGTCCTCCGCCGTTCTTGGAGGAATCCGCCCGGTCGGCCCGTCGGCGATCCGCCATGTGTATGAGCCGGACGGCGAGGTTCCGGATGAGCTGACAATCCCGGAGATCCGTGAAATTGCGGCCGCATTCGGAGCGGCTGCCGCGCGGGCGCGTGAGGCCGGTTTTGATGCCGTCGAGGTCCACGCGGCTCATGGCTTTCTACTCTCCGAATTTCTGTCGCCGCTGACCAACCGGCGGACGGACTCCTTCGGAGGGTGCCTGGAGAACCGCTGGCGGGCGCATCTCCTGGTCCTCGAAGAGGTGCGCCGCCGCGTCGGTCCGACATTTCCCGTATTCGTCCGGCTGGGCGCTCATGATGAAACGCCGGGAGGGCTCGAACTGGAGGACGCCTGCAAGGCTGCTGTCCGACTGGCGGAAGCCGGTGCCAGCCTGATCGACGTGTCGGGCGGCCTGCAAGGTTCGGGCGGGCGCGGCAAAGGTCCGGGATATTTCGTGCCTTACGCCGCAGCCATCAAGGAAAATCTTCGCATACCGGTCATCGTCACCGGCGGCATCCGGGAAGCGACCCACGCGGACCGCATTGTCCGTGAGGGCCTTGCGGACCTGGTGGGGATCGGGCGGGCAATGCTGGAGGACGCCGCTTGGGCCGAAAAGGCGATCGCGGCGCTTTCACGCTCCGCATAACGCAGGCACGCAAGCCCGGGAGGCTCGGCATGAGATCGATATTCGCCGCACTGTCGCTGCTTGCCTTCGTGGTCCCCCAGCAGATGGAGCGGCCGCACATGGACTTGGCGCTCCAAGCTGCCCGATGGCTCGAATCGACGACGGTTCGCACCCCCAAGGGCAGTGCCTGGCCCGCGGATCCCCGCGAGCCGAAAACCGTGCGTCTCGACCTTTACAGCGGCACGCCCGGGGTGGTGCTGTTTTTCCTGGAAGCCTACCAGGCTACCGGCAACCGGCCGTTCCTGGATCGTGCACGCTCGGGGGCCGATTACCTGGCCGCCTCGCTCTCCGAAGAAAAAGGGATCGGCCTATATGAGGGAATCGGCGGGATCGGGTTCACCCTAGAGGAAACGTTCAAGGCGACCGCGGATAAAAAGTTCGAACAGGCAGCCCGCCGGTGTGTGGATTGGATCCGCACCCGCGCGATCAAAAGAGGCCGCGGCGTCGAGTGGAGCGACGTCACCGACATCATCAGCGGCAGTGCCGGCACGGGACTATTTCTGCTTTATGCCGCCCGCGAGCTGAAGGATCCGCAGGCCCGTGAGCTTGCCATCCAGGCGGGACGCCGCCTCGTGCAACTCGGCGTACCCGAAAGCGGCGGCCTCAAGTGGGCCATGAGCCCCACAAGCCCGAGCCTCATGCCCAACTTTGCCCACGGTACCGCCGGGATTGCATACTTTCTGGCCACCCTGTACCAGGAAACCCAGGATAGGGAATTCCTGGTGGCTGCGCTGGCGGGAGCGAAATATCTGCAGTCGGTTGCTGTCACCGAGGGGGATGCTTGCCTGATATTCCATGACGAGCCTGGCGGCCGCCACCTCTATTATCTCGGCTGGTGCCACGGTCCGCCGGGAACGGGCCGGCTGTTCTACCGGCTGTACCAGATCACCGAAGATGCCCAGTGGCTTGCATGGGTCAAACGATCGGCGCGCAGTCTCATCGAGAGCGGGATTCCGGAGAAAGAAACTCCAGGGTTCTGGAACAACGTCGGTCAATGCTGCGGAACAGCCGGCGTGGCCGAGTATTGCCTCGAAGTTTACCGGCTGACGAAGGAGTCTGTGTATCTCGATTTCGCCAGGAAACTCACGGCGGATCTGCGGACACGCGCCACTCGCGACGAGGCCGGCGCCCGATGGATCCAGGCGGAATATCGTCTCAGGCCCGAACTCCTCGTGGCCCAGACCGGCTTGATGCAGGGATCCGCAGGCATCGGCATGTGGCTGCTGCATCTGGATTATTTGGAACAGGGCAAAAAGCCCAGGATCGTATTGCCCGATTCGCCCTTCTAGTCCGCACCGCTTTCGCTGGCGTGCGACGAACCGGAATCACGGATGCGGAGTCCTGCAGGGCCGGGCCGCGGGAGCGTAGGGCGCGCCGGCAAACAGTAATCCTATCCGTCGGAAGCCGTTTTGCCGATACAATCTTGCTGATCCGAGGGCAGGCGCAGGGCTTGCGCTGCTCCGGCGCACAAAGCGGCATCGCCGTGGAGTTTTTATCATGGAGAAAACTCGATGAGCAAAATCCAACGTATCGGCATCCTGACGGCAGGAGGGGATTGTCCGGGTTTGAACGCTGTCATCCGGGCGGTGGGAAAAACCGCCCTCGGCCGGTATGGCCTGGAAGTCATGGGCATCGAGGACGGTTTCCTGGGCCTGATTCAGAACCGGATGCACATGCTCAACAACGAATCGGTCAGCAACATCCTGACGCTGGGGGGGACGATTCTGGGCACCAATAACCGGGTCGATCCCCGCAGATATCCCGTCAAGAGCAACGGCACCACCGAGATCCGCGACATCACCGACCGTTGCCTCGAGCACATCGAACACAATCACCTGGACGCGATCATCGTCATCGGCGGCGACGGATCCATGACCGTTACCTCCCATTTCGTCCGCCTGGGCATCAACTGCATCGGCGTGCCGAAGACAATTGACAACGACCTGTACGGCACCGACGTGACATTCGGTTTCGCCACCGCGGTGTCGATTGCTGCGGAGGCCCTGGACCGGGTCCACACGACGGCAGCCAGCCACCATCGCGCCATGATCGTTGAGGTCATGGGGCGCAACGCGGGCTGGATTGCCCTGCACGCAGGAATCGCCAGCGGCACCGATGTCATCCTCATCCCGGAGATCCCCTACGATCTCGGCGTGGTATGTGAATACGTGGCCGGCCGCTTGAGGCGTGGCAAGCGTTTCAGCATCATTTGCATCTCGGAAGGCGCCCGGCCGAAGGGCGGCGATCAGGTGGTCAACCGCGTCGACCCGGCCAGCCCCGATCCGATCCGCCTGGGCGGCATAAGCCAGAAGCTGGGCTATGACATTGAATCGGCTGCCGGGATTGAAACGAGGACCGTGATTCTCGGCCACGTGCAGCGCGGCGGAACTCCCGTGGCCGCCGACCGGGTGCTGGCAACCGAGTTCGGCGGCGCCGCCGTGGACCTGCTCATGTCCGGGGAGCGGGGCCGCCTGATCGTGATGCACGGCCGGACCGTCACCCACATCCCGCTGGAGGAAGTGGCCGACAAGCAGCGGCTGGTGCCCTTGGATCTACCCCTTTTGCGCGCCGCTCGCAGCGTGGGCACCTGTTTCGGCGACTAGCATTTCAATAAATCCTCAGGGAGCCATTGGTCTTGCCACCGTCCCCTCATTCCGAAAATCCCGCAAGGGCCGGAGGCATAAGCATCCTCGATGATGTGCTCGGGCCCGTGATGCGGGGGCCCTCAAGCTCACACACCGCCGCGTCCTATCATATCGGGCGGCTGGTCGCGGCGCTTCTCGGTGGCGACCCGGCTTCCGTTCAGGTCACGTTTGATCCCGGCGGCTCCTACGGTCAGGTTTACCGTCAGCAGGGAGTCGATCGCGGCTTTGCCATGGGAATCATGGGCCTGCCGCTCACGGATCCCGGCTTTTTCCGAGCGCTGGCAACGCTCGCCGCGCGGGGAGTGCAATTGACCTTTGCCGTGCGTCCTCTCGCAGGCGCCGATCATCCCAATTCGGCCCACATCCACCTCGAAGATGCTCGTGGACACCCACTCGATGTATGGGCGCGTTCCACCGGGGGAGGCGCTGTCGAGATCACACATCTCGACGGGTGGCCGGTGTTGATTACGGGTCAGGCCTTCGAGGTGCTTGTGGATATGCCCGGCCTGCAGGATGAGCGCGTTCCCGCCCTTCTGGCCGGCGACGGGCATCTGCTCTCCGAACCGGTGGTCCTGGAGAGGGAGGGCCGGAGCCTTGTGCATGGGAAGCGCCGGCGCGCATTGAGTTCGGCAACGCGCGCCGCCATTGCCGCCCTTCGGCCGGCCGGGCGCGTTCTGGAAGCGCCGCCGCTGGCCCACATCAAACAAGGGCCTCCGCTTTTCGCGAGCGCAGCTGAGATGCTTGCGCTCGCGGATGGGCGTGCCTGCTCGCTCGGCCGGCTCGCCCTCGCTCACGAATCGGCGCTGCTTGGCATCGCCGAGCAGGATATCTTCGAGGAAATAGCGCGACGCGTTGATCTGATGCGGGCAGCAGTCCGCCAGGGCCTCGGTGAAAATCTGTCTCCCCTGCAACTGCTCACACCGACCGCCGGGATCATCGCGCGTGCCGAATCCGAAGGGAGGCTGCCGGCAGGCGGCCTGCACACGCGTGCGGCTGCGCGCGCGCTGGCAGTCATGCACATCAACAGCGGCATGGGAGTCGTTTGCGCCGCACCCACGGGAGGATCGGCAGGAGTCCTGCCGGCGGTGCTGGCAACACTGATCGAGGAACGCGGACTCGACAGAGATCAGGCAGCCTTTGCGGCGCTGGCCGCCGGCGCCATCGGCGTCATTGTCGGCGCGCGCGCCACCTTCGCAGCCGAGGTGGCCGGCTGTCAGGTCGAAATCGGCGCCGCCGGGGCCATGGCCGCGGCAGCCGTGGTGGAAGCCGGAGCAGGCACACCCAGACAGGCAGCCGATGCTGCAGCAATAGCTTTCCAGAACACCATGGGCTCCGTGTGTGATCTCGTCCAGGGGATAGTGGAGATTCCCTGCCATACGCGCAATGCCGTTGCGGCTTCGAGCGCTTTCGTGTGCGCTGACCTGGTTATGGGCGGCTACCTGAATCCGATTCCGCTCGATGAAACCATCGACGCGGTGCTTGCCGTCGGCCACATGCTGCCGCCCGAGTTGCGCGTAACTTCACGGGGCGGGCTGGCGCTTGCTCCATCGGCTCTTAAACTCCACCCCCGGCAGTAGTCCCTGGCCGCCAAAACTCATATAAGTCGCAGCATGGTTTTAGATTATCATGATCCGCGTGGTCTGCTGTGGCGGCGCAGGTCAGCGGCATATCCCTTGCATGGAGCCGGAATCGTGCAATTCTCCCGTTTGAGCAGTGTAATGTCCCAAGGTGTGCGACAGCTTTTTGAAGCCGCTGAAACGGCTACAGCAGCCAATATGGAGGATCTGCTCCTATGAACGCGTACCGACGACAGCAGCAGGCGTGGGTAGTCATTGCAGTTGCAGTGTTGGGCGCGTGCGTAATCGCGGCGCAAAGCCCTGGCGACCCGCTCATGCGGGGTTTCCAGAATCCGCCGGACAGCGCGAAGCCGCGCGTCTGGTGGCACTGGATGAACGGCAACATCACAAAGGAAGGCATCAAGGCCGACCTGGAATGGATGAAGCGCGTCGGCATCGGCGGTTTCCAGAACTTCGACGCCGCGTTCGCAACGCCGCAGGTGGTCGATAAGCGCCTGGTGTACATGACGCCGGAATGGAAGGACGCATTCAAGTACACTGCCACGCTGGCCGACCAGTTGGGACTTGAAATGGCGATCGCCGGCTCACCCGGATGGAGCGAAAGCGGCGGGCCATGGGTGCCGCCCGCACAGGCCATGAAGAAATTCGTTTGGAGCGAGACGCGCGTGGAAGGCGGGAAGCCGTTCCATGACGTTCTGGCCAAGCCGCCCGCGAACAGCGGACCTTTTCAGCAGGCACCCCGCACCGGCGGCCTGGCCTTGGTCTCCAATACGCCGCCTCCCCCGGACTTTTATGCGGATTCGGCGGTGGTCGCCTTCCGCAATCCGGACTCGGATGTATCCATGACCCAGTTTGAACCGAAGGTGACTCCCAGCGCGGGCACGATCGACCCGATGCTGCTGTCGGACGGGGACCTGCTGACTGCCGTTTCTTTACCTGTGGCTCCCAAGGGGCAGCTGGCCTGGATCCAGTACGATTTCGGCAAACCTCAGCCGATCCACGCCATCACCCTGGCGATGGGCGGCCCTGCCAACCCGCTTGCAGCCTTCATGGGAACGGGCAGCGACGGTCCCGAGCTGCTTGCCGGCGATGATGGCCAGCAGTTTCGCTCCATTCTCAGGATGCCGAGCGGAGGAGCGCCGCAACATACGGTGAGCTTTCCTGAGGTGCGCGCGCGGTTTTACCGCGTGGCCTTCGCCACGCCCCAATCCATGGCGGGCCTGCTCGCGCTTGCCGACTTCGACCTGTCGGGCATTGTCGACACCAAGGCCCTGTCTAAGCCGGTTACGGAGCACCTGATCAGCGAACTCATTCTGCACGCCGCTCCGCGCGTCAACCGTTTCGAGGACAAGGCTGGTTTTGCTGCCACTTCCGGCCTGACGGCTCTCGCCACGCCGGCCGTCGCACCGGAGCATGCGATCGCCGCGGACAACGTCATTGACCTGACGTCGAAGATGCGTCCGGACGGCACGCTGGACTGGACACCGCCGCCAGGACGCTGGACGGTGCTGCGCCTGGGTTATTCTCTGCTCGGCGTCAACAACCACCCTGCCTCTCCCGAAGCCACCGGCCTGGAGGTCGACAAGCTCAGCCGCTCCGCCGTCCGGGCTTATTTTGAAAACTACCTGAGCCAGTACAAGGACGCAACCGGCGGGCTGATGGGAAAGCGCGGGCTCAGATACGTGATCACGGACAGTTGGGAGGCAGGCGCCCAGAACTGGACCGACGATATGATCGTGGAGTTCACGAAACGCCGCGGATACGACATGCGTCCCTGGCTGCCAGCGCTCACGGGCCATATCGTGGGCAGCGCCGAGGCGAGCGACCGTTTCCTGTGGGACTTCCGCAAAACGATCGCCGATCTCACAGCCGAAAATCACTATGACCAGCTGACTGCCATTCTTCGCGAACGCGGCATGGGCCGGTACAGCGAATCCCACGAAGGCGGCCGCGCTCTGATCGCCGATGGCATGGCTGTGAAACGCACGGCCGATATCCCGATGAGCGCTATGTGGACCGGTCGAGGCGGCCCCAACGGCGTGCCGGCAGGATATGCGGCGGATGTACGCGAGTCGGCTTCCGTGGCCCACATCTACGGCCAGAACATCGTGGCGGCCGAGTCCTTGACTGCCGCGGGCGGTGCTTTCGGATTTGCTCCCGAAACCCTGAAGCCGGTCGCCGACGCTGAACTGTCACAGGGACTGAATCGCTTCGTCATCCACACTTCGGTCCACCAACCGCTGACGGACAAGAGGCCGGGACTGAGTCTGGGGCCGTTCGGACAATGGTTCACGCGGCTCGAAACCTGGGCCGAACTCGCCAGGCCCTGGACCGCCTACCTGGCACGGAGCTGCTATATGCTCCAGCAAGGCAGGTTCGTGGCGGACGTTCTCTATTACTATGGTGAGGACTCGAACATCACCGCGCTCTTCTCCAACGCGGGACCGGATGTGCCAGCCGGCTACAACTTCGACTATGCCAACTCCGATGTCATCCTGAACCGACTGACGGTGACAAACGGACGCCTGACAACCGCAACGGGAATGAGCTACCGTGTGCTGGCTCTCGATCCCAACAGCCGGTATATGCCGCTTGCCGTGCTGCGCAAAATCCGCGAAATGGTCAACGCCGGGGCCGCCGTGGCCGGCCCGAAACCGATTGACAGCCCCAGCCGGGCCGACGACCAGGCGGAATGGAAGACGACCGCCGATCAGCTGTGGGGCTCCGGGACCGGTGAACGCAGGATAGGAAAAGGGAAAATCTACGCAGGCATGAAGATCGCGGAAGCGCTCACGGCGCACCAGGTGGTTCCCGATTTCGAGTACACCAAGCCGCAGGCGGATACCGCTATCCTCTTCGTGCACCGCAGGCTGGCTGACGGTGATGCTTACTGGGTCAACAACCGACAGAAGCGGGCGGAGGCGTTCGAGGCGTCGTTCCGCATAACCGGCAGGGCCCCGGAGTTGTGGCATCCCGACACCGGCAAGATCGAACCGGCGGACTATCGCATCGCCGGCGGGCGAACCATGGTGTCTCTGAGGATGGATCCCAACGATGCCTTCTTCGTGGTTTTCCGCAAAGCGGCCTCGGCGCCGTCTCGCACACTGCCGAAGGTCGTCGAGACTCCGGTCGCGACGGTCGATGGTGCCTGGGATGTCAGCTTCCAGGCGGAGCGGGGCGCTCCCGCCGGAATCACCCTGGACAAGCTGGCGTCCTGGAGTGAAAACTCCGATTCCGGCGTGAAGTATTTCTCCGGTACCGCCACGTACACCAAGACAGTCGACGCTCCGGCTGATTGGTTCAAGACGGGCGCACGGCTCTGGCTGGATTTCGGCAATGTTAAGAACCTGGCGGAGGTTTCACTGAACGGCAAGCCCCTTGGAATCCTGTGGAAGCCCCCATTCCGGACGGATGTGACCGGTTCACTCAAGCCGGGACCAAACTCCTTGGAGATCAAGGTAACCAACCTGTGGGTCAACCGGCTTGTCGGCGACCAGCAGCCCAATGTCGCACAGAAGTACACCTACACCTCGCAACGGTTCTATCGGGCGAACTCGCCCCTGTTACCCTCGGGGCTGTTGGGGCCGGTACGGCTGGTCAGGGAGGCAAATCAATAACGGAAATAGAAGGATGTGTGCCTGGTCAGAGGGACCCTATGACCAGGCACCGATCCCCTAGTCGGTCGTCAAGCAGACGCCTGTGCCGTGAAGCCAGCAAGAGGGGCCCGGTTCATGGACATCGCGGCGCAGGTGCCGGACCTTGACGAAGGCTATGCCGGAAAAAGCCTGGGGGAGGCGCCCGTTCAGGGCAGCGTCACGCACTGACTGAGCGGAGTAAATGGCAACCGGGGAGAGAAACCGGGCATCATACGCCTCCTGCCTGCGGCTGATCAGAAACACGCCACCTTTGCCGATGTTGGCAGGCATCTTGTCGACCGTAAAGGTCACCGGCAGGATCACCCTCCCCCCGTCGCGCAGCGCATCAAGCCAGACCGGCAAAGGATGCGTGACGCCGGCGTTGATCAAAACTGCGTCCAGGCCCTGTGGCAAGTCACCGGTGCCATCGGCTTCCCTGACCTCGACCCTGGGTAGAGTCTTGAGGTTCTCTTTGGCGCGCCGCGCCAGTCCGGCGTCGATGTCCATCGCGAGCACCATGCCTTCCGGCCCGACCACCTGCGCCATGAGCGCCGTGTAATATCCGGTGCCACAGCCGACGTGCAGCACGTGCTCGCCGGGCTTCAGCTCCAGGGCGTCGATCCAGAAGGCCAGCGTTCCCGGCTGGCCGTTGAACAGCATGCGCGCGGGATCGATGGCGATGGCGACATTGTGGTAGACATGACGGGGATCGGCACTGCGGGTCTGCCGGGGCGGCGCACCCAGATCCGTATCCACACCCCGGATCTGCCACGGCCCGGGACCGAGATACCGCTCTCGCGGGACCGAAGCCAGCGCCGCCACGAGCGCATCCGACCGGAGATTGCAGTACGCAGCGATCTCCTCGGCATAATACCGGCGAATTTGGCTGAGATCGATGCTCTCGTTTGCCGGACCGCCTGCTGCTTCCATCTAGCCTCCTTTGCGGGGGTCCTCCGCCTCGGATGCCCACCAGAGATTCAGGTTGGCAAGATCGGAGGAACGTATCGCAATCACTTGAGTGGCGCCTGTCCAGGCATAGGCCGGCCTGTCGAAGGGACGCGGCACAAACCTGGCTTCCCTGGACCGGCACAGCCGCTTCAGCACGGTGTGGATGGATGCCAGGGGACTCGCGTACCGCGAGGTATCAAAACCCATTGCCTCGAGTTGCTGGCGCACCTCTGCCGCCGTCATGGGATGCCCAGCAGCTTTGAGCGCCATGCGGCAGGCATCCGTCAATCCCAGGGCGACGGTCGGCGTCAGGTTGCACAAGCGCGAAAGGCTGCCCATCGACTGCACGAGCTGCGCAATCCGCTCATCGAGTTGCGCCCGTTTTCGGGTCAGGCTTTCGTATTCCCGGATGGCCGCATCCAGGGCCCTCCGGTATTTCGCCTCGCTCATGACAGGAATTTATACATAATGTATAAGTTTCTGTCAAGCCGGCAGGGGTTCCCGGCTGCCCGGCGGCGCGAGAGGCATCTGCGGAGTATACCGCCAACCCCATTGCCATTGCCCCGGCATTTACATTACCCTGAGGTGCGGTCGGCGCCACCGGCGGTCCAGTTGCCGACCCCAAAGGAGATTTATGGAGATACAATTCCTCGGCGCGGCGCGCACCATTACCGGATCCATGCACCGGGTCAAAGCGGGCGGCAAGCAGTTCCTGTTTGACTGCGGCACCTACGAGGGATCGCGCGGCGATGCGCTCAGGAGGAACCAGCTGGTCGACTTCTTCGATCCCGCGGAGGTTGATTTCGTCATCCTGTCCCACGCGCACCTGGACCATTGCGGTAACCTCCCTGCCCTGGTTAAGGCCGGCTTCCACGGGCACGTCTTTTCGACACCCGCCACCATGGATCTGTGCTCGGTGATCCTGGCAAATCAGGCGATTTCGATGGAAAGGGATTTCGAGCACCTGAACAAGAAGGGCTGCGGCGAGGTACCCCTGTACACGCCACTGTATCGGCTCAAGGACATCGGTGACACGCTTAGGCGCTTTGTGTGCGTCAACTATCACCGCCAGATCGAGATCGCCCCGGGCATCCGCATGTGCTTGTACGAAGCCGGACACATGCTGGGCTCGGCGATCACCCACCTGTCGATCGAGGAGAACGGTTCAACCACGACTCTGGCGTTCTCCGGCGACATCGGCAAGTCCGAGGTGCCGCTGCTGGGGGATCCGGAGCCGATCCCCGACGCGACGTACTTCATTTGCGAGGGAACCTATGGGGGCACCCTGCACGATCCTCCGCTCGTCCGGGAAAACAAGCTCAAGGATCTGGTGGAGACCGCCATCGAGAAGCGGTCCAAGGTCATAGTCCCCTCCTCGGGGATCGGCAAAACCCAGGAACTGGTCTACATGCTCTTCCGGCTGTTTCAAGCAGACAGATCGAAGGCGATTCCCATATACCTGGACAGCCCCTTCGCGGCCAACAACACGTTCCTGTTCAAGCTGCACCTGGAGTGCTTCGAGCCGGAGGCCGCCGAATTCCTGCTGCACAACGTCAATCCCCTCGGGTTTGATGATCTGCACCTCATCGCTTCGAGGGAGGATTCCATCCGGCTCAATCACAAACGCGGCCCCTGTATCATTATCACCAGCTCGCCGATGTGCGAATCCGGCAGGGTGCTGCATCATCTGGCCCATAACATTGAAGACCCTCACACCATCATACTCATGGTCGGGGCGACCGCCGAAAATACCCTGGGTGCCCGATTGGTCGCCAAAGAGCCGGTCGTGAAGATACTCGGCGAGAGCTATCGCGTGCGCGCGGATGTGCGCGTCATCCGTCTCAGCGGTCATGCGGATGCCAACGAACTCATCTCATTTTGCGATCACTTTGACAGGGAAAAGACGAAACACATTTTTCTCGTGCATGGCGAGCTTGCACAGCTCGAGCCGTTCAAAAGCCGGCTGGCGGACGGCCGATTCCAGAACGTGGCCATCCCGGAAGACCTGGCCACCGTCCGGCTGGACTGAAACACAGTCGCGGGAATTCCCTGACTGCGGAGCTGAATTCATGAAGGAATGCCCGGTATGCCATCAGCAGTTGAGCGAGGAGGTGACCCTCTGCCCCATTTGCGGCGAGAAAGCCAAGGCAGCGCGATCGTCCTTTGAGGGCTTTCAGCTCCTGGAGTTTCTGGGCGAGATCGGCGGCATCGGCTTCTACCGGGCAAAGGACGAGGCGACCGGTGCGGATCTCCTGCTGCGCATCTACGAGGCGCAGGGCACTCTGACCGACGATCAGATCCAGAGGTTTCAGGAGCTGCTCGAGGCCGTAAACCAGATCGATTCCGCCTGCCTGGTTCGTTCCACGCCCCTGCGGCGGGCGGCCTCGGGGGAGTGGTATCGCGCCAGCGAATGGGTGGAAGTCATATCCTGGGGCGATCTGATCAGTGCCCGGCTGTTCACCGATCCGCACCAGCAAAAGGATGCCCTCCGGCTCTTCCGCCAGCTGGCCCTCTCGTTGCAGGAACTGCACAACCACGGGCTGCTGAATCCGGAGTTGACGCATGACGACCTGCTCCTCTATCGCGACGGGCACGGGGATATCGCGGTCAAGCTGGACTACAAGTACTCTCAGTTCATCCAGAACCTGTCTCCGGTCAATCACCTGTCCGACGAAAAGGTGAAATCTTCCCACCCGGATTTTCTGGCCCACCGGCCTCTGGACACGCGCAGCGACATCTGGTCGCTCGGCTACTTCATAATCGGGCTGCTCACCGGCAACAAAGACATCCGGGATCCGGCGGCCGCAGTCGCGCCGCTTGAGATTCCGGCCAAACTCAAGACCCTTTTGCTGCAGATGGTGGATCCGGCACCCGAGCTGCGCCCTTCTTCCCTGGCGACCGTTGCAGACAGACTGGCGTCGATCACGGACCAGGATCTGGCGCAGGCAGCCAGGGAGTACAGTAAGAAACCGGTGATGCCGATCGCCCGCTACCTTTTGCCGCTCGCGCTCCTGCTCCTGGTCGTGTCCGGCGGCATCTGGCTGATCCTCCATTTCCCCAAAAACGAAACCGCCGTCATGATGGCATACGCCGACCGGTACAACCGCTCCATGGCCTTCGTAGCCGTCGAATACGGCCTGAAGTCCGGCGGCAAGGAACAGTTTCAGGCGGCAGCCTCCGGAACCGCGTTTCTGGTCGACGCCCGGGGATACCTGTTGTCCAATCGCCACGTAGTCTGTCCCTGGACGGAAGATCAGAGTTTTTATCAGGCGCTGGGGGAAATCATGGGCCGGAAGGAGCAGCCGGTTTTTTTCTGCCGCCACCTGTTGTGGTTCGAGGGGGAGAAGGCCTTCAAGAAGGCCGCTGTGCTGGGCGAAAACACGCGACTCCAGGACCGGCTGTACGTGGAAAACGCTTACCGCTCCGATGGGCAGCCGACGGTCCGGATTGCCGGCGTCCTGCCGGAGCCGCAGGGCCTGGGGGAACGCATTCGTTCCCCGCTCGGGGATGATGCCGCAGTGCTGAAAATCGACCAGGTGCCGGCAGGGCTCGAACCTCTGCCGCTGGCGAACCCAAAGGAATTGGAGAAGATCGGCAACCTCGCGACCGTCATGGTCCTGGGGTTCCCGCTGAGCATCGAGGCACAGGAAGACAACCGCGTGAAATCAAACTCGACGATGGGCCATGTGCGCCGCATCTATCCAGCGGTGATCCAGGTCAACGCCTCGATCCATTCCGGCAACAGCGGCGGCCCTGTTATTGGTCTGGACGGGAAGGTCATCGGCATCGCCACCGCAGTCAAAACCACACGCGGTCTGCTGGTGAGCAGCGGATTGTCGGATTTCGGGCTCATTTTTCCCGTGGATCGCGCCATCCTGCTCCTTGATTCCGTGCGCGCCGGCAAGGCTGCCTGGGACGGCATGCCGGATCCTTCCCTGCCCGAAAAGCTGAGGTCCATTGAAAGCGCGGCACGGCAGGGCAAATGGCAGGAAGCACTGACCGCGGTCGAGGCCGGGATCAAGCAGCGCAAAGATCCCAGCCTGCTTTACCTGGCCGGTCACCTCTACCTCGCGCAGCAGGATTTGGCAAAAGCGCGAGCTGCCTTCCAGGATCTCGCCAGCATTGTGGGTGAAGCCGCCCCGCCTCATTTCTTTCTCTATCTCTGCGACTGGCTAGCCCGGGCACCGCAGGCCGCCGACGAGCAGCAGTTGATGCAGAGAAACTGGCTGACACCCGGTGAATTCTACGGATTTCTGACGCGGGTGCTTGCCGGCCGCATCCCGGCAGAGGCAGCGGTTGCTGATTATGAAGACCGGAGTGAGAGGACCCGGCTTCATTACGTCGCCGCCCTGGTCAAGGAAAGGCTGGGAGACCTGCCCGCCGCGGATCTGCTGCTCCGGGAAGGGCTGATGGCCGCGGAACCCGAGGACATCAACTCATTGCTGTTGCAGACGCAGCTGAAGCGTGTGCAGGCAAGGCGTGCAGACCTGCTGCGTGATGCCGCGCAGAAGAGCGGTTACCTTGCCGACTGTCAGCGGTTTGTTGAGGAGCTGCAGGCGGCGGTCCGGCAGCAGTCAGTGCTGGCAGGACGCGCCAGCGCACTCCGGCAGGCCTTGAGTGAGGTGGACGACGCCGGCATCAGTGACAGCGCCCCGCTCACCGCCGCGCTGAAGCAGAAGCTCGAGCTGTCTGCGAACCTGGCGCAGCTTGATCCCGAAATCCGTTACCTCCCCTTGGTGTTGGGATTCCTGAATGCCGAGCTCGGCAACTGGCAGGAAGCGGAACGATGGCTGGGGATTTATCTGGCAAAGGGCGGGCGCGAACAGGGCAACCGGCTGGCCGCAGGATTGATGCGCGCCCAGATGAAGGCCGCCGCCGGCGACGCAGCCGCGGGCAGCGAGGCACTGCATGCGTATGCCCGAAACACAGCCGATCCCTGGTACCGCGACGTTGCCCGTTGCCTGCTCGGGGAGATTTCGGAGCAGCAGTTGGTCAGGCTCTCAGAAGAGAATCCGCCGCTGAAGCTCACCTTCCAGACGGCCATGGGCCTGCAGATGGAACTCCAGGGAGAACCGGAAAAAGCCATGCAGCATTACTCGGAGGCTCTGGAGTCCTATCTGGACGATTGGCTGGAGTTCGAACTCGCCCGTGCCCGCATCATCCTTATCCGAAGCGGAAAGTAGCCGCTCGAGCGTACGGCCACCACATCAGAAGCCATTCAGAAGATTCCGAGATCCAGAGTGCCGGCCTTGCGCGTGTAGATGATAATCAGACGAGAGCTCATCGAATAGGATTGGATCCCCCCGGGGGCGCGGTTTGCCTTCAGGTAGGTATCGATGGCGGCGGACTGGATATTGCTGAGCGCGCCACGGTGCCGGGCAACGAACCTTATGTTCTCCTCGATGTCCCGCTGGACGCCCCGGGCACGCTGCGCGGCAATGTTGCGGGCCTTGTCGGGATCCATTCGCCGCAACTCCCACAGGAGCTGCTGCTGCGCGAACAGATATCCGGAGTAGCGGACATAAGCATCCCGGGAATGAATGCAGGCCAGAAATCCGAAAAAATTAGCTTCATCTTCGCTGACGATGCCTCGTTGATGAGCCTTCTCATGGGCAATGGCGTGCGGAAGGCCGCTGCCCGGCAATTCGCGATTGTAGTTGGCTTCACCGGTCCACGGGCTATAGAAGCCGCCGACAAGCGTCGCGCTGAGAGCGAAGGAAGCCAGGATCGCTTTCGCGCGCCCGCGCCCGGCGGCAAATGACGCAGGCAGGTTCAACCGGGCGGCCACGGCGCCATAGGCGTCCTCAAGGGATGCGTCCATGCTGGCGATGCCGCGGGCGGGTTCGCCGGATGTGCCCGAATTGAGCGCGCCGGCGGCGTGCGCAAACTCACGGTTGGTGAGCTCGACAAGCATCGTGCACAGGCGCTCCAGCTCCTGTCTGGCGGCATCCGCCCCGGGCAGAGCCACAAATGCAGACCAATGCTGACGGGTTACGATGTCGGGCCGCGCGAAATTGAATGCCCACGCCGCATAGGCCAGCACGGCGGCCAGTCCGGCACCTTTGCCGAGCCACAAAACAGCGCATGCGGCCGCATTCCATGCACGGCGCTGTCGCCGGACTACCCGTATCAGGCCACGAACTGCCAGGGAGAGCACGTACGCCGAGAGGGTGAGCACTGCGATTTCGGCGATGCTGAACGGCACCAGCCCGGAAACCAGAGCCAGGGCCCTCTGGATCCAATAACCTATGTGGTTGGAGTAGGCACGCTCCACGACACTGGGGATCCTGGCCAGGAGTGCGGTCAGCACCGGCATCATGCAGCCGGCGGCCAGCCAGGCCAGCCTGCCGCGCGCCCGCAGCGGCTGGTCACCGGGACAGACCGGGCCGGCGACGAATAGTCCGCACGCTCGTTGCCATCGGCTGCGAAGGAATTGGCCAGCGGACAGATTCATAGGTTCGTGGCATTGAAGCCGGTATCCACTCCTTTCGCATCCGGATCACAAGGACTTCGCGATCAGGGATACGGCGTGATCGATCTCGGACCGGGCGATGTTGAGACAGCCGCGGAATCGAACGGAGCGGGACCCGGAGGCGAGCGTCGCCAGCCCGTTTTGCCAGCACCGGGAGCGAAACTGGTCCCGGGCCTTGCCGTCCGCCATGTCAAAGGCGATGAACAGGCCTTTCCCGCGGACATTGGTCATCTTGCCGCCTGCGCCCGCGGCCAGTTCATTGAGCCTTTCCAGAAAATACGTCCCCACATCTCTGGCATTGTCGATCAGGCCGTCCTCCATAATGACTTCGGCGTACTTGGCGCCGCGGACATAGTCCACCAGATTGCCACCCCAGGTGGAGTTGATGCGGCCCGATTTTCTGAATACGTGATCCGGCACATCGTCGATGCGATCCGACACCATGATGCCGCAAATCTGAGCCTTCTTGCCGAATGCGATGATGTCGGGCTTGATGTCCATGTGTTCATAAGCCCACAGCTTGCCCGTGATACCCATACCGGACTGAATCTCGTCGCAGATGAGCAGGAGTTCATTTTCATCCGCCAGCCTGCGGAGCTGCTGGAAAAACTCCTTGCGAAAGTGGTTGTCGCCGCCTTCCCCCTGAATCGGTTCTACAATCAGACACGCGATGTCGTCCGGGTTGGCCAAAACGGCAGCCTCGATCTGGCGCACAGCCTCCTGTTCAACCCTGGCAACCTCACGCAGGACTTCAGCCGTGACCGGGAAGCTGAGTTTGGGATTTATGATCCGTGGCCAGTTGAACTTGGGATAATAGTCGGTCTTGTTCGGGTCCGTGTTGGTCAATGACATCGTATATCCGGTGCGACCGTGGAAAGCCTCCCTGAAGTGTATGACCTGTTGTCCTTTGACTCCCGCATTCCCCTTCCGCATGTTTTTGCGGACTTTCCAGTCGAAGGCGGTTTTCAGGGCATTCTCAATCGCCAGCGCCCCTCCGGCCACGAAGAACATATATTTCATAAAGGCGGGTTTCAGATAGCGCGCGAACTGATCCACGGAGGCTGCTAGTTCCTTGGAATATATGTCCGAGTTCGCCGGATTTGCGACGGCTGCCGAACGAAGTGCCTCCATGAACCGCGTGTCGTTCCACAGCCGTGGATTATTGTGTCCCATGGGCAGTGAGGCAAAATAGGAATAGAGATCCAGGTATTCTTTCCCGCTCAAGGCGTCGACAATATACGAACCATGGCTTTTCTGCAGGTCGATGACAACGTGAAACCCGTCCACCAGAATATGCTCCTTGAGCTTGTCGAACACCGTTTCCGCGGGAAAATTTATGAATTCCATAGTGCGCTTCCTCCCGTAATTCCATGAAATATGATGTGCATCGGCTTGGTGACATGCCGCTTATCAAAGGTGCCCGGAGGGAGCAGGTGAGCGTCACGTCGGCCGCCCGTGCACAAAGCGGGAACGGCTCCGCATCGCGCGCCCCGGTCTCCGGAAACGGATAGTATACACTCTCGACGGAGGTTCCGCCAAACCGTCGACGGCACCGGGCGAGACACAGATTGGCGGGCCTGGTGTTACGGGCCGGGCCTCCGCACCCTGAAGGCGGGGCCACTCAAACGGGGATATTGTGCAGGTGTTCCTTGTGGGCGTAACAGTAAAGACAGCCGTGATTGCACGCACCGTGCAATGCCTGGCGCTTGGCAATGACGCACCGGCAGCCCGGGCGTTGCCGCCCCGGGGCGATCCGCTCGAAGTCGGTCACTCCGATCGCCCTCAGCAGGTCGTCATCCACGCAACCTGTATGCTCTGCTCCCGCCACCTGGTAGGGCATGCCGCAGAAAGAGACACAGCCCGCAAAATCAGGGCGCGTCTGCAGCAGCTCGCGGAGCCACCAGGCTGCGATCTCCGGATCCGGATAAAGAGCCCGGCCCGACCTGAGCGTGTAACGGCCCCGGTCGATGCCCAGCCTGGCAAACAGCCTGTCGTGCCCCTTGTAGAACTGGATGATGGATGTGATCGTCCGCACCGGCACGGTGATGCTTCTCAGCACCGACCTGGCCCTGTGCAGACCATCTGCAGTGGGGATGCCGGGATCAATGCGCAGCCGGAGACGCTCGCCGCCAATGGCTTCGGCCACCCGGTTGAAGTGCGCCGCCATCGTTGCAGCGGGAATCACGCCCGGTTCCAGCCAGGTGCCGCCCCAGCCTGTGATCGTGAGGCCGAGCGCCACCCGCGGATTGTCCCGGAAGAAATCCACCGGGACCAGGTTTTTGGAATAGACCACTACCGGCTGGCCGGACCCGGCCACCTCTGCCACCGGCTGCCAGTGGAAAAACGGATCCGACGACTCGGTCACCCAGACAAATTCAGTGCGGACACTGTTGTGCATGGCCCGTGCAGTATAGCAGAGTTCATGCAGACTGGCCGTCGGGGTCGGAACCAGAATCGGGAAGGGGCCGCTCGAGCAGATCAACTTCAAACACCGTTCGGGCAGATCGATCGACTGCCAGGCTTTTCAGCTCGAAGCCCTGGAGTTCCATCCGGAATTCGAGGCCCAGCGGCGGGATCGTGAGCAACACCTCCTGGGGATGTCCGGTGGTCTCAAAAAGCCGCAAAATAAGATGCCCCCCTGCCTCCGACAACTTTGCTGCTCCCAGCCGGATTGCCGGGTTGGACAGGCGAATCCCGCCTGGCAACGGGCCTCCTTCGCCGGCGGGGAATGCACACAGGGCCAGGTATCGCTCGTTCTTGAACGAGGCCTCCCTGGAAATCTGCGTGCGGCGCTCCTGCGCCGGACCGCAGTTGATCCAGAAGCGAAACCGGTGTTCGCCCTGATCCAGGCGGCTCACAAAACGATCCTGCCGGACGATCGGGGTATTGTCGTCAACCGGATGCCCGGCGTGAGCAGGCGCACGGAGCAGTGACAAACGCAACTCGCCGGCAGCGACGTCGAAACCGCAGGTGCGGTCGTTGATTACGGTCAGAGTGCTGCTGCAGTCTTCGGAATCAAGAGCCAGCCACTGGTGCGCAACCCGCTCATTCCCGTCCGGGCCGAATTCTTCCAGGCCGTATGCCACCTGTCCAAAGCACTTGCCGGACCGGAACGGGGTAGGAATGGACAGCTTCAGCATGCGATCTCTTTCCTGCCAGAAGACGCGTGCCTCGATTTCGATCTCACTTCCCTGCACCGGCACCCGGTACTGCAGCAGTATGCGCGAGTCATGATAGGTGAGCGATGCTTCGACCACCGTGCGCACCGGGCCGCTTTCGATCACACGCACCGGCCGTAGCCTGGCGGCATCAATTCCGGCAAAGGCCGCGGCTTCTTCGGCCGTCATCAGACGGAAGACTCCCTCCAGGTCGCGGAAAGATATGACTCTCATGCCCCAGGGATCGGCAGAGTCCCTCATCACTTTCGGCAGGAACGCACCGGGGAGCAGTGCCTCAACGCCGCCGACCATGTAGCGATCAAAGCACCCGGTGGCGCAGTTGATGTCCGCCCGGCAAGCCTCATTCTGCAGCACCAGATTGCCCGCCGACAGGAATGCCGGCCTGGGCGCCGGCCTGGCTCGCGGCGTCCGTCGCAAACGGCAGGAAAATCGGTGCAGGGACGAGGCGCGCAGCGGGTACGTGAAGACGATCCGTTTCCGCTGATCCACGGCGATGTTGCTGCTTTCCTGTTCCAGCTGCACAGGCACGGCATTGCCGTGCTCGTCGAAAAGCTCCGGTTGCCAGAAGGTCGACGGATCGAAATTCGGTTCCTGGGGCTGAAACTCGCAGACCACGGTCTCTTCACCGTCGTGGGGATGGCTGTTGTAGACAAAGATGGGAAACTCGCCGTCGTCGGCCTGCGGTTGCCCCGAAAGAAATTTCAGGAACCGGCGGGCGCGGATTTGCGAGAGGAGCTCCAGTCCATGGGCCATTTTCTGCAGCAGTGTTTCTTCCACCTCGGCAATCGACGTTCCACCCAGCGCATCGTGAAACTCGCAGAACAGCAGCTCGCGGGTGGCGCGCTGCAAATCCTCCAGGGGATAGGCCACTCCAAGCTGCAGCAGAGCGTTGACCGCCATGCGCTCGGTCATGAAGAGGGCATTTTCCAGTTCCCGGTGCCTGCGCTTTACCCGTGCCATGGAGGTATAGCACCCGACCCCCCAGGGATTGAGTCCGCTCGCAACCCGATCCAGCCGGTCGGCGCGCCGCTGGAGATCATCGAAGTACTCCTCGGGAGTCGCGTGCTCAATGCTGCAGTGAGCCACCTGATCCTGCAGTTGAGCAATCTGCAGGAGATCCGCGTGTGATGGGCCGCCGCCATGATCGCCGATGCCCCACAAGAGCATGCCCACCGGCCGCTCAGGATTGGCCTCGAGCCACCTCGTGACTTTTGCGGCGGCTTTTCCCGCTTCTGAGTTGTAATGATCGGGCGGTCGATGGCACAGGATTTCCGAACCGTCGAATCCCACCCAGACGAAATCGGGATCCTGCCTCGGCCAGGTGCCGTCACCAGGTCGACAGAACAGATATCCCCGATACCCCGATCTCTTCAGGATCTGCACCAGGCCGCGCGAGTGGCCGAAGGAATCGAGATTGACACCTACCGTCGGTTCAACCTGGAACTTTTCCAGGAAATAGCGCTTCCCGGCCAGGACCTGGCGCACAAGGGATTCACCGGAAGGAATGTTGCAGTCCGGCTGCAGGTACCAGCCTCCCATGATGTGCCATCGTTTCTCCGCCACCAGTTTCTGAATCCGCTGAAACAACGCGGGCGCGTGAGCCTCCACCCACTCATACAGCAGCGCCTCGTTGTGACAGAACACAAAACGGTCGAATTCCTCGCAGAAGCGCGCGGCGGCGCGGAAGGTCGAAAGGGTCTCGGCCAGCCCTTCCTGCCAATTCCACAACCAGACCGGATCGATGTGGGCGTTGCAGATGAGGTAGAGTTTCCGTTCGGACGCATGGCTCATAATGGATCATGCCCCGCCGACGGCAAGTTGAATCGATTGCACAATGAAAAATCAGGACGAAAGGGCACGCCGGCAGGAACTCCTGCTCAAACATCATCCAGGTGATGAATTGCTGCACCTCGATTATCAGGATTCTCAGGTATGAGCGCAAGAAGTGTTTCCGTGACCCTTACGGTGTCGGTCCGGGAATGCGATAACTGCATTATGCCCTGTGGCAGAGGCTGGACCCTGGTCCGCACGACGATATAACCATTGAATCTTGACAATCCGTCCTGGGATCAGATTGCCCTGTCATCAGGCCTCTGATCTGCCCTCACCCACCCGTAAAACCTCCGAAGAGTTAACTTTTTTTAACCAATCACCGTTGATGTTTCGCAACGTGAATTAGCGGGTTGGAATAATTAACTATTGACGGTTAATTTACATGCTTTGGTAACGTGGAGTATGGTATGCTGGAAAGCGTTTTCGGCATTAAACCGGATTAGTTAATCAAAAAAGGGGGCTCATGGATCTTTCTGCCGTGATCCGGCGTCGTCTTGAGCAATTGGGTTACGAGCAGCGAGATCTCGCGCATGCCGCACAGGTCACGGAATCGTATATCTCCCAGTTGTTGACCCGGAAAAAAACGCCGCCAGCCACCGATCGCACGGGCATTTACGACAAAATGGAACAATTCCTGAACCTGCCGAGCGGTGAGCTCGCCAAGCTTGCCGAACAGCAGCGCCTGGAAGAAATGAAGAAAAAACTGGCGGACCCTCCGGCCCCCTTGTTCAACGAAGTCCGTGAGCTGGTTTTGCGTAAGTGCAACGCAATCAAACAAAAAGAGATGCGCGCCATTTTCGAGAGGCAGGCTTTCGGCGAGCTTGAACGATTGGTTACCCAGATCCTCCTGGATGTGGTCAAGACTATTGCCAGGAAGGAATTGGAGAGCGAAAGCTGGCTCCACCTCGTCACCGGGCTCGGCAGCCGGAGCCACGAGGAGATGCGGGTTGCCGTACTCGAGTTTTTGGATACCGACGTCTTCCACGTGTCGCTGGAAAACTGTGTCTCTTTCCTGGATCCGCTGATTGAATCATGGGACATCGATCTGGGCTCTTTTGGCATTGAGATCCGCTTGAACGGGGGGGCGGGTGCGAGGCACTCGAGGAAATTCGAGTTTGTGGAAACAGATCCGGATCCGGACTTGGACGAAGAGCCCGGATTCAGGGAATTCCTGGAAGACACTGCCCTCAGTGGGAACGCGACCGAGGAGGAAATCCGTTTCCTGAGGAGGCAGAGGTTTAAGGCGAGACGGCCGACGCCTCTCTTCTATTACAGGGAACTGCAGAACCTCAGGGATCCTTTGCATTTTCTCCCTGAGTGATCCGTGCACGAGGCGGGATCGCAACCGTGCTCTTTCCAGGCGTTGGGATGAGCTGCGATGCACCTGCTTCGTTCAACCCATATAGCAAAGGAAATAGGGATGCATATTCTCCTTTACGTGCCGGACAATCATGTCACTCGTAACTTTTTGCCGCAGCTCTGGCCCTTCCTGCTGCGCCGGCTGACTCCGGCGCCGCACCGGGTAACCATCATTGATGGAAACGCCATGCGTATGAGCGACCAAGAACTGGCCCGATTCATAACCGCCAATGGCGTCAATCTTGTAGGCATGGGTTTCATGACCCGCACGGCTCAGAAAGCGTACACGACTGCGGCGGCGATCCGGAGAGAGGCTGGAGTGCCGGTCGTTCTCGGCGGCCCGCATGTCACGGAAGTCCCAGGTGAGTCACTCGGCTGGAACGGCCGGGAGCGCTGTGCCGACTCGGTCGTACTTGGCGAAGCGGACGACATCTGGCCCGTGGTTGTTGCCGACGCGGCGGGCGGCGGGCTGAAAGAAATCTATGGCTCCAAAGATACTGGGGATGAGAGTGCGAAACCCTCGCTCCAGAACTACCAGGCAATCGACTGGGAAAACATCGACTTGAGCCTGTTCGACCTCATGCGCCTGTTACCGCAGAGCATCCGCCGTCTCCTTGTGAAGATGAAGGTCCCTTATCAAAAGGCTTACATGATACCGGTCGAATCAGGCAGAGGATGCCCCTACGGCTGTGAATTCTGCACCGTGACCGGTTTTTTCGGCAGCCGCCTCCGCTTCCGTTCGAATGCCAGCGTCATTGCCGAGCTGCTCGCCCTCAAGCGCATCGCGGCGCGCGATCGAGCCCTGGTGAACGTCTTTTTTGTCGACGATAACTTTGCCATCCGGCACGAACGCATCAAGTCCCTGCTCCGGGAGATGATCCAACGGGATGCCTGCCTGCCCTGGGTCGCTCAAATCACCGCAAACCTGCTGAAGGATGAGGAACTCGTCGAGCTGATCGCCGCCAGCGGCGGGCGCTTCATCTTTATGGGACTCGAGTCCATCAATCGGGAGAGCCTGCGGAGCGCGCACAAACAGTTCAACCGGCCGGAGGAATATTCGGAGATCCTGGAGGGGCTTGCCGGTCATGGTGTTTACGCGATCACTTCGTTTATTGTGGGGATGGAGGGGGACCGCCCCGGAGTGGCGTCGGCTATTGAATCGGAGGTTGGTACCTGGCCGCCCGTTTTGCCGGTGTTCGGACTCCTCACCCCTTATCCAGGCACGCCGTTGTACGATCGGCTCCAAAAGGAGAGCAGACTGGTCCGGCCGGCGCACTGGCTGGATTTCAAGCCGTTCCGGCTGACCTTTCGACCCAACCATCTGTCCGCCAGCCAGGCCGAAGAGGAAGTGGATGAATCATGGCGCCGGGGATACGGTCGCCGCGCGTTTGCGCGCACGCAGCGTTGGCTGGTGGACAATCGGAAACCGTTCGACCACCAGGTTGCGTTCCTGGTCGCGCGCTTGCTGTTCCGCGGCATCTACTTTCGCCAGTCGACTCCCTGGGCGTGGATTCGATTGCTGGTGTCCAATGCGGGCACCATCGCGCGCCTGGTGCTGCACAGATTGCTCGACTGGCCGGAGGGTCCGGAGCCAGCCATGGACGCGGCCGCTGCCGCTCCCCGCAAACCGGCCCTGGGGCTGAGAGGTCAAGAAAGTGTATCGGAAGAACTCTAATCGGAAGTTCCGCTACGACCGCTCCCGCTGTCTCGCGGCCGTGCGGCGTAATTTGCCGGTCGGGTGAGAATCCCTATAGGAGGCAATTTCGGCTTCCGTGATCGGTGCGCGGCTGTGGATGAGGGTGCCGGCGGATTCCCCGGCGACATCCGCCAGCAGTTTCTGATAGCAGAGATCGGGGGCTTCCTGAAACATCAGCTGGTGGTTCCGAAACATGGCGTCATCGATGGTCAGGACCACGGTTCGAACACTCTTGTCATGGGCCTCAACCCTGAAACTGTACTCTCGACGGCCAACGAGGGGGAGCATGCCGGTGTACCGGAGCTGTAAAACAAGATCCTTTGCCATACAATTCCGCCTTCCTTTGAGAAGCAGGACTTCAAGAAAATCGAATCTCTTCCGTGCGGTTGAATGGCATCTGAAATCTGAGAGGCTCGATTCGCAAGATCACCATATATTATACACCAGTCCGGTTCCGATTGCCCGGTTTCGATTTCGGCAATCTCGCACGTGCCGGCCAGCCGGGAGACAGCGGCGCGTCTCCGGCATTTCCGGCCCGGCCGCGAAGAATTCGCCGGCGATTCAGGCCCGGCATTGCCGGCGGGAGTCGCATTGCCAGATCCGAGGAATGGGGGAAACACACTTATGGTAACCAAGAGACCGTCATTTCTTAAGCGCCAGAAGGAACTGAAGCGCGCGGCACGAGCCCTCGAAAAACGCGAGGCGCGCAGAGAACGCAAGGAGGCAAAGGCAAAGGACCACTCCGCCTCTCCAGAACCCGATCTCCCCGTTGCTGACGTTGGGCAGGACGGCGACCCGGAACCCTGATCCGATCCTGCCGCAGCCCATCATGCCGGCAGGATTTCTTCGATCAGGTTGGCCTGGATGACGCTTCGTCTGCGGAGCTTTGAGAAGCCATGCTTTTCATTCAGCGCACCGCGCAACGTGCAGGCTATGCCAAGAGAACCAGGCTGGTTTGCGGCCGGGACAAAAACCGGGCACCGTCCTTGTGCACGATGACCATTTCCTCGATGGTTACGACTCCGCGGCCGGGAACTTTGAGCCGCGGCTCGATTGTAAATACCATGCCTTCCTCGATGGATTCGAATGGCTTGCCCGCATACTTTTCCCAGGATGGCCCCAAAAGGGCCGTTCCATCGTGAGCAAATCGCCCCACCTGGTGGCCCAGGGCGTGCGGATACTCGTCATAGCCCTGGGAGACTATGTATTCGCGGGCGATCCTGTCTATCTGCATGCCCTGGACGCCGGGTTTCAGGGCCCGCCTCGCCATCTCGATGGAAGTGACGATCGTTTCGAATCCCTTCGCCACCTCGGGCGGCGCCTGCTTTTCGCCGTCCTCAAGCACATAAAACGTCCGCTGCAGATCGGAGGTATAGCCCCGGAATTTCACTCCGAAATCCATGTTGAGGACATGCCCGCGCTCGACTTTGCGATCCGTGGGTTTGTAGTGTGCGCCGGCAGTTTCGGGGCCGGTAAACACCGCCGGGCAGTGGCCCGGGTCCCAGCCCAATGCCAGGCCTCGCTTTTCGACTTCGCCGGTCATGAAATCGGCGATCTCGCGCTCGGTCTTTCCGGGCCGGATGAAGCCTCGTACGAGCGAGAAGATATCCAGCGTGTGGTCGATGGCTGTATTCAAGCGCGCGATTTCGGAGGCGGTCTTGCGCGCCTTGAGGCGCGACGCGATCCTTTCTGCCGAGACGATCCGGTTCTCGAAGCCGATCTCGCCGAGCATCCTGTGCAGGGTAAGGTACATCCCGTGGGTCAGGCCGTCGCAAACCTCGCTCCCTTCGGAATAATTGACGGCGATTGACGAGGGATTGATTTCCCGCAACGTGTCCAGGAAAAGCCCTTTGATCCCCTCGACGTAGCCCAGGACGCGGTGGTACACGCCCATGTCATCGATGGTCTTCTTTTCCATCTGGCCCACGATCGCGCAGGTCTTGCCGGTTCGCGTGACGATGAAGGCGGAATGCCACGTCATGCTTGCTTCACACAGGAAGTCCATCATCGGATCGCGCATGATGCCGCTTTCACGGACAAAAGTGATCCAGCAGTCGATGCCGGTTTCCTGCAATATAGAAACTGCCTGGTCGACTTTTTCTTTGATGAGCATCGGCGACTCCTGTCTAGTCTTCCCGCTCCCTATTGTTGTCCAACGGAAGCCTCAGACGATCATGTGCCATGGTTCCTCGCAAATGCAGTGGCTGGTCCCGCGCAAAGCCAGATCCCGCTGCTGCCGTTGCCACTGCCGTCCCTGTCAGCCGTGATGATTTCAGGCATCAGCTCAATTGCGCCGGGCTGGATCCGGATGCCTTGCATCAGACGCACGTGCGGAAGCGGGCACAGGGTGCAGGGATGCGGGGCGATCATTTCGGCCGGGCCTGGCGAACTTCATCCAGGTTGGCCTTGGCGGACGGAACGTTGGCAAGGAACCGGTCGATCGTCTCGCAGGGGAAGTCGCTGCACAGGGCGCAGTTCTTCACATTGCGACTCAGGCCGCACTTGCGGATTTCACATTGGCCGCAGTGGCCGATGTGCACGCCCTCGATCCGCAGGCATCCGACGCAATTGATGTCCGCGGCCTTGAGGTCGGCATGGTACATCTGCGACCACTCGCCGGCGGTCTTCTCCCTCAGGTCCTGGTCGTCATTCTTGTGGGCGATACATGCCGGGCATACAGCACAGTCGAGTCCGCACATCGAGAGCATCTTGTCCATTTCATTCTCCTTTTGGGGCCCGGTAATCCGTCCGAGCCGCCACGGCTTTGCAGCCATTATAACAGCGAGGCATGCAGCTTGCCCCCGCCCTGTGGCCAGCGTTGATGTACCTGCCTTCCCGGAACCGCTATTCCTTGGCATAGGGAATATAGCCGTTCTGGAGTATCAGGGTTCGGGCGTCGTCCAGCGATTGAGGCAGCACATAAAAGAAGGCACCGACACGCGGGGAACCAAACAGGGTTCTGCCTCCGTAGGGAGCCGGCTCGACGGCATAGTCCAGGCCGCCGGCGTCAAGCACAGCCTCGATCGACTGTGCCTCTTTGAGGCGCCTTGCGACGTAAATGAGAATCATTTCCTGGTCAGCAAAAAAATCCGGATCGCGCCGCATAATTTGCCCTGTATCATACCATTCCTGCAAAGCCGCGATCCAACCAGCGCCGGCCTGATCTGTCCGGCGGGGATGTCTCCTGCTTCGAAAACAGGGCCAAAGCCAGGAATGTCGGGTTCGGGATCGGGATCGAAGCTCACATCACCTCGATCCCGATCCCGATTCCGATCCCGAACGTTTTCATGCGTCACCGGATGCGCCACGAGGCGCGTGAGGGACTGCTTCGAGCTTCCGGCTGCCCGGCGTCTGCGCGCGGTCCCGGGCGAGGTCGCGCCGGCAGCTCGGACAGGCGGCGGGGAAGGCGGGACGGACGTCTCTATCCCTGGGTACCTTATGACTCGAAGCGGTAGCCGATCGAGCGTACCGTGATGAAGTGCCGTGGGTGGTCCGGATCATCCTTGAAAAGCCGCCGGAAGCGAGCGATGAAGTTATCGATGGTGCGCGGCGTTGGGCTGACATCCATGCCCCAGACCTCCTCGAGAATGTCCAGGCGCGAGAGCGTCCGGCCCGGCCGCTGTGCGAGGAAGTTGAGCAGGTCCAGCTCCTTCTCCGAAAGCTGCACCGGCCCCTCAGCGGTCTGCGCGCTGCGCGTCTCCAGGTTCACCTCAAAGCCGTTGATGGTGATGATGCGCTCGGAAGGGATGGCTCGATCTCCCTGGCTGCGCCGGATCTGCGCCCGCACGCGCGCGAGCAGTTCCTCCATGTCGAAGGGTTTCGCCATAAAGTCGTCTGCACCGGCGGAGAGTGTGTGGACTTTCGTGGCCGTGTCGCGCTTGGCCGTCAACATGATGACCGGCATGTTGATGCCTTGCCGCCGCACCACACCGAGGGCATCCTCGCCGCTCATGCCCGGCAGCATGATATCGATCAGCAGGATGTCGTAGAAACCTCTGTTGAGGCGATCCAGCATTCCCTCGGCATCCCGAGAGATCTCAACCTCGAATCCCGCCCGCTCCAGGTTGAGCTTGACCATGGTACTGATGAGCTCTTCGTCCTCAACCAGCAGAACCCTGGCCATGACTCACTCCTTTCCGGCCGCCAGAGAAAGTGTGAACGTCGCGCCCGCTCCCCTGCCCGGGCTCTCCGCGAAGAGGTCACAGCCCATCGTGCGCGCGAGCTTGCGCGACAGGTAGAGGCCCATACCGGTTCCATGCCTTCCCTCGGGGAGCTCATTGGCCAGGCGGCGGTATGCTTCGAAGATCATTTCGCTCTTGGCAGGATCGAAGCCGACGCCGTTGTCGGCGAATTGCAGGAGGATGCGGCCGTCCGCCCGCGCGATGGCAATACGCAGCCGCAAAGGCGTTCCGCCATACTTGACCGCGTTGTCCATGAGGTTTTCCAGGATCACGCGCAGGCCGTCCGGATCGGCGACCACCACGACTCCTTTGCCGGCGTCTGCGAATTCCACATCGGCCTGCGAAAGCATGAGGCGATGGCTGTACAGGAAATCATCCACAAAGCCGTGAAGCTCGAAGGATTTGAGCTGCATGCCGAATCCGTCCCTGTTGAGACGCTGGCCCACGAGGAGGTTTTCCGTGAGCCTTTCCTGGCGTTCGACCTGCTTGAGCGCGAGATCCACGAGCGCCAGCAACTGCGCGCCGGGAATTGCCTGGGCGCGCAGGGTCTGGAGGAACGCCTTGATGGCGGTCACGGGAGTCTTGATCTCGTGGGTGACGCGGCTGAAAAACTCCTTTAGCTCGCGCGCAGTGCGTCGTTCCAGCGCAATGATGCGGTAGAGCATGAAACTCGACAGCAGCACCACGACGATCAGCACGCTGCTTTCGCCAATGATCATGAGCCTCTTGCGCTGGTAGGCTTTTTCGATGCTCGTCAGGTAGTCGGACCGCGCCGCCACGCAGAAATCCTGCCAGAAGGGCCTGAGCGGCTGCGAAAACTCGGAACTTTCCGGCATGCCGCAGCGCACCACCGAGAGCCGCTCGTCAAGGGCTCCGAGGATCGGCATTTTTGTATGGTCGTGCCCCAGGATGAGCGCCTCGGCGGTAAGCCGTGCCTTCAGGTTCTCGTACTGGGCGTCGCGCTGTTGCTGGATGGCGGTCTTGATGAAGATAGACCACCACGCCACCAGCGACGTCAACGAGAGCAGCGAAACACCGAAAAGCACATGATACCCGTGTTGCGCGAGAGCTCGCGAAAATCGCCCGATGCTGCGGTCCATGCACCTCCTGAAGCGGCCGTCCCCGCTTGCGCTCCGATGCTCACCCGTGGCGGCGTCCAGCACGGCCGCCTCGTCCTCCCGGCGCGTGGGGCTCAGGAACGGCACCTCGTACCAGGAGGGCGGCAGGCAATGTCCCTGCCCTGCCAGCATTCAGTATAGGCCTGCGCATCGTCCTGTGACAACGGGCGGGATCGGTCCGCCCCGGGAAGACGGCATCGCTTTACAGCGATTTCCAATGTTCTTCAAGCGCCGCGTGAATGGAGGCAAACATATCGTTTGAGTAGCGGCGGACGAGCCGTTGCATGACAAGCTGCACGCGCTGCCGCTCCTTGCCGTCCAAATCAGCCAGGTGCTGGTCGATGAGCGAGGGAATGAAGGTGTTCATGAAGTCCCTGCGCTGCTGGTGCGCCGCCTCCAGCAGTGAGACCATATTACGTTCTATGCAGAATCGCTTGAAGCGGCCGACCTCGGCCTGTATTTCGGCTTCGACTTCGGCGGTGTGGCGGAGATGGTCCGCGTGGCTGCGCACGCGGAGCAGGTCGTCGAGATTGCGATACACGATCCGGTCGCCCGGCCGCTCGGGTACCTCAACTTGCCCCGGGATGCCGATATCCACTACCAGGAGCGGCGTCCGGCAAGGGGCAAGAGCGAGGTCCGCAAGTGTGAGCACCGGCACCGGCGCACCGGTGGCGACGACTATGGCGTCGGCCGAAGGCGCCAGCGCCGGCACTTCATCGAGCCTGCGCCATGCTCTGGCATGCCTTGATGAGACGGTGCGGTTGACCGGCGTTACCGAGCAGCCCAGAGTGGTTTCGATGAGGGAGACGCACTTGCGCCCGATTTCGCCCATGCCCGCGACCAGGACTTTCTTTCCCCGTGTCTCGCCGCCGAAGTGAGCCCGCAGGAGGCTCGCCACGAGGCCGTGCACACCCACGCTGCCGCTTACACGGAAGCCAATGCGGTGGCTGGCCTTGGCGACACGGCCTGCAGAGCTGGCCAGACCATTGAGGATCAGCGAGGAGGCCTTTTCCTTCTGTGCCCGGGAGAGGGCCTTCTGGAACTGGCCGGCGATCTGTGCCTCGCCCGCGGCGAGGGACTCCAGCCCCGCGACTACCCGCATGACATGCTCGGCAGCTGCGGCTCCGGCAAAACGGTACGGCTCCCGGTGCCGGGTGCCGTCGTCCTGGCGGTGCCGCCAGACCGTCAGCATGCGCGCTGCGAGCAGAAGCGCCGTCCACTGCGGATTGCGGCTGGAGACAATCCACTCAACGCGATTGCAGGTCTCCAGCACTGCGATGCCCGCTGCCGGCTCCATATTCCTGATCGCCTCGACAAGCACGTGCCGGCCCTCTGCGGTGGTCAGAAGCCCACCGCGTACCGCGGATGGCGCGATACGGAAATCGCAGCCTACAACGGCGAGCGGAATGTCGATACGAGGTCGCGTGTTCATGAATCCACTCCCGTCAGCTGCCGGCTGCGCAACAGCCGCCGGATAGGAACCTGGCGGTTTCCCGGCAAGCCTCATGGCCGCTCATCACCGCGTGCTCCATGCCCACGCCATGCAGATAGTTGCCGGCAAGAAAAAGCCCGGGCGTTTTCCGGGCTGCGCCGCGCACTGCATCGATGCGCTCGAGATGGTCGGGAAGAAGCTGGGGAATCGCAGCAGGGTAGCGCAGTACGCTCATCAGGCCGGGCCGGGGCAGCGTACCGCCGAACCAGGCGCCGTGTTCCCGCTGCACCAGATCGGCAATTGCCGCGTCGCTCTGAGTGAGAAAACCAGGGTCAAGCATGCCGCCGTAGAAGGAGCTGAAAAGTCTCGCCCCCTCCGGCGCCCGGTTGGCAAACAGCTGCGAGGTGAAAATCGTGCCGAGCGTGCGCACTTGGCCGAGACGCGGCGTGAGGAAGCCGAATCCTGCAGGATAGGTCACCCCGTCGGCGGTCTCGGGCTGGCTCCAGTGGGCAAGCGCAACCGGCGCCATGGGAATGTCATCGAGCAGCGACGCGCCGCCCGCGAGCTCCTCGGAGAGCAGCCGTGCGGCCTGCGCCGGCGGCGTTGCCACAACGATGGATCGGGCAAGCCACGAGTCCCGAGGTGACGCAGCCCTCCAGGAAGTACCCTCACGGCGGAGCCCGGATACCGGCACGCCGAGCAAAAGGTCGCCGTTGAGCCCCGCGGCGAGCCGGTCGGTAAGCCGCCCCAAACCGTCCCGAATACTGAAGAGCCCCTTCCACGGAGTGACGCCCTGGCGACGAAGTCGGCGGTGTTTTTCGCGCATGTGCTTCAGCGCGCCCACGATCATGGAGCCGGAGTTTTTCTCGAAAGCCCAGAATTTCGGGAAGGAAGCCCGCGCGCCCAACAGGCGCGGATCACCGGCGTACACGCCGCTGATGAATGGACCCATCAGATAGGTGGCGGCCTCCGTCCCGAAGCGCCTGACAAAAAAGTCCCACGCCGTGTCGGCAGGCTGACCGCCAGCTGGGATGAAGGGTTCGATCATGAGCCTGAGCTTGGCGCGGAAACTCAGCAAAGGAGTCCGGATGAAACTGCGACATCCGAGCGGCACCGGCATAAGACGCCCCTCACGCAGGATGTAGCGGCAGTCGGAGGCCGCGGAGGCCGGTTCCGCCTCTGCCGTCATGCCGAGCTGCTCGATCAGGTTCCGGAGGAATTCGGAACTCCCCATGAAACTCGTGGGCCCCGCCTCCATGCGGAAACCGTCGCGGGCGATGGTCCTTACATTGCCTCCGTGACGAGGCTGGGCCTCGAGAACCAGCACCTGCGCACCGCTCTGCTTCAGCTGCCAGCCCGCCGTAAGGCCGGAGATTCCCGCACCGATAACAATCACGTCGTGCATTTCAGCGCCACCTCGCACAGGCGGACAGGACAAGATCCCCAAGTGCCTGGATGTAGGTCTCCCCCAGCCCCGGCGTCGGCACGCGGGCGAACTCGATGCCGCAGTCCGCACAGCGGCGCCGAAAGGCGATGTCGAGATCGTAGAGGGTTTCCAGGTTCTCCGTGACGAAGCTTAGCGGCACCGCAACGATCCGGCGGACATGCCGCCCCACAAGCACCTCAAGCTGTTCCTCCAGCGACGGCCCGTGCCACCGTGCCGGCCCCAGCGCGCTCTGGTATGCCAGGGAGCTTTCATGCACCGTCGTGAGGCGTGCGGCCACCAGCCGGACAGTTGTCTCAATTTGACCAATATAGGGATCGCCGTCGCGCGTATAGCGACGCGGGATGCTGTGTGCGGCGAAGAGGAGGTGAGATGCCCTCCCCGCACCGCTACGGTCCCAGACCGATTCGATCTGCCGCACCAGGGCTTCAAGATAGCGCGGCTGATCGAAGTGGGGCGGAACCGCCACCCAGGGGAGCAGGTTTCCAGCGCGGCGCGCGAAGTGCCGGAGGGCCGAACGGTAAGAGACGAAGGAATCGTGGGGGAAAAGCGGGATCACAACGAGCCGCGTTGCACCCGCAGACTGGAGCGCCCGGACCGCATCCTCTGCGAAGGGCGGCGTGTAGCGCATGGCATAGGCAACGGTGTGGCCTACGTGAGCCTGCAGGCGCCGGGCCATGAGCGCCGTGTCGGCATGGATGGGCGAGCATCCACCGATGAGCGCGTACCGGCTGCGAACCCGGGGAGCGCGCCGTCGGGCCACGAAACGCGAGAAGGCTCTCTGCCACAACGGCCCGAGCGGGAGACGGACCATGTCGGAGTCGCCGAGCAACGCCGCGATATACGGCTCAACTTCGTCGAGGTTTTGAGGCCCCCCCATCGCCAGCAGTACAACGCCGATCCGTTCCATGCCTCCAGCCTCAGTGCGTCCGCGAATAACGCTGCGCGCCGTCGTCGAGATACTGATCAAACACCATGCAGATGTTTCTGATAAAGAAACGGCCCAGACCGCTCACCGTGATGTCCCCGTCTGCCACCTCCAGCAATCCGTCGGCTTGCAGGGGCGCGAGGCAGGCAAGTTCGGAGGAAAAATGAACCCCGAAATCGATGCCGAAGGATTCCTCGATGCGCCGGCGGTCGAGGTGGAAGTTGCAGAAAAGATCGATGATGATCTCGCGGCGCAGCAGGTCCTCGGCGTTGACCAGAAGCGCCTTCATCCAAGCCCCCCCTTGCGCGCGCTCGAGGTAGCACGCGACGTCCTTTGCATTTTGCGTGAAGGAGTGGCCGACCGCACTGATCGAACTCGCACCCAGGCCGACCAGGTCCAGGCCGCGATGCGTGGTGTACCCCATGAAATTGCGGGTGAGCGTGTGCTGCTCCAGGGCCGTGACGAGTTCGTCCTCAGGCAGTGCAAAGTGGTCCATGCCCACGTGTCGATAACCGGCCTGGAGCAGCAGCTCAAATCCCAGCCCGAACAGTTCCATGCGCGCCTCAGCATCCGGCAGGCCGCGGTTCTCGAGCGCCTTCTGATGGGGACTTATCCAGGGCACGTGCGCGTATCCGAACATGGCGATGCGTGACGGCCGCATGCCGGCCACGGCACGGACGGTTGCGCCGAAGCGGTCCGGCGTTTGGCCCGGCAGGCCGTAGATCAGGTCCACGTTGAGCGCGCTCATGCCGCGCCCGTGTAAGTGGTCCAACAGCGCCGCGACCTTTCCGGCGGGTTGCACGCGTCCGATGTTCCGCTGGACAACCGGATCGAGGTCCTGGACGCCGAAACTCATGCGGTTGAAGCCCAGGTCGAGAAGCCCGTCGAGGTACTCCTCGTCCACCGAGCGCGGATCTATCTCCAGGGAACGCTCGCCTTTTTCCGGGAAGTGGAAGCGCCCGCGCAGGCCCGCCACCAGACGCGCCATCTGCTCCCTTGAGAGAAAGGTCGGCGTGCCGCCGCCCAGGGCCAGCTGCTCGACGGGGCGGTCACGGTCGATCAACGTCAGCAGGTGGTCCGCTTCGCAAAGCATGGCATCGACATAGGCGTCCGTCGTCGAGCGCGTGTGTCCGATCTCGGTGTTGCAGCCGCAGTACAGGCATCGCCTGCGGCAGAATGGAAGATGCATGTACAGGGACAGCCCGCGTCCCGCAATGTTCGAAGCCGCCCAGGCGGCACGCACCCGCGCCTGGTCAAACTCCTCGCGGAAGTGCGGCGCCGTGGGGTAACTGGTGTAGCGCGGCCCGCTGACTGCGTACTTCCCGAGGAGCGCCCGGGAAACCTGATTCGGGCCTGGCACTCGTTCGCTGCGGTCGCCGTTCATGGAGCGACCTCGAGTGGCGCGCAGGCATGAACCGCCTCGATGAAGGCCGCGATGCCTTCAAGCGGTGTGTCGGCATGGACACCGTGGCCCAGGTTGACAATGTGCCCCTGTCCCTTCGTCTGCTCCACAAGGGAAGCTGTCCGGGCGGCGATGAGCGCAGGCGGCCCAAAGAGAACGCCTGGATCAAGGTTTCCCTGAACGGCTCGGGTCTCTCCCAGGCGGCGACGCACCTCGGCAAGCGATACGCGCCAGTCAACGCCCAGCACATCTGCGCCGCTCGCATCCATCGGTTCGAGGAGATTGCCGGCGCTGTTGATGTAATAGATGACGGGAACGCCGCGTCCGCCGATGCGCTCAATGATACGCTGCACCGCAGGCAGGGCGAAGGCGGTGAAGTCTTCAGGAGCAAGCTCGCCCGCCCAGGTATCGAAGATCTGCACCGCAGTGGCCGAGGCTTCGATCTGCATCCCGAGATAGTCTGCCACGGCATCCGCCAGCTTGGTCAGCAGCCTTTGCAGAGTCGCCGGCTGGCCGTACATGAGCGACTTGATCCGTGCAAAGCCGGCGCGGCCGCCACCTTCCACCATGTAGACTGCCAACGTGAAGGGAGCACCGGAGAACCCCAGGACCGGAAAATCGGGGCCGACGGCGGCACGGGTCTGTCGCAACGCGTCGGCGACATAGCGCAGAGAACGGCCGGCATCGGGGACCGGCAGGCGATCCACATCGGCCGCGCTCGCGACGAGAGGGGAAATCTGTATTCCCGGAGAGAACTGTACCTCGAGACCCATGGCGGCCGGAATCGTCAGGATATCGCTGAAGATGATCGCCGCATCCAACGGGAAGCGCCGCACCGGTTGGAGAGTGGCGACGGCGGCAAGCTCCGGGGTGGTGCAGATCTCCCAGAAGGAATGTTTCTGCCTGAGCTCGCGGAATTCCGGCAGTGTGCGGCCCGCCTGCCGCATGATCCAGACGGGCGGCCGATCCACAGGCCTTCCGAAAGCTGCGTTGAGGAATCGCTCTTTTGCGTTCACACCGTCACACTTGGGTTCGGGACCGCGCGGATGGGCGCGGCGCCGTAGGTGTATGATAGCCGGCGCCGGCGGCCATGTGTCACGGCCGTGTCACCGTCGTCATGGGAGTGTCATGAACGGATCGGGACGGACGGCAGGAGGCCTTCGACGTGAATGTCACTGCCGGAACAGGGTATCCGCAGACACTCGCCGGTGCTCTCGACCGGACGGGTTTCAACCAGAAATCGCGGTTCGGCAACGAGATCGTCAAGGCGAAAATCAAAGAATATCCGGCATTCCCGGAACGGCATGCTCCCTTGCGCGCGCTTCAATCCCGGCAACAGGCGCGGCCGGATGCAGAAGGCGTCTTCCTCTGGCTGCAGCCCCAGAATGTTCTTCCCTACGAGCAGAATGACCTCTGCCCAAGTCCACGGAACAATGCCGTTCTGAGCGTAGGGGGGCGCGATACGGTTCCCGTACATTTCGAAGTAGGAGCCGGAAGGATATTCCGGCAGGGAGACCAGCCAGTGAATGACCCGCCAGACCTTCTCGTAATCGCCGATCTCCAGGCAGGCCCGGGCAATTTGCAGCGACGCAAACGGCCAGGCGCCCGGAGAATCGGGATCCGAGTCCATGTGGTAGCGTCCGTATCCGCCGCTGTTCCAGCCCTGATTCCAAAGGCTCTCGAGTTGGCTTAGCGTGGTTCGGGCTATGTCCGAACCGGGAGTCACAAACCCAAGCATGATCGGCAGCGCACAGGAACTGTCAGGATTCAGGGGATGAGGGATGTCCCGCGCCAATCCTACTCCCTTCGGGAGACCGTGACCGGGCCGGGGCATGATCTGCGCCTGCACGAATCCGTCCGCTCCGCGACGCTTGAGCAGGCCGCCTTCGTGCACGAGGGCGTGAGTCGGATGCTGCAGGATCGCCGCCTTCAATTGTTCCGCTTCACGCTGCCAGCGCTCCGCTTCCCGCCTGTGGCCGAGTTGCCGCGCCAGCGCGGCCGCGGCAGACAGGCCGATCGAAACATACACTTGGTATATCAACTCGATGCCGGGCTCGATGCCATACGCGGCGTGCCGCTCCCAATACTCGCGCTGATTGACCATCAATCCTGAAACCGGTTCGCGGAAGCACGGCTGCAGGGGAAATTCGGCGGTGCGCACGATCCGGTCCCAATTTGTGCGGATGAGGGTGAGATCTCCCGTCCAGAGGGCATACTCACGCAGAACGCTCAGGAGCGTCCCGTTCTGATCCAGCTCCACGTCATCAACATCACGCACCTCGCTTGAATCGACGGCAGATCCTTCTTCAGAAATGAACTCGACCAGGAGGCGCTCCAGTATGACCCTGGCGGTCTGGTGATGGCCGCACAGGAGCAGCGCGTGAGCCATCAGGGACTGATCCCGCACCCATTCCCGGTTGTACTGCCAGATGCCGGCATCGATTCGGCCGGTTCGGGAGACCATAGCCGGTAGCTGCGCGGCAGCCGACTGAAATAGATGATCCAGGCAAGGCGACTCAAAGTGCACCTGAGCGGCAGCACTCCAATACTGCCGGCTTTCGCCGCTCTGCGGTTTTGGATCACAGAATTGAAGAGAAACCGAACGGCTGCCTGTATCCAAGAGATACTGGATGCAAAGGTCGGTTTCACCGTCAGGCGCGACATGTATCTGCCGGCCGATGAAATCGGATCGCGCGCCGGTCCCGACGTATAGGTCGGCCGGCTTGCCGGAACGGTTCCGGATGCCTATTTCCCGCGCGATACGGGCCGACGAACGGTCCGGGCAATAAAACAGCTCCTGGATTTCCAACCCGTTGGTTCGCCATTCCACTCCGACGGCGGGAAATCCATGACCGTAATCCCAGCGCACAAGAAGATTGTCCGGCACAAGGGGGGAATCCGTCGGGCCATGATGCAGGCGCAACATGGTCTTTTTAATGCCGGTGTCGGAATCGAAGGATAGGGCTTCCCGCTTGGCCTTGAGCTGCTGGGGATCCATCAAAAGCAGACCGTAAAGAGAGCCTTCCCCGCCCGGCGCATGCTGGACGGCCGCTGAGATCAGCCCGTTGCCGATGAAGTAATAGCAGGCCCCGGGCAGTTGTGTCCTGACATCGGGATGGCCGACCTTCGGATCATCGTGGTAAACGTGTTCTTCGACATGGATCATATTGGCACTCGGCAAAAGGTTACCAGGTGTAGTGAACCGAATAGGTTACTATCTTCTCCTGCCCCGGCTCCACATTGATCCTGAATTCAATCGTCTGGCTGTCCACCTTGATGGACGGATCGGATTGAGTCGCAATATTCCACGAACTGCCGCGATACAGGTGCTCCAGCACGCGTACTTCCGCCGCTTCCTTCCTGCGGTTTCTGATTTTAATTTCGAAGGATTCATCCAGCCAGCGGCGCCCCATGTCGATGCGATAATCCGTGCGCCGCCGCTCCCCGATCAGGTCGAAGGCGCTTCCGGTGAAGACACGAATGGTCTCATCCGCAGGAGTATGGCGGATGTCGCTTTCACCCGTGAATTCCAGCCTGCCGTCCTTGTCCCGGCGATAGAACCTGGCACGTCCCCGGGGCAGGGGCAAGCCCAGGTGATTCGCGACGGAGTTGACGAACTCGCGCATGACCCACACCTGCGGATTGGACTGCGTTCCATACTCCTGGTCCTGCCGGATGACCGCAACGTTGGCACCGCGATATCGGTCCTGTTCGATCTTCACGCCGTCATAGACATAGATCCGCTGGGAGCGCACTCCCTCGGTGCGGATGAACTCGACCTGCTTGATCTCACGATCGCGCAGAGTCACCGGACGGGCAATGTCATAGAGGTGATAGTCCTCGAAGGTCCTCTCCGAGACGGGCGGAAGTCCGCCAGGGACTCCGCCGATGGCGCCGCCCACCATCAGAGGTTGGGTGCGGCCCGTGGTTTGAATCTTGTTGACGTCACCGGCCATCAGCTTGATTTGCGCATTTTCAAATCCCTTGCCGCTCTGGTTTTCCATGGTAACCCAGCCAACCACGTCCATCAGGTCTCCCTGTTCGGGGGCCACGATGTTGTAGTCGGCCTGCCATGTCATGCCCCCGGTTACGTAACTCAACTCAGCATCCAGCGGTCCCGGCTGATTGCTGGCGATTTGCCATTCGAGCGCCGGCTTGAGAATCGAGTCATCGGCCAGCGCGGGGAAAAGAGGGATGCCAGGAAGGCTGAAGCGAAGCTTCCCCTCGATTTCGATGATTGGCTGGCCGGCACCCCCCCGGACAATGGCAGATTGCGCCATGACGTACTGCTGGCCGAATGCTTGCGAGGCCGACGAGTGGGGCACATAGCCGCTGCGGACGATTTTCCCAAGCACCGTTGCATTCGTCTGATCCGACCGCTGCACCAGAAATTCGATCGTCTTGCCCTCGAAAAGCGACAACAGCAGGTCCTGGGACACCGGGTCCGCCCGGTAATCCTGTTCGAGTATACGGAGCGTCCGCTTACCGGACGGATCCCGAAGGATCACGGAACTGGGTTCCAGATGAGCGGTGACATCCATCAGACTCACACTGGTGATGCCCTGCTTTAGTTGAAGCGGGACCGACTGGCGCACCACGGCAAAACTTTGGTTGTAGATTGTCAGCCGGGGTGCCTGGCCCAAACCCGTGCCGGAAAGACAGAGATACACGAAAACGGCGACAGCGCATTTTGCTCTCATGACAAGGCTCCTGTGTCAATGATGGGTTAGCATTGGTTATTATAGACTCCCGATGGATCAGGAGGTTCCTTGGTTTCAACCGGGCTGCAACAGAAATATGGACACCCATCAAAAGAGACTATAGAAATAGCAGTGGAAGCCCACAAAAGACTCAAACGATGGTGCGTGTCCACATTTTCTGCATGAGAAATGTGGGCACCCAACATGAGAAACTATAGAAATAGCAGTGCCCCCCCCAAAGGACACAAACGACGGTGGGTGTCCACCTTTGTCATCGGCGGAGACTGTTGGTGAAGGCACGGCGGGTTGCATGGCAGAGGTTGAGGGCGAAGCAGGAACTTCCGGGTGTGACCGATTGCCCTGATCCGGCGGTTAATGACTGATGACTAAGGAGATAACCGTATGAATTTCCGATTCGACCACAACAACATCAACGTCCGCAATCTCGAGAAGAGTCTGGATTTTTACTCCAAGGCCTTGGGACTGATTGAAACCAGACGATACGAGCCGGAAGACAGGAGCTTCCAGCTGGTATTCCTCGGCGACGGGAAGACGGCCCACAGACTGGAGCTGACCTGGTTGCGCTCGCGGGAAGGAGGTTACAATCTGGGAGACAACGAATTCCACCTTGCGCTTGCCGTAGATGATTTTGAGGCCGCGCACAGACGTCACAAAGAAATGGGCTGCATCTGTTACGAAAATCCCGGAATGGGGATCTATTTTATTGAGGATCCGGACGGTTACTGGGTAGAGATCATTCCGGAGAAGAAGCGCGCCTGAGCCGGCTACAGCCTGCGGATATTCATGCCGCCGCTGACCTCGATAACGGCCCCTGTCGAAAAATCAAAGGAACCTCCGGCAAGGGCTGCCACCGCTCTGGCAACGTCCTCCGGGTATCCCCAGCGATTCTGCGGCACCAGTCCTTGGCCGATCAGGCGGTCATATTTTTCCCGGACCGGCGCGGTCATGGAGGTCTGAATGACTCCGGGACGAATCTCGAAAACCGGTATCCCTTCCCCGGCAAGCCGGTCGGCATACAAGCGCGCGGCCATGCTCAGGCCCGATTTCGATATGCAATACTCTGCGCGGCTGGGCGAGGAAACGGCAGCGGAAATCGAGGTGATGAAAATGATGCGCCGGCGGCGTCCCGGTGCCGTTCCACGAGCACCCACCATCCAGCGGGCGACCCGCTGCGTAAAGAAGAAGGTGCCCCGCAGGTTGACGGCAAGCACTCGGTCAAAGCTTTGCGCGCTCATGTCGAGAACGTCGCCGCGCTGCAGCGGCGCCACTCCGGCGTTGTTCACCAGCACATCGATCCCGCCCATTTCCGCCAGGATGGCCTCCAGTAGCTGCTCGTGTGCTTCCAGCTGTGCGATATCCCCCGTCAGCGGCAGTAGTCTTGTGCCTGCCGCCATCACTTCGGATTCGAGGCTGCGCGGAAACTCAGGCTCCGACGTGGCCTGCCATGCGAGGTCAACGGCTGCGATGTCATAACCTGAACGCGACAGTTCGACTGCGATGGCCCTCCCTATGCCGCGCGCCGCGCCGGTGACGACTGCCACCCGCCTTTCCGACGCGCCCGGACCGCATTTGGTTTCGGTCATCATTTATGGCTCCGCCTCCTCAAAAATGGTTCCGTGACGATAGGCTCTCCAGACATTTTCAAACCAGGCATCGACGGCCGGGAGCGGTCGTACCGGCACCCATTTTTTCTGCGCTTTGCCGCCCGCTTCGACGGTGAGTTCCAGGATGTGCCCGCTCACGAAATCCTCCGGACCCGTAAGGGAAAAACGACAATCGTCGCCAATGGTAGGACAGCATTGATCGCCGTCCGGATCGCGAACCAGATAGGAACCGCGGCTCTTCCCGCCCTGGGCCAGGTATTCCCCGATGGCCTCCAGATAGATCGCCTGCGTGAGCGCCAGGTCGCGCGCCCTGAAAGCGTCGGGCAGCCCACCCCGATGCGCAACCCGTCCATGCGCCTCGATTTCCTCCAGGGAACGCCAAGCCTCGTCAATGGCCCGCCCGATATCCGAACGGCTCCGGATTTGTCCGCCATGCCGGCTCATGCGCCGGCGGATTTCGTCGCGCAACGCCTCAGTCCGATGCTGTTCGGCCGGCGTGCCGGCGGCGAGCCATTTGCCGGCCTGGGCGAGCAGCGCATCCAACTGCTGCCGGATGCCAGAGACATACAGCGCAACATCCGGCGGGGCTGATCCATACCTTGCGGCGATGTACATCGCCGCGCGCAGGCCGCCAACCTGCCCGGCATTCAGCGCTGCGCCTCCGGGACGATACACGCCATGACTGCCGTTGACTTCACCGACGGGAAAAAGGTGCCCGATGTTGGATTCCCACCAGACATTGGCGCGCAGGCCGCCGTTGTTATGCTGAGCGCAGCCGGCGATCTCCAGCAGGTCTCGCGCCAGGTCTATCCCGTGAGCCCGATACAGCTCGATGGCCTGCGGGTTCAGTTGTGCCAGGCGCTCGACGGGAGTCGCCCGCATGGCGCCCGAGCGTTCCAGATATGATTTCGCCTCTTCCGAAACCGCCGTCCAGTCGAACTCCCGGAATACTCCGCCGCCCGAAGGATTGTGCGTGAAGTCCAGATACGCCCGCCGCCCCCGCTGCACGGTTTCCTTGTAGACGGCCAGGTCGACGAGTGACGAGCCATAGCCGGCGATTTTCCTCGGATCAAACGGCCACTGATATCCCTTGCGGAAGATCGCCGTTGCCATGGTCCCCATATCGGGGAAATGATCATTCAGGAAATCGCGCGGATTCTCGCCGGCCGCATCCGTCGACACATAGCGGGGTATCACCTGCTGGTACGAACCGGAGACGTTCCAGCGATGTTTGAGTGAAGCCAGGCCGAACTGCGATTCGGTGAGGTTGTGGGCGACAGCACCGATCTGCAGTGCGAGGCCGATAGATCCGACCTGGTCTTCGGGATACACCGACCACTCGTACAGCCCTCCCGGACCGCCGGTAGCGAGTATTACGTTAACGGCGTTGAAGAGCACGAGACCGAAATTGTCCCGTTCCAGCGACGCAGCATCCAGAGCGGCGGCGCCCACGATCCGGCGGCTTTCCCCCTCCCCCTCGGCAAAGAGCGCAATCACCTGGTGGCGGTCGAGCACCTGGATCTCACGGCGGACGACCTCCCTGGCCAGAGCTTCGAACATGTAGCGGGAGGTGAGCGGACCGGCGGAAGTAGCCCGTCCCCGCCGGTCGTGGTCGGTCCGGTAGCCCGGGTATCCGCCATAGCGATCGTGCGGAAAGGGAACGCCGAACTGCACCAGCTCAAAGAACGCCTGCGCGGAGTGCTGTGCTTCGCACAGCGCGATATCGCCGTGCATGCAGCCGCCCAAGAAAAGGTCCGCAGCCATATCTCCCGGGGCATCCGGAACCGACCCCGATACGGAAAGCTTGTAATAGGTCTGCTTGTCCGATCCGGAGTTGTTCGACGCGCCGCCGCCCCACTTCTCAGTCACGACGGCAATGGAACGCTGCCCCCGTTCATACAGGCTCAGGGCGGCCTTAAGCGCTGCCGCGCCGCTGCCGATCACCAGCGTGTTCAGGGAATGCACGGGATAACGGATCCCGTGAATCGTTGCCATTTCGCGCTTCAGAGACAGTGCGTTATTTTCCGATGGTAGCATAGGCCGCTTTGTAGACCGCCCGGTCGCGGATGGCACATCCGGTAGTCCGGCAGTTCCTCTTCAACTCGCTGCAGCACGAGCATGCGACGCAGCACTTCCCCGGATCGAGCCGTCCCCGATCCATCAGGTCGAGCGGAGCGTCAGGATATGCGAAGGCGCCGCGCCCCAGTCCGACAAACGCCGCCTGCCCGCGGGCAACAGCGGCGGCGCCGACATTGGGCCAGAAATGGCGCAGCCAGGAGTATCCGGTGCCGACCACGGGCGAGGATGGATGCATCTGTTGAAACCGGGCTGCCCAATGGAGCAAGGAACCGACGCCGCGCAGCGGGTGAGCGTTCGCGCAGTTCCCTCCCCTCACCGGCCGGTCGTAGGGCCGTCCCACATGCGGATTGTAGTAGGGAATGCCGGCGCTGATGTTGAAGAGCACGCAGCCGGCTTCCGTCAAAAGCTCCCGCAACCGCAAGGGCTCCGAAAGATCCGGTTCGAGAGCCTCACCCACGGCTACGCCAAAACCGTAGGGATGAGGGACGCCGTCTGTGGCATTCAGCCGGACGGCGACGGACAGGAGAGGAGCAGCCCGGCGCACCAGCCGCACGGTATCCAGGAGCAGCCGGGTTCGATTTACGAATCCGCCGCCATAGCAGCTGTTCTCGCGGGTGAAAGCGGCGAGCAGCTCGTTTATCCGGTATCCGTGGCAAGCCTTGATATCCACCGCATCGAATCCGGCCTCATGGGCGAGAACTGCGGATTCGACTACCTGATCCCGAAACGCAACCAGTTCTTCGTCCTGCAGAATGTCAACATCATCCGGCGATCGATCGTAGATCGGATTGAAAAAGGCGACCTTCCGCCTCGCACTTCCCGTCCGGTAGCTGAATCGACCGGAATGAGTAAGCTGCAGGACCAGGTACGGTTCATGAGAGGCGCCGAAACGGCTGTGAGCCGCGCGTCTGGTGCTCTCAACCAGCTCTCGAAAAGCGCCAAGCGTCTCGCCAGTAAGCAGCAACTGCCGCGGATTGGAGCGGCCGGCCGCGGCGACGCTGCAGGCCTCGAACCAGATAAGGCCATGTCCGCCCGCCGAAAACCTGTGATACCGGCGAAACGTCAGATCGTCAGGCTCCCCTGACAGGGTGCCGTCGCTTCCTTCCATAGGCTGCACGGCGATACGATTCGGAACTCTTTTGCCCGCGAGATCGGCGGGCTGCAACAGGGGTGTCAGCGAATCCTGGTACGGGATGGAAACCCCGAGGTCCCCGGCCTTCTGCAGAAGTCCGGCGGAGTCGCGGTAGCGGAATGGCTCGTGTCGTCGCATCGATTCAGCCGCCATAGATATTTCCCGTCCCCCATTGCCACATACCCGCGCCGGAGGCGGCAGTTCCCTTCTGTGGCATTCCTAGCCCGGATTATTCATGGGAGAGCTCGGCAAACGAGTGCGCGATGGCGTACAATGCCGGTAACGGCCCTCAACAGAAAGCTCTCAGGACACGGAAGAACACGGGCAGGGCTTTTGCCGCCGACCTTTTCACATGCGGACTGTCGAGCGCTCCGGCACGCCGAAATGATCCACGGAACCATCTTGCCCGCGCTCGACAGTCCGCATGTGAAAAAGCCGGCCAGCGCGCAGCGCTGGGCCCTGCGGGCCGGCAAAAGCCCTGCACACGGATCCGGTCCGTGATCATCCGTGTCCGCAAACGTTCTGTGATCCTTCCCCCATGAATAATCCAGGCTAGACCGCGGCGGCGATCTTCTTCATGGCAACGATATCCTGCATCAGGCGCGACTCGCAGACGTCGGGCCAGCGATCCCGTTCTAAAATGCCGCAGCCCGAATCCGACTTTTCCGCCGTCGATTGGGCCAGCCTGTTCAGGCGCGCCAATTCTCCTGCGGTCAAGTCGGGGAACCTGCTCAGAAAACCAGGATCGTGGATAGGCACTGAAAAACTGCCGCCGTGCCCTTCCACCGACAGCGTCACATCAAACGCCAGCGACCGAAACAGGCGCAGGATGGCGTCAAAATCAATCACGCCGCTGCCGATTGGAACCGGAAAGGTGGTGAATCCTTCAGCGGTCCAGCTGATGCCGCCATCTTTGATATGAGTAGCCACGGTCCAGGGAAGCAGCCGGCGCGTTGCACTGACGGGATCTTCCAGCATCGTGAGGAGATTCATGGTATCGAGGCAAATGCCCAACCACTCTCCCGGACCGGCCTCGCATCGATCGAACAGGCGCATCAGCTCAAACGACGTGAATTCAAAATGGGTTTCTATTCCCAGGATGACATTGTGATCGAGCAGCATTCCTTTCTGTGCCAGCAAGGCTACTGCCGTCTCCTGCAGGAGGGTCTCCGTCATAGGGCTGTCAGAGCGCCACCGCATCAGGCCGCCGGAACACGAACGGACGATGCGGGTGCCGAGGATGGCTGCCTGTTCCGCAATCCTACGGTTGGCTGCGATCAGGTCCTTCTCCTGCCCCCAACCTGCTTCCCGTGGTATGTGCTGCGCACCGCCCCATTCCAGGTACATGCCGCTTTCCCTGGCAAAAGCGGCAAGTTCGCGGAGCATGCCTGCGTCTGCGTTTGCCTGGATCGAGGAATCGAGGCCTGAGAATTGAACTCCCTCGGCTCCACGGCTCTTCGCCCAGTGCATGGTCTGCATGGGATCGAGCCGCAGGGGATGCAGGCCGTAGTTGTCGACGCCTACACGGAAACGCCTCATTGCGGATCTCGCAGCTCCGTTGGGAATTCAGGAGTCAGGGGCAAAAAGACCGGTTCAGCCGGCACTCCTCACTGCATTTCTATCGCGGCGGTGCTCGCGGAGCAAGATAATTCCGGGCATATCCCAATCGACGATCATAGATTTCCGGATGCGGACAGGTGCCGGGCAAGTCCGCGTTCTGCCGTGCAGGAATTGTCTTGCCGAAACGTCGATGCCGGGACAATTCCGGATGATTTCCCGCGCCCGCGATGCTATTCTGCGGCCGCCCATGGAAGCAAACTGCGATCCTCACAATGGGACACTTTCCGGACATGCCGCGGGACCGGTATCCGTGCTGATGGTTGCGATCGGCGGTTACGGATTCCACTACCTGAAAACACTTCTCGAGGAGACGCAGCCTGCGCGCTGCCGTCTGGCCGGCGTCGTGGATCCGATGGCCCGGCAATCCATGCTGTGGCCCGAGGTAAGCCGCCTTGGTGTGCCGGTTTACGCGGCAATGGAGGAATTCTACGGCGACGGGCGTCGTGCCGACCTGGCCGTCATTTCGTCTCCCATTCACTGGCACGTGCCGCAAAGTGTCGTGGCGCTATCGCAAGGCTCCGCCGTGCTCTGCGACAAGCCGCTGGGAGCGACAATCCAGGAGGCGCAGGAACTCATCCGGGCTCGGGACCGCTCCGGTCTGTGGGTCATGATCGGCTACCAGTGGTCCTACTCTGCCGCGATCCTCGCGCTCAAGCGCGACATCCTCGCCGGCCTCTTCGGCGCGCCGAGACGACTGTCGACCCTCTGCTGCTGGCCTCGGGACAACAGTTACTACAGCCGCAACGACTGGGCGGGCACCCTGCGGGACTGCACCACAGGCCGCTGGGTGCTGGACAGCCCGGCGAACAACGCCATGGCGCACTTCCTCCACAATCTCTTCTTCGTCCTGGGGCCGGAACTGCACCTGAGCGCGCGCCCTGTCACAGTACAGGCCGAGATGTACCGGGCCTACCCGATCGAAAGCTGTGACACAGCCGCATGCCGCGCGCGAACGGAAAGCGGCACGGAACTGCTCTTCTACGCGTCGCACGCGACGGAGCGCGCCACGGCGCCGCGGTTCCGCTTTCTGTTCGAGGATGCGATGGTTGCGTGCGGTGAGGATGGGGACGAGATCGTGGCCATCGACCGCAGGGGGCAACTCAAGTCCTATGGTTCGCCGGATGACACGCCGCAGTTCTTCAAGCTGTCGGCCGCTATCGAGCGGGTGCGCGGCCAGGGCACGATTGTCTGCGGGCCAGAGGCCGCCCTGCCGCAAACCCTCTGCCTCAACGGCATGCATGAGTCCGTGGCGGAGATTCCCTGCTTCCCGGAAGCGCTGGTGGAATCCGCAGCGGCGCCCGGGCGCAGGTTCGTCAGGGGTCTCGGAGATGCACTCCTGCGCTGCTATCGCGAGGGGCTGCTGCCCGGCGAGGCAGGCGTGCCCTGGGCAATCCCAGGCAAGCCCGTCCATCTCGAAGACTTCAGCCATTTTCCGGGTGGCACGCCATGAACTCCCGCGAACTGGTGCGCCGCACGCTTGAGTTCGCCTCACCACCGTCGGTGCCGCGTCAGATCTGGATCCTGCCCTGGGCCGAAGAGCGCCATCCCGCCGAAGTGGCGCAACTGCACGCCGCGTTCCCCGACGATCTGGTGGCGGCGCCGGCGCTGTATCGCACGCCGCTGCCGGTGGTCGGCAGCCGCTATGAGAAGGGCATCTACATCGACGAGTGGGGCTGCCGGTTCACCAACATTCATGGCGGCGTGATCGGCATGGTGCGGGAACCGCTGATCCGCGATTGGAACGAGCTGTCGCGGTTCCGGACCCCGGATGCTCCGCTGGCGGTCGACCGCGAGGCCGTCAATTCCTTCTGCCGCGACACGGATCGTTTCGTTCTCGCAGGCACGCTGGTGCGGCCATTCGAACGTCTGACCTTCATCCGGACCATGGAGCAGGCCATGATCGACCTGGCGGAGCAGCCGCCCGGGCTTGACGATCTGCTGAGCCGGATCCATGCCCATTACCTGAAGGAAGTCGAAGCCTGGGCACGCACCGACGTCGACGCCATCGTGCTGATGGACGACTGGGGCACGCAACAGCGCATGATGGTCGCACCCGAACTCTGGCGCCGCAGGTTCAAGCCGCTGTACTTTGAATACAACGAACTCGCGCGCCGGTACGGCAAGTATGTCTTCATGCACTCGGACGGTTACATCGCCGACATCATCGCCGACCTCATCCAAGTCGGCGTGCACGCGCTCAACAGCCAGATCAAGTGCATGGGAGCAGCGGAACTCGGGCGCCGTTTCCGCGGACGAATCACATTCTGGGGAGAAATGGACCGGCAGGAACTGCTCGCCTTCGGATCCCTGGAGGATGTCCGCCGGGCCGTGTCCGAGGCACGCTCCTGCCTGTATGCCAACGGCGGTGTGATCGCTCAGTGCGAGTTCGGTCCCGGGGCGAAGCCGGAGAATGTCTATGAGGTTTTCCGCGCCTGGCGGGAGCTTGACGAAGGCAAACCGCAGGTTCCGGGGGCGCGATGCGGCCGCAACCGGGGAAACACGCTGCCGGGATGCGAAGGCGCCGGTATGTGAAACCTGAACGGTCTGAAAGGCTGGCTCCGAGGCCAGGCGGCTTCCGGCCTTGGCAGCGGCAGGTAATCGCCTCCGGCAACATACCTACAGGGAGGAAACAACGATGCGAATCCCCTTGAAAACCGGCATGATGCTGATCTTGGTCGCAATGTTTACCGGCTCGGAACCACGGTTCCTGCCGCTGTCGTCCGCCGCGCCTCCCGGCACCGGCGGGCAGGCGCAAACTCAGGCCGCGCCCGCCATTCCGCTCGATCGATATCTCCAATACGCCCGTGCAGCCGCCGACTATACATGGGACCACCGCGAGGAGAGTCTCAAGCGCTGGCGTGAGACGTTCGACCCCGAAAGCCCCTTCGGCTACCGCGCTCCCGGAGGCTTGATCGACATGGCGCTGATTTACGCCTATCTTTTCGAGAAAGAAGGCAACGCTGTCTATGCCGAGCGGGCGAAGAGCGTGCTGGTCACTTACGGCGACTACCGTTCGCAGTTTCCTGAGTGGGCGGTGAAAAAGCGTCCCGATTACTCAAACGGCATACCGGCACTGCCGGACTTTTTTGTTGTGATGCGGTTCGTGAGAGCCTATGACATCCTCCATCGGCTGGGCAGGCTTTCACCCGCAGAAGCCAACGCCGTGGAATCGCTGGTCGCCCACAGCATGGATTACCTGCTGCAGACATCGGAGTGGGGCACGATGAACCGGACCATGCTGCGCGCCGAATCGCTGGCGTGGGCCGTCCGGGCCCTGAAAGACCACCCGCGTTCGGCCGCCTATGAGGTGCAGCGCCGGGCGCTGGGCGACGACAACTGGGGCAACTGGGAGATCGAGGATGCGACCATCTATCACGGCGTCTGGCTGTACGCCCTGCTGGGCTACTCCGACGCCCTCGGCCGGATGAACGATCTCTTCAAGACACCCGAGTTCTACTACTATACCCACTACTTTCTCAACCTGCTCTCGCCGGCAGCCATGGTGCCCGATTTCGGCGATGCCCATTGGGGATCGAACTGGCAGCACTTCCTGGTGTTTTTCGAGGCTGCGGCCGCCCGTCTGAACGAACCGGCCATGAAGTGGGCTGCGCAGACGATTGCCGCGCGATTCGTCGATTTCAGGAATCCGACGAGCGCCGGCCTCGGCTGTTACCTGCTCGACGCCTATCGTTGGGGCCGCGATGACATCGCAGCTGCGGCGCCATCCTCCGCCAGCACAGAAGTCATGGAAGACGTTCAGGGCAAAAAGATCGTTTTCCGCAACGGCTGGAAATCCGACTCGTCGTACCTCCTCCTCAATTACCGCGACGAGGGAGATGGCGGGCTCAACTTCCGCGACTACCTGCGCGATACCATCGAGGTGGAAGAGGAAAAGATGACCCACGGCCACGCCGACGAAAACAGCATCGTCCTGCTGATGTCGGGAGGATCGGTGCTGCTGCACGACGGCGGATATCGCGACTACATGCCGAGCGGACCGTTCGGCGCCTACCGGCAGGACTATTTTCACAACCGGCTGGTCGTGCGCCCCGAGAAGATCTTCTTCGGCCAGCAGGCGGGCGAGAAACGCTACAGCTCCAAGGATGCCGTGCAGTCTCAGCCGCTGTTTGATTTTCTGCGCGATGCCGGTTCCTACCGCCCGATTCGCACCCAAAAAGTGGACTTTCTGACCTTGCCCGAATTCGATTACAGCCGGACACGGCTGGTTGACAGCGGCTGGGGGTATGACGCGGACCGGGTGGTGGTCTACGTAAAAGATCCGGAGATGTTTGTCGTCTTCGACATCTTCAAATCCAGGACAGCGGAGTACTTCACCCTGACAAATCTCTGGCACACGCGGCAGGTGCTGGCGCGCGGCGAGCATTGGTACGATACGGTGTACGATGCGATCGGCGCGGAAAAACTGCCGACCGACCGCCGCCTGCTGGTCTATTTTCCCCAGACCCACTACCGGTTTGAAGGAGTCGAGCCCCTGAAGCGCCACTATCAGGACGAGCAGACGATCTATCAGATGACCGCCAGCCATTTCGAGCCGACGCAAACCGAGGGCCTCGTCACGGTGCTGATCCCGCACGGGAAGGACCAGTCCCCTTCGTCCCTGACGGAGCGAGTGCGCTTTGTCGAGAGCGTTCCCGCGCGGGCCGGCATGGGTGTGACGATCCAGGCGGCCGGCCGTGTGATCACCGTCGGCGTGAAGAACGACCTGCGCAGAGACATAGCCAGGGATTGGCGGCGGCCCCGTTACCTGTACGAAAACGGCAAGATCGCCTACAGCCTGCTCGAGACGGACGGCGATCTGGTGTTCGCCGCCGAGGGCGCGGGAGAGTTGTCCTATACGATCGTCAACATGACGAGGGCGCAACGCGGGCGGCGTGTGCTCTTTCAGAGCGGCCAGGCGTATCACGGGCTGCCGTTCGACGCGTCGACCGATATGAGCGGCTTCGACAAAGTGCGCTACTGGCGCGATACGGTGAAGATAGATCCCCGCGACCGTTGAACGCGCACCCCAGACGGTCGCAAAACCGATTATGGAGCGGGCCTGCAGCCCTTGTTCTTGTTGCGCCAGTAACCTGGAGTTTCGCCCCAGAACGATTCGAGATCGTGTTTTGCCAAGGGGAAATGACCATGACCATTGCCGAAGCTTTGCAGAACATCCGCCGGATTCACGTCCGCGCCGGGGCATCTGAGGTATTCGAGACGGCCGCGCAGGCGATCGCGAAGCATGCCGGCGCGGTCGTTGTCAGACGCGCCCGGCATGACCAGCGCCGGTCGGCAGGCGTCTTTCAAATCCTGGATGCGGATGTCGCGGCGCCCAGGCCCGGCGGCGCGGACCGGGAACGGATCGTCATCCGACTGCGCCGTGACGGGTCCGGCGTGCTGGCTGTCACGGACGCCAGGTTCCTTTTCACGGCCGCGGCGTATTTGCTCGATGTCCTGGCCGACCGCGATTTGCGGGACATCGAGGACGGTCTGACACTCGCGCCGGCGTTTGCCTGGAACCGTCCCTGCTACGATCTCTTCCTCACGCAGGAAGGCCGCGTGCAGCATGGCCTCAACCGTGAGACCTACGTGCGCCGGCTGGCCGAGTGCGGATTCACGCATCTGGAAGTGAACGGGCTGGCATCCCCGATGGGTTTCGAAAGGGGGCCGAAGGGCGAGGTGTACCCGATGTTCTACACCTATTGCCCGGCGCTCGACCAGTTCGTATATTCCGGGCTAAACAAGGGCCTGTATCCTTTCTATTATCTGTCGGCCAACCTGGCATACCTCAAGGAAAACGCGGCCTTGGCGCGCCGCTACGGTCTCGTGCCGGGATTGCTGTGCTTCGAGCCCCGGACCGTGCCCGAGCAGTTCTTCACCCGCTATCCCATGCTGCGCGGCGCCCGCGTCGATCACCCTTTCCGCTCATTTGCGCCCCGCTTCACGATGACCATCACCCATCCGCTGGTGCGCGCGCATTATGCCGAAATGATCACCAAGCTGATCCGCGAGGTGCCGGAACTCGGCTACCTGACAATCTGGACCAATGACAGCGGCTCCGGCTTCGAACACACAAAATCCCTTTATGTCGGGCGCAATGGCGGGCCCTACATGATCCGGGAGTGGAAAGCTGACTCGGAAATAGCCAGGGTGTCCGGCCAATGGGCACTCACTTTCTTCCGGCTGCTGAGGGATGCGGCGCGCCAGATCAACCCGGAATTCCGCATCATCACCCGTCTCGAATCCTTCTATGGGGAGCACGACATCATCTGGCAGGGGCTGGGCAACGGCATCGATGTCGAAACCTCCTCCCTCATGGCCCGCGGCTGGGCGATGCCGTATGCTCATCCGCGCTATCCGGATTCGGATCAGGTCAACGGGGGATCCGTGTACCAACTCCAGTTCGCCAGGCGTGAGCGCACGCTGATGGCGGATCTCGAGGGCCGTTCAGGCGACGCGCATTTTTATTTTGCCGTCGGACCGCACCAGATGTTCGCCCCCCTCCTCGGCATCCCGTATCCCGGCCTGACCCATCGCCGCTTGAAGCTGCTCTGGAGAAACCGTGTGCGCCATCTGTCGCAGATCGGGGGATCCTTCCCCCCTGAACTCGTGCCCTGGAACATCAACCATGAAGTGCTCCGCAGGTTTCAGCTCGACCCGGCGACCGACATGAGCAAGGAGGTGGCGCGCATCGCCTGCCGCTGGGCAGGCAAGCAGCTGGCGCCGGCACTGCTGCGTGCATGGATACTGGGAGAGGAGGCAATCCTGGCCTTCCCGAACATCACAACCCTCTACTCGACCATCGGCTTCACGTGGTACCGGTTGTGGGTGCGGCCGCTCGTGCCGAACATCGAAGCGATCCCGCCGCAGCAGCGCGCCTATTACGAGGATTTCATGTGCACCACGCCGCACAATCCCAACAATGTCGATTTGAGCCGCGACGTCCTGTTCCATCTTACCACGGCAGCGAAAAGCCGTCTCGACGTCGCCAGGATGGACGCGGGAGTCTGGCCCCCTCTGGACCGGGCGATTGCCGTGCTGGCGGCGGCGGAACCGAAGGCCGCAGCCGCCCTCGGCAAAGACAACGTGATCCGAGACCAGTGGGTCCGGCTCCAGGCGCTCCGCTGCTGGCTCAGGACTCAACGCAACGTTGCAGCGTGGATTGCGGGCGTCTACGGGTGGTTGGAGGCAAAGTCCGCCGGTGCGAAATCCAGGCACCGTGCGGCGCTGCGCGAGATGATGCGCAGTGAGGTTGCCAACAGCGAGGCGCTGCTCGCACTGCTCGACACCGGCGTCGAGTTCATGGCAACCACCGACCTCGGGGAAACGCCCCTTATGCATGGCCGCAATCTCAAGGAACTCCTCCGGAGACGGATCGCCCTCATGAAACGCCACATGGATGATGAGCCGTTCATCGACCACGACTACATGATGCGGATGGCCGGCCAGGTCATGGACTGAATGTAATCAGGAAACACACGAAGGGAATTTGATTGCGTGTGTTTCGTGTGTTTCGTGGTTTGAAAGGGGGGGTCATGAATTCGCGGGAGCGCCTGCTGGCGGCGCTGGATCGCCGGACGCCTGACCGCCTGCCGGTGACGACGCATCACCTGATGCCGTCATTCCTGACCGCGACGGGAGGGATCAGCGAGCTGGAATTCTTTGGCCGCTTCGGCTTGGATGCCATCCGCTGGGTTGAGGGGCAGTCAGGCGAGGATCGCCTGGACACGGCCGGCTGGCGGATCGAGCAGGCGGACGTCCCCGACCGTGAGTACCGCACAACCCGGTATCGGATCAATACGCCGCGCGGCACGCTGTCGACCACACTGCAGTTTGACGGTCGCACCGAATGGGTGCGGGAGCGGTTGATCAAGGAGAAGAGCGATCTAGAACTCCTCATGCGGTTTGCTCCGCTCCCCTCCTGCGACGTCGAACGAGTGAACCATGAAGCCGATGGGTTCGGAGAGCGCGGCATCGTGCGCGGCGCGGTTCCCGGATTCCCGATATACGGGCAGCCGGGCTGCTGGCAGGACGCGGCCGTGCTTTTCGGCATCGAGGCGCTGATTTTCATGGCCTGCGACGATCCCGGCTGGGTCAAGGAGTTGCTTGGGTTTCTGCAGGGGCGCAAGCTGGCCTGGCTGCATTCGACGCAAGGCGCGCGCTTCGATCTCCTGGAACTGGGCGGCGGTGACGCCTCGTCCAGCGTCATTTCACCGAAGCTCTTCGACCGCTTTGTCGCTCCGTTTGACGCGCCTCTGATCGCCGCCGCGCATCAGGCCGGGCAGCGCATCGTGTATCACACGTGCGGCGGTATGATGCCGATCCTCGAGAGGATCGCCGAGATGCAGCCGGATGCGATGGAGACCTTCACCCCGCGAGCGATGGGCGGCGACGCCGACCTCGGCGATGCGAAACGGCGTGTCGGCAGCCAGGTATGCATGATCGGCGGTTTCGACCAATTCCATAATTTCGTGGGTTGCACTCCTGAGGAAACGCGGCGGGAGGTGCGCCGCTGCTTCGAGCAGGCCGGTCCGGGCGGCGGCTACATCCTGGCGCCCGCCGATCATTTTTTCGAAGCCGAGGCCGGGCTGCTGAAGGCATATGCCGACGAAGCCGTATCCTGTTTGTACCTCCGGACCTGACCGCCGCTTTTGCGGGGTTGCCGCCGAAATTCGCTTGCTCTGGGCAGGCACTCAAGATAGAAATGCTTCTTTGCGAGGCCGGTCCGCCGCGCGCGTTTCGCGGCAGCCACTCCTTTTCCGTGAGGTCGTCATGAACCACCATCGCGTTTCGAAACGATTGCTAATGATTCTCTTCATCGCAGCCTCGCCGTTCCTGCTGGCCGCGCAACAGGCCAAACCGGCCAAGCGGGGAAAGCCGCCGGCGAAGCCCGTGGTCACCGAGGCCGATCTCGCGAACGCCAAGCCGGGCCGCGACCCGAATCAGCCTATTGATGAGGAGTACACCAAGAAGATCAAGGAATACACTACCGAGACCTTTTTCCTCTCGCCCGTCGTTGATTACCTCCCGGCATCCACGACCGTGCCGACTCCCCAGGCAGTCCTGGGCACCATCGCCGGCGCGGAAGGCAAACTCCCCTACACGAAGGAAGTGCACGACTACATGCGCCTGCTCGCGAAGTCCACGCCGCGCGTCCGTGTGTACTCGGTCGGCACGACGGAGGAAGGCCGTGAGATGATCGCCGTTGCTGTGGCGGCGGAAGAGTTGATGGCAAAGCTCGATCAGAACAAGGCCGACCTTGCCAAACTGGCGGATCCGCGCACGATCAAGATGGATGATGCCGTGGCGGACGAGATCGCCAGGCGTGCCGCTCCGGTCTACTACATCACCGGCGCCATTCATGCGTCGGAAGCCGGCGCCCCAACCGCTCTCATGGAGCTGGCATATCGGCTGGCGGTCGACGACAGCCTGTACATCCGCAACATCCGGGAGCATGTGATCACCCTCATTACCCCCGTGGTCGAGCCCGACGGCCGCGATCGCGCCGTCGATGTCTACCAGTGGAGGAAAAAGTACCCGAAGGACACGCCGCCGAGCAATGTGTACCCGGGGCATTATGTCGGCCACGACAACAACCGGGACGCGATGGGGCTGACGCTCAATCTCACTCGCAACGTGCTCAATACGTATCTGGACTGGAAGGCGCAGGTGCTGCACGACCTGCACGAATCGGTGGCTTTCCTGTACGACAACACCGTGGGCAATGGCCCTTACAACGCGTGGCTGGACCCGATTCTCACCAACGAGTGGCACATGATCGGGTGGAACAACGTCAACGAGATGACGCGCATGGGGATGCCGGGAGTCTTTGCCTGGGGCACTTTCGACACCTGGTCGCCGGGCTACCTGTTTTTTGTCGCGGCCACGCACAACGGCATCAGCCGCCTCTACGAAACCTACGGCAACGGCGGCAGCGCGGATACGGAGGAACGCACACTTTCGGCCAGTGACACTGCGCGCACCTGGTTCAAACAGAATCCGGCGATTTCGCGGGTGCGCTGGTCGCTCCGCAACAACAACAACTATGAGCAGACCGGCCTCATCGTCTCGCTCAACTACATCGCAAACACCCGGATCACCCTGCTCCGCAACTTCTACGAGAAGAGCAAGCGGTCGGTCCTGAAACCGAAGATGGAAGGCCCGGCGGCCTATGTGCTGCCGGCGAGTGATCCTCGCCTCGGCACTCAGGCCGAGCTCCTGCGCGTGCTGCAGAGGCAGGGCGTCGAGATATCACGCGCCAAGGAGGCATTCACGGTGAGCATGCCGGCCCGGCCTGCAGCCGGCGGCGGGCGTGGCGGCAGGGGAGGCGGCGGGCGTGGCGGCGCGGCGGCCGCCGGCGAAACGCCTGCCCAGCCTGCAGCCCCCGCGCAGCCTCCGAAACCGGTGACTCGCGATTTCCCGGCGGGCAGCTACATCGTCCGCATGGACCAGCCCTACTCGCGCATCGCCGACACGCTTCTCGATTATCAGTATTGGGCGCCGAACGACGCCCAGACGCGACCGTACGACGATACCGGCTGGACATTTCCAGAAGGCTTCGGCGTACAGGCGGTCCGCGTCACGGACGTCAAGGTGCTGGATGTTCCCATGGAAACGGTACAGGGGGAGGTCCGCGCGCCCAGCGGCGTCAGCGGCCAGGGTAGCGTGATTGCCATCAACCACAACGCGGACAATTCGCTGATCACGCTGCGCTACAGGCTCAAGGACGCGGATATACAGATGGCCGAGGAACCTTTCGAGTCGGGCGGCGTCAAGTTCAGCCGCGGATCGTTCCTCATCAGGGGGATCGCGCAAGCTGAGCTGGACAAGGCGACCAGGGATCTCGGCCTCAAGGCGTACGCCCTGGCTGAGGCGCCCTCCGTGAAGACTCATCCGGCGCGCGCCGCCCGCATAGCCATCCTCCACCAGTGGAGCAGCACGCAGACCGAGGGCTGGTGGCGCCAGGCTTTCGACCGATACGAAATCCCCTACGAATATATCGATCCGGATACTATCAGGAAAACCCAGAACCTGCGCGAGAAGTGCGATGTCATCATTTTTGGACCCGGCGGCGGACAGGCCGCGATTGAAGGAACCCCGCTTTGGCGCAATCCGATCCCCTGGCGGAATTCGCCCGAAATGCCCAATGTGGGCATCTGGGCCCAGACAGATGATACGCGGCTCGGCATGGGGCTCGAAGGGCTCATGCATCTCAGGGACTTCATCGCCAAAGGGGGCGTCTACATCGGCTCCAACAGCAGCGCCGAATTCGCCATCACCAACAACTTCACGTACGGCGTCAGCACGGTGAGCGCCGGCACCTCAACACGCGTGGTCGGTTCACTCCTCCGCACCAGGCTTGCAGACGAGGCCAGTCCGATCGTGTACGGCGTATCGGATAACCTTGCCATGTACAGCAACAATGGCTCCTGCTTCACCGTCAGCGCCACCGCGGGCGGCGGTGGGGGTCGAGGCGGCGGCGGGGGGATGCCCCCTGCCGGCGCCGCAGCCGGCGGCAGGGGTGGCGGCGGCTCCAGCCGGGCAACCGGCCGCGGCACACAGGACGATGCGGATGTCGTGCAAGGCCGCCCGCAGCTCGAAGGAAGCAACCTCAAGCCTTTGCCCGAGACTCCGCCAAGGCAGCCGTGGCAATACGCTCTCCCCACGGACGAACAGTTGAAGAACAATCCGCCCAACATCATCCCGCCGGAATTCCGCCCGCGGGTGCCGCTGCGCTTCGATGCGCAGAACACCCTGCTCGTCTCCGGTCTTCTGGACGGCGGTGCCGACATCGCCCAGCGGCCGGTGGTCGTGGACGTGCCCGTAGGCCAGGGTCATGTCGTGCTCTTCGCGAACAACCCCATCTACCGGGGTGAAACCATCGGCAGTTATATAATGGTATTCAATACGATTCTCAACTTCGACAGCCTCAACGCGGGCAGACAGTTGGATTCGAAATAGCGCCGCGGAGATTGCCTGCCGGTTCCGCAGGCATCGTCCGAGCGTTCTGAAAAAGGGGCCGGGCAGAGTCATCGCCCGGTCCTTTCATTTCAGGTCGCGGGGCGGTTTTTGATACAAGCCGGCCCCTGGTCTCGAGTCCCGACGCGATTACATGCCCCGGCGGCGGATCCTGGTAATCAGAGGCTGCATACCGGTCGATCGGATGTAACGCAGCACGCCTCCGGATGGGTGGGCCTCCTGTCTGCCAGGTTTTTCAATGAGTGAGGATCTCTGCCGTACGCGAAAAACGATGCGGGCGAGACACCGACGCTCCCAGGAAGCAATGGTTGGACGCCCTCGGCAGTCTGGAAGCGGCGCGGAAGTGGCGTAACGGCAGGCTGTTGCCGGGATGGGCGTCTGGACAGGATGCGGGTTCGGTAGTAGGATGCAGGTAAAAAGCATGGGGAAGGCGCTTTGATTCAGCCGATAAGCAAAAGGAGGTGAGCCGATCCGATATGGTAATGCCGTGCCCGTTTTGTGGAGAGAGCGAACTGGTTTTCTGGAAGGGATCCATGGGCAGGGATCCGCTCTGCATGGTAGCCTGCATGAATTGCAGCACCAGCGGCCCGACCGCATCCTCGGAGAGCGAGGCGGTTGCGGCCTGGAACCAGAGGAGTACGGCGGCGCAGCACACAGCCCCGCGGCAGCGTCCGGCCGAAAAGATCAACCTGGAGAAGATCTCGATCCAGAATGAGATGCTCATCCTGGAACGAAGAAGGAAGAGCTACGCTCAATATGAACGTCAGTCATTGACCGCGCCGCTCCGTTTCGACGGCCTGTACAAATCAGCCAAGTACCTGGATGCCGGGGACGGCCGCCAGTACTGGAATTACCTCCAGTTTTTCAGGGGCGGTCTGGTTTTGGGAATCTGCATGGCAGGTGAGGCCCTGGAATGCATGCACTGGCTGGAGAAGAGGCATGAGTCCAGCGATCTCTCCCGGGGCCGATATCAGATCATCGGCAGCACGATCCGGTTCAGCACATACAATTCTTCCGCAACAGTGCACTACAGAGGTCTGGTCCGCAACGAGGCGCTCGAGTTGGAGTACCACAGCCAGAAAAACGGCAATTTCGGCATTATCGACTTCCTGTTCGTCGCCGCCTGATCTGCCCCGCCTGGGGACTCATCCGCAGATAGAATTGCAGCCCGATCAAGTGCGCCGTATGCGTTTGAGTCTGGTCCAGATCCAGGCGCCCAGAAAGGCACCTGTTACGTCGATGCCCACATCGATCCACGATGAATTGCGGCCGCTGGTGTAAGCCTGATGGAATTCGTCCGACATCGCATACAAGCCCGCCAACGCGACCGCCAGCAGCCACATGCGCCGCACGGTGCGCGAGGGATTTGCCAGTCCACGCACAAAGCACGCGCCCAACAGGGCGTAACCCAGCATGTGTGCGCCTTTTTTCAGAACAAAATCCAAGACTCCAAAGTCAGGCAGATCATTTCCCGGCGTGGCAGAGGCTCGGAAAATCAGCGCCATCACCAGCAATGACGGTCCCCAGCGGCGCAACCAGTCGGTCAGAGTATCCACGTCTCAGATCGGCTCCTCTCCGTGACAGAAACGGCACGGTTACCATATCGATAAAGCGGGGCCGGCGCAATGGCACATCCGGGCCGCCAGGATGTATTATCGACGGGGAGAGTCGCTCCGATGGTTACCTGGATGGCCAACCTGATGCACGAGCGCCGCCCGCTGTCTATTCCGGGCCTGAATCTGCCCGCAGCCCTGCACCTGGTGGTTCTGGCGCCGCACCCGGATGATTTCGATGCGATAGGAGCCACGCTGCGATACCTTCATGAAAACGGCAATCGGATCGACCTCGCGGTCGCGACCTTGAGCCCGGGCGGAGTGGAAGACGGGTTTGGCGGCGCCGTCACTGCCGCGCAGAAGGCGGCAATCAGGGAAAAAGAGCAGCGGGCAAGTTGCCGGCATTTCGGCCTTCTGACAGATCGACTCGTATTCCTGCACCTGGCAGAGGACCCGGACGGGCATCCGGAGCCGTGTGAGGCTAACCTTCGCCGTGTCCGGACCTACCTGGGCACTCAGCGGCCGGATCTGGTGTTTATGCCGCATGGCAACGATTCGAACGAGGGGCATCGCCGGACATTTGAGTTTTTCAGGCAAAGCGTTCAGGAAGAGAGCCTGTCCCTGGTGGTTTGTCTGAACCGGGATCCGAAGACGATCGCCATGAGGAACGATCTGTATTTCGAGTTCGGCCCGGAGACGGCAGCGTGGAAAGCGGCGCTGCTGCGCATGCACGAGTCACAGCAGCAGCGCAACCTGAGCCGGCGGGGTGTCGGATTTGACGAACGGATCCTCGAAGTCAACCGAAAAACCGCGGCAGAGCTGGGCCTGACTGCGAAATACGCAGAGGCATTTGAGGTGGAGATTTTTCAATCGGTTCCTGGCTATACTGTCCCTGCTTTTTTGTGATCCATGAAGCCAAACACCTGGAATGCGAGGCATCATAGTTCGCAGGAGGCAACCCGAAATTCGCAAGATCTCACTGCCCCAGCAGGGGGAAGAGCTTCTTGAGCTCCTCGATGGAGGGCCTGCGGCCGTACTCGCAGAGCTCGAAGGCCTCGGCATAGGCCGTCTTCCCGGCTCGTTCTTCGCCGTAGAGCTCGATGAGCTTCTGTCGATACTTCTTGGCTATATCGCCGTCCCGTGCTGCGAGCCGGTCCCGCTGCTCCTTGCGGCGGAGCTCCTGCTGCTGCGGATCCGTCGGGATTGGGACGACTTTTTCGAAGTTGCCGGTTGCCCAGAGCGACTCGATCTGCGATTCAAGGGCCCAGATTGCCTCCGCCTTCTTGTCGAAGACCGTTTCGAGAGGGACCACGATGTCCGGCTCGAAGGGATTGGGTTTCTGGAAGCCGTCCGATAGGTACAGGAACACGGGGTTGCGGGCCAGTTGCGGCACGTCGGGGCAATAGTGGGTAACCGTTACCATGAAAGCAGCATCCTGCATGAGAACCCCTACGTAGCGATGGTCTGGATGGTAGTCGTTGGTCCGTGGTCCCATCACGATGTCGGCCTTCCACTGGCGGATGAGTCGCACGAAGAGCTTGCGGTTCTCCAAGGTTGGCATCAGTTCGCCGTCGTGGATATCGAGCACTTCGCATTCGACGCCCAGCATGGCGTCGGCCTTCTTGACCTCGGCCGTGCGGCGTTTGGCCAGCGGGCCACCTGCCATCGTGGCGTGGCCGATATCGCCATTTGTCACGGATACGAATTTGACGTGGTGACCCTGTGCAGCCCACAGGGCGGCGGTGCCTCCTGCCTTCAGCTCGCAGTCATCCGGGTGCGCCCCAAACACGATGATCCGCAGCTTGCCGTCGTCTCCTGCTGAACCTGCCGCCTGTGCCCCAAGAGCAAGATCTGAGATGAGTAACCCGGTCGTGAAAAGGACAGCAGCAAGAGTGCCTACCTTTGGCCATGTTCTTTCAGGCTTCATAGTCGACCTCCTTTAGTCAGTATTGACATGCATGTTTCAGTCCGCAGAATCCGCCGGTATATGTGGCTGTTCGATCGCGGATCGCAGCGACGATGAGCGGCAACAAGGCTTCTGCGACGCCGTCCGCGGTCAGGATGTTCCCCATCAGACGCCCTGGAACCCGCACGCCGAAGATCTCCGCCGCCATCAGCGGAATGATCACGAAGTCTCCTCCCAGGCCAATGTCGAAGACGATAGCGAACGCATAGAGCACCGCAGGGGATGATGCATTGAAAAGCAAAGGAATGGCCGGCCATCAGCCGGTCAATCGATGCTCCACAGGGTCAGCGACTCGGCGTCTCTGACCAGGAAGCATTTCCCTGAGAGCAGCGGGTTGGCCCACGTTGAACTGCTGGCCACCGTATAGCGGCGAAGCGGTTCGAAGGCGGTGCCACTTGCTTTGGCCACGGTCAGTTCGGCACTATCGGTCAATATGAACAGCTTGTCCCCGCCCGAGAGCAGGGCGGCGTTTTCCCCTTCCCTGCCGGCTGTTGTCCACAGGGTCTTGCCGGTCGCGGCGTCCAGGGCGACGAACTGGCCCCGGTTCTTGTGAGACATACCGAACAGGATCTGGTTGTTGATCACGGGATTGCTCATGTAGAAGGACGCAGCCGGGTTTTCCCAGACCTTCTCGGCACGCCACCGGCCGCCGCTCTGCGCAAGACGGAACGCCGTCACACCCCTGTCCAGGCCGGAAACGATCAGGGTGTCCCTGAACAGGATGGGCGTGATGATGTTTTGCACGTAGGCGGTGGTAAACGGGATGCTCCAGAGCAGCTTGCCGTCGGCGGCGGAGACTCCGACTATCTGTTTCTGCGACTGCGTCACGATCTGGCGGATCCCTTCCAGGGTCACCAGGATCGGTGACGCGTAAGCCGGTCCATCTCCTGTCCATGCCCAGACAGTCCTGCCCGTTTCGGCGTCGAAGGCCGTCAGGGCACCGCCGTCATGACCGCCGACATGCGCGATCACCAGTCCACGCTCGGCTATCGGGGAGGTCGCCGTACCGAACAGGGGTGAAGTATTTTTGAACTCGGCCGAGAACTCGCGGCGCCAGCTCAACTTGCCGCTTGCCGCGTCATAGCCGGACAGGATGCCGCTGATGCCAAGGGTGAATATCTTTCCGGCATGATAGAGAGGGGTGGATTTTGGACCCATCCCGTGAGCTCTGGCCGCTGGATTCATCGTATAGGGCGCGGCATATGCGTCACGCCAGATCTGTCGGCCGGAATCGAAATCCAGGCAACTGGCGGTTTCCGTGTCTCCCTGGCGCGCCAGCACATAGATCCTTTTGTTGACCAGCAGCGGCGTCGAATACCCGATGCCGACCTTCACCCGCCATTTCAACTTCAATTGGTCCGGCCAGATCCCTGGGTCCGCGAATGCAGGCAGCGCGCCGTCACGATTGGGACCGCGCCACTGAGGCCAGTCCTGCGCCGTCAGGAGCGGCAGGAGGATTGCCAGAACGCTCAGGAGCGCCGCCGCCGGCCCTACGATTTGTCTGGATCGCAACATAAGAGAATCTCCTTGATGAGGAAGCTATCGGAGCACCCGTCCTTCATGGGCGAAGTCCGCCGCGGCCGCCGGTCGGTTGCTGCATCAGGTATTCCTTGGGCGGCTCGGCGCCAAGGAGCCACTTCACGAAGTAGTCCCAGCGGCGGCGCATCATGTAGGCCGACATGGTGCCGAATCCATGGCCCTGATTGGGCAGCAACAACAGATCGAAATCCTTGTTTGCCCTGATCAATGCATCCACGACCAGGAGCGTGTTGTATGGCGGCACGTTGTTGTCCATGGTACCGTGAGCGAGCAGAAGATGCCCTTTGAGGTCCTTGGCGACAGATTGGTTCGCCTCGGCCTGGTAGTTGTCCGTGCCGTCGGCATTCTTGACGAGCAGTCCCTGATAGCGCTCGCCCCAATCGTCCTCGTATTCCCTCTGGTCGTGGTTGCCCGATTCGGAGATGCCGACCTTGAAGAAATCAGGGTAGCGGAACATTGCGTCGGCCGCGATGAAACCGCCGCCGGAGTGGCCCCATATGCCGGCACGGTCGATATCGATCCATGGATACTTCTGCGCGAGCTCCTTCATCCCGGCCACCTGGTCGGGGAGCGTGTTATCCCGGCCCATGGCGCCGTAGTATGCGTCATGGAAGGGCTTGGAACGGTCCGGCGTGCCCATGCCATCGAGGGTGATCACAATAAATCCCAGCTCGGCAAGCGCCTGCCGGTCGCTTCGGGCCGCGGCAAAAGAACGGGATCCCGTGCTGCCCGATTGCGGACCCGGATAGGCATGATTGATGATGGGGTATTTTTTCGCAGGATCGAAATTCGTCGGTCGGAACATGAGCCCGTAGAGGTCTGTTATGCCATCGTGGGCTTTGACGGCGATCGGGATCGGAGGCTTCCAGCCCGCGGCAAGCAATTTCGAGATATCTGTTTCCTCGAGCGGCAGAATCTGCTTGCCGTCGCGATCGCGCAGCACCACAACCGGCGGAACGTCGGGTTTGGAGTAGGTATCGATGATGTACCGGCCGGACGGCGGAAGCTGCGTGGTGTGATCGCCGTCCTCAGGCGTCAGGCTGATCGCGCGGGTGCCGTCCAGGCCTGTGCGATACAGGTGGCGGAAATACGGATCCTGCCCCTTTTCGCGCCCCAGCGCCGTAAACCAGAGCGTCCGGTCCTTCTCATCGATCAGCGCAATCTGGGTAACGGGCCCCTCGCCGGTCGTAATCCGGTTTTTGAGCTTGCCGGAGGCAAAATCGTACAGGTAGAGCTGTCCCCAGTTGTCCCGTTGGGAGTACCAGATCACTTCGTTGCTCGGCCAGAGCACACGCCACCCCGTCCGGGATTCATAATGGGTTGTCACCGTCTCCTCCATGACCGTGCGCACCGCGCCGCTGACCGCGTCAGCCACACGGAGCACCGCCTGCTTGTGATCACGAGAAGTCGAGGCAAAAGCCAGCCGGGCGGAATCCGGGCTCCACTGCATGTCGCGCAAGCTGAAATTGTCCCCCAGCGTGGCGCGATGGTAATCAGGCGGCATCTGCAACCGGACGACGCGCCCGGCGTCGACATCGATGATGACCCGGTGGAGCATCGTGACTTCGGTGTCT
>Ga0316620_10000014_pt1 | contig 96596 bp, 69 predicted proteins | sample OWC_Aug_M1_C1_D5_FD_207651 | JGI IMG/M metagenome (GOLD analysis project Ga0316620, IMG submission 207651) | Wetland soil microbial communities from Old Woman Creek delta, Ohio, United States - OWC_Aug_M1_C1_D5_B | ecosystem: Environmental > Terrestrial > Soil > Wetlands | place: USA: Ohio...
AGCCGGGTTCCCAGCCCGCTGAGGAGGCACTACCCTCCGGCCTGCCGCTGCCGCGGAATCCGAGGGCTTGTCATGCTATCGGCAGGGGCAGGCATCGAGGATCGCAAGACACCGTCCAAGCTGCAGCTGCATCCTTGATTTCGGGCCTGCCGGGTCCATGGCCTAAAGATCGGAAAATCTGCGCGCCGGGACCGCTGAAATGGCGGTGTTCAGGAAGCGCACCAGCGGCGTCATGGCCGCGAAAGCCGTCAACAGTCGCGGGAACAGCTTCGGCGACTCCGCGAGCGCCGCCGGCTCCGTCAGCCAGGCGAGGTATTGTTTGTAGAGAAGATACTCCTTCGCCGGGTGATCGGGCGCATATCCCTGTGGGGCACGGCTCAGCCTATCACCCTGCAATCCGCCGAACATCTTCCTGAACTCCCGGCGGTCGACGATCGCCTTCAGGTCCTGCCAGTGGTCGGCTACGCGCGCGCGGATCGCGCGCAACTCCGCAGGTCCGGGCATGTATACACCGCCTGCAATCAGGACTTCGACGGCATCCACATGGAAATAGAAGCCGGCCGCACTTGCCTTCTGCATTCCCCTTGGCACGAAAAAAGCGGAAACCTGGGTCTTGTAGGGAGTCTTGTCGGCGCTGAACCGCGTATCGCGGTAAATCCGGTAGATCGCTTTTTTCGGGTCCACGACCATTTCGGGTGCGAAAACCTGCATCGCGCCGCCCAGCGCAATCACCAGGTCGATCATGGGCTGCCGGACCTTCGCTTCATAGATCTCCTTATGTTCCTGAAACCAGGGCCGGTTGTTGTTCCTTTTAAGCTGCCGCAGAAATCTGAGCGTCTCCGGCGGAAAGCCGGGAAATCCTGTTGTCACAATCTCCTCCTTGCTGGCATGCGCGCGCAAAACGTCATCATCAGGCACGTTCCAAATCCGATAATCCCCGGACACGCAGCCTGTCGCCGAATTCTCCGCCCTCTTATGATCCCGGTCAGACGCAGCGCCAGGAGTAGAAGAGCTGATAGTGCCCCCCGTGTCCCAGGAAGTTCAGAGGCCCCCACAAGTCCTCACTGACCCAGTCGAAGTTGTCCGCCGCAGCCGGGCTATCAATGGGAAGCATCACCGTCAGCGGCTCGAACAGGTCATCCTCCCATGCTCTCTTGATGGCTTCGAAGACGGCAATGACGACGATAAAGACAATCACCATGAGTGCGATGGCAATGGCCGCCGCGACGACTCCCGGAACAGCGGCAGCGAGCAATATCGCCGCCGCCTCGGGACCAAGAGAGGCCGCCAGTTCGGCCGCCAGCCTCACCCTCACGAGATCGACCAGTTCACTCAGAAACTCGCCAAGGCCGCCCATGTCTTTTTCGGCGAGGACATAGGTGGCGAAGAAGGCACGCGGCCATTCCCCAGCATCCTGCAGGCTGAAATCAGCAAACACCTTGTAGGTCGGGGGAGGGTAGGACTTGGTGTCGCCGTCCTTATCGAAGTCTTTCACGTGGGAGCCTGGTATCTTGGAGACGACGGCGCATGGATCCACCTTCATACCGCCGAGATATATTTCATCCGCACCAGCCTCTGTCCACATGAATCCATCCGTTTCATCGATGCAGTTGACCTCCTTGATCACGCACTCCAATTTCGTTTTTGTAGGTAAGGAGCTTGAAGGCTGGCCCGAGGCACCAGTCAGGTCCTTCAGCCATTGGTAGGCATCCTTGCTCACGGGGAGAGCATCATTAACCGGCTTCGCCAGGCAATCCATCCGCTGCAGGAGCCGCTTGCTGCCGCCAAAGAAATGGTCGGGCGGCAGTTGATCTGCTATGGGCTTGTTTGAATCAAGGCGGACGGCAGTTGCCAATGCGCCGTAGTAGCTGGAGGTTCTGGGAGCGTTCTTCCTCAGTTGGCCCGTTGCGGTGTAACGCTCTTTCCAGTGTCGCTGTGCGTTCGCCATCCGGCGCCGGCTCTCCTTCAACAGGTCCGCACGCGTCTCGCCGCGTGTTGGATTGGCAGCCGGTGCCCGTTTGAGTCGTTGAAGCAGGAGATGTTCAAGCGTCCCTTTTTTGATCGGAAATCTCTTCGGATCGATGGAGTTGGCGACCGCCTTGTCGACAGCAAGTCCGATGTATTTTTCGGCCTGATGCACGACAGCGGCTATGTCAGGATCCATTGCTTCATTGAGAATGACTGAATTCTGCTTTGGCATGGTTCCCTCCTTTGTGTGAAACGCCTGTTGCTGCCAATACGGAACGGGCTGAAGCCTTTTGCCGCGAAGGCCGATACCCTTGAGCAAGCTGTTGTCGTCGCATTATTTAAGCAGCTTCCCATCCGCCTTCAGCGCGCCCGGTGACGCATGAAAACGTTCGGGGCCGGTATCGGGGTCGGAATCGGTATCGGGATCGTGCGGATAAGCCCTCGATACCAATCCCGATTCCAACCCCGACATCCTGGGGGTTCGGTCTGTTTTCGGAACAGCTTACTATATATTCATTATAGCCAGCTGATGCGCACCCTGGATAGTTTTTTCAGCGGCAGTTACATGGATACCGGACGCGGGCGAGTCGGGTCCCTGCCATGAAAATACCACCTTTGCAATGACTTGCAGCTCGACCTGGTCATCCGACCTTTTGGGGATTGATCTCATGAGTCACCATAGGATTTGTGTTTTAGCACGTGAGTGCAACCATTTGGATGGGAGTGCATCTGATTACGTGAACGGAGGAAAACGATGAACGTATGGGTAAGTGAGGGAAAAAAGAGAATTGCCCGGATATCGGGCCTTTTCCTGTTGATGTCGAGCTTCACGGTAGCGGGATTCCCTCAGGCCGCAACCGCGAAACGTGACCTGACGGCCGCACATGCCCGGCTGGTCAGAGAGGTCCGTCACGAACTTGTCATGCTCCCATATTATTCGGTCTTCGATAACCTGACATTCAAGATCGAAGGGATCGACACCGTGGTGTTGACGGGTCAGGTGATAAAGCTGACGCTCAAACAGGACGCCGAGAATGTCGTGCGGAGAATTGAAGGCGCCGGCAAGATCGTGAACAGCATAGAAGTCCTGCCCCTGTCGCCAAATGACGACCGCATCCGGCTTGCGGCTTTTCGGGCGATCTACTCCAGGCAGGGATTGGATCGCTATGCACTGAGGGCAGTTCCGTCGATTCACATCATCGTGAAAAACGGCAATATCACATTGGAAGGCGTGGTGGCAAACGAGGCGGATAGAAACCTTGCGGGCATTACCGCCAGACAGGTCTCGGGAGCTTTTGGCGTCACCAACAATCTGGCCATCGAATCCAAGTAGTCTCATGGCGAAGCGCCTAAAAAAAGCTTGACACGAATGCAGACAAATGTTACATAATGTCACATGACAGATCGTAACACTTTGCGGCATCCGCTTACGGAACTCCAGCAGGCCATTCTGAATTTCATCTGGTCGTCCGGTTCAGCCACTGCGGAGCAGGTGCGGGAAGCCCTGCTGCCGAAACATCCCCTCAAGGACTCGAGCGTGCGCACCCTGTTGCGGCGGCTCGAGGAGCGCGGCTTTATCAAGCACCGCCTGGCAGGGAAGGTTTTCGTGTATCAGGCAGCGCTGCCGTCGCGCAGCGTCGCCGCCCGGGCCGTTGAGCAGATCATTCAGCGATTCTGTTCCGGCTCCGTGGAGCAGTTTCTGGTCGGCATGGTGGACGAAAAGGTGCTGTCCATGGAAGAGATCCAGCGCCTGGTCAAGAAGGTGAGGAATCAGAAGTGACCTCACTGTCGCAGACGGCACCCTGCTTCAGAGCATCCGGGTGCCGCGTGCCAAGAAAGGGAGCGAGTCATGTCGCCTGAATGGAAGGGAATTCTATCCGGCGCGGTATTGGATGCATCGGTTCGCATTGCGCTCGTCGCCGCCATGGTTGCCCTCATCCTTGTCGTCTCCCGGATCCGTTCCGGCGGCGTGAGGCATGCTGCCTGGACGGCGGTCCTGTGCGCGATGCTGCTCATGCCGGTTTTGCCGTACTGTATTCCTGCCATCCCTATTCCGATCCCTGCATCGACCGCCGGCATCCATGCGGCTTTTGAAGTACCGGAAGTATTACTGCCGGCACAGGCGGCCCTGCCAGGAAAGGACGTAACCCCTGCGCCGGCATCGGAGATCCTTCCGGTGCAATCCGCCGCGCCAGGCCCGGCGCCACGGCAATGGTGGCCGGCAGCCGCGTTGACTTTCTATGGTGCCGGTGCTCTGGCATTGCTCTTCCGCCTGCTGTTGGGCTGGGGATCGACGTTGCGGATTGCACGCACCAGCGTGCCGGCGGATCTCCCCGCGGGGATCCGGCAGAATCTGCATCCGCGCAGGATCCGGGTTTATGAGTCGGCACGTGCGGTTGCGCCACTGACATTAGGCATTCTCTATCCTCGGATCATCCTGCCTGCCGCGTGGCAAGAGTGGCCGGCGGAGAAGCTCAGCGCAGTCCTGGCGCATGAGTCTGCCCATGTGCGGCGGCGCGATCCCCTGGTGGGCATGCTCGCTCGCTTGAATCGTTGCATCTTCTGGTTCCATCCGCTCGCCTGGTGGCTGGAGCGGAAACTCGCGGCCACGGCGGAGCTCGCCTGCGATGATGCCGCCGTGCGTGCGATCGGCGAAACGCGCCGCTATGCCGAGATCCTGCTCGACATGGCTGAGGCCGTGCGCCGGAGCGGCGGCCGTTTCGCCTGGCAGGGAATCGGTGTCCACGGCGGCCTGCTGGGCCAGAGAATCGACCGCATCCTGCGCGGCGACCTGTTGAGGGATACATCCAGAACCAGCAAGGCTGCGGTTGCCCTCGGATGTGCGGCTGCCATCTTCCTGGCTGTGGCCTGCCGCCAGCAGCGTGGAACCGCGGTCCCACTGCAGGAAGATCCAAAGCTCGCAGCGGAGCAGGCGCAGCAGAAGGCGCGGAACGAGTTTTACCGGGCGGCCCGGGGGATGAATTTCCGGCAGGTGACCGAGCTCGAGGAAGCCGTGAAGAAAAACCCGGAAGACCTGGCGAGCCTGGAAAAGCTGCTGGTTTTCTATGCGCCGATCAGCGTCGAGGTGAAAGGTGAGAAGGGCAAATGGGCGCCGGTCTGCGCCCAGGTGATCGGCGAAAAGGAATGCGTTGCCGCGCGGCGGCCGCACATCCTTTGGCTCATCGAGCATCACCCGGATAGCAGGCTGGCCGGCGACTGGGGAGCCCGGATATATCCAACGTCCCTTGATCCCCTTCCTGATCCTGCCGGCTACGCCGAGGCCAAAAAACTCTGGCTGCGGGAAACCGCTGCGCCGTCTGTTGCCGTTCAGGTGCTCAGCAATGCCGCGTACTTTTTCGAAGCGGCCGACAAACCCCTGGCCGAGCAAATGCTGCTGCGCGCGCAAGCCCTGGATCCCAAGCCGCACGGGTCCTATGCGCTCGGCAGGCTGTACGCGTTCGCCCTGGTGGGCTCCAACTCCTCGACGCCTTTGAATGTGGTGCGGACCGTCAGCCGCGCAGATGCGAGTGGCCCCTATGCCCAGGAGATCCGGAAGAAGCTGGCCGACTCCAAAGACGCCGAGTTGCTCACGGCGGCCGGCCAGTATCTTGCCCATGTCCGGGAACGCGACATAGGCTTTGATCCGGTCGCAGTGGGCATGTCTTATCTGGAACGCGCGCTGGAGTTGAACCCTCAATCCGTGCAGGCCCGCGCCACGCTTGTATCCCAGCGCGTCGGCGCCCGCAACCGGCGCATCTTTGAAGTTCTGCGCAACGTGCCCAAAGAGACGCAATATCAGACCGTTTCCGCGTTGCCGGAATCCGAACGGTTCGAGTTTCTGCCGGAACTGGCTGAAATGGCGTATTTCGAGGGTGAAAACGCCGACTATTACAATCGCGACAAGACTGCTTCTCAAGCCGCTTGGGATCGTGCCGCAAGGTATTGTCAGGACGCAATCGCACTGGCGCCGAAATTCCGCGGTGAGTCCTACCACGGTTATGCCGTTTACAGGGCCAACATGATCCTGGGCACGCTGGCGTTGTGGAAGGGCGACAGCAAGACTGCCGTCCGCCACCTTCTGGAAGCTTCCAAGGCACCGGCCTCGGAGGAACTGGCCTATTACGCGGCTCCCGCCGCGGAACGGCTGGTTAAATACCTTCTCAAGGGCGGCGAACGCGAGCCGGTGATCCAGTTCCTGGAAGCCATGGCGAGGACGAACGTCATGCAGAAGGACTATCTGTTGGAATCGGCAGCAGCCATTCGCCGCGGGCAGATGCCCTCCTGGTATCAGCGCACCATGATGAATCAGCCGGATACAGGCGCACAAGGCCGCTGAACCTGTTGACTTCAGCCGGCGTTACTCATAGACGAGATTCGCGAACGACGGCAGGGCAGCAGGTGAGGCCGGCACAAACCTTGCACACGTAGCATATCCGTCTTCCTCCGCGTATTTCTGTGTCCTGAGGGATCTGGGGAACCCTCCTTCACTCATTATCCTGGCCAACATTTTGCCTCCCGGCGCGACACGTCTGGCCTGACCGCAAACCTGTCGATGATTGTCGGCCGACCGGCACAATGCGGGCGGGAACCGGTGCCATGCGTCGATTCCTGCATTGCCGAACTCGCAATGAGCTTTCATACGATGTCCTGACTGATACAATTATGTTGGATCATGTCCCGGGACAGAAATGGGCCGCCGAGATATTTGACAGCAGTCGTACTCGATTCCTGAGCAATCGTCGCGCCCGGCATTCCGCTTTTCGCAGGTGAACGCAGGCATGCGGCCGGCGTTAAAGTGACTTCCGGAAGTGTGGAGGGATGCCGGGCACACCCAGGTTGTAGAGGACCCGGAGGGGTGAGGATGCAGTACAAAGTTGCAGGCGCCGGCTGCCTGCTGGTGCTCTGGCTATTAAGCTGTGGAAGGGGTTCATGGTTCAGACAAGGAGGTTATGCATGACTTTCAGTCTGCAGTGCGCTGCCTTTACCCATGAGGGCAACATACCAAGAAGCCTTACCTGTGACGGGGCGAATGTCTCACCCGCCCTGACCTGGAGTGATCCGCCGGCAGGCACGATGAGCTTCTGCCTGATCATGGATGATCCGGACGCTCCCGCCGGCACATGGGTTCACTGGGTGTTGTACGACCTTCCTGCACAGACGAGCGCGCTCCCTGAAGGGGTGCCCAAAGAGCGGGAACTCAAAGACGGATCGCGCCAGGGCCGGAATGATTTTTCCCGTCCCGGATACGGCGGGCCCTGCCCGCCCCGGGGTGCAGCCCATCGCTATTACTTCAAACTTTATGCCCTCGATGCGCGGCTCGGCTTGCCGCCGGGCGCCGCCAAAGCCGATGTGGAAAAGGCCATGAAAGGGCATGTTCTGGCGCAGGCACAGATCATGGGGCGTTACCAACGTGCGTGATCGCCGGAATGTCCATGCCTGCTGCGCCGCCCGGATCACCATTCCGTTCGCCGAAAGGGGGCGAGCTATGATGCCTTTGTCTGCCAACACGCGCCGGGATTTTTTCCGGCTTTCAACCGTCATGGGCGCCGGACTGATTCTGGCAGGCTGCGATCGAAGTGCGCCGCGGTCGGGCCAGCCTGTGGAGAGCCAGGCAACACCGCAGAAGGGCGAGCCGGCTCAGGGCGGGGAAGTCACTGCCGTGGAGGATCTGATGCGCGAGCACGGTGTGCTCCGCCGGATCCTGTTTGTCTATTCGGAGATGGCCGCGAGGCTGCGCGCCAGACTCTCTTCCGCCCCCCCGGGAGCTCTGCAAAGGGCGGCGACGCTTTTTCGTGCCTTCGGGGAGGAGTATCACGAGAAAAAGCTGGAAGAGGCCTTCCTATTCCCGGCGGTTACGAAGAGCGGCGGCCTGGCTGCCGGCTACCCGGAGATCCTGGCAGCCCAACATCAGCGCGGCCGCGAGATTACGGACTACATCCTGGGGGCGACTCGCGGAACCAGCCTTGGACATGCGCAGGCCGAGCCGCTGGCGCGCGCGCTCGAGTCGCTGGTGCGTATGTATCGGCCGCACGCCGCGGCGGAGGACACGATCGTCTTTCCCGCCTGGAAACGGACACTGTCGGGGCGGGAGCTGGATGAGATGGGAGACCGGTTCGAAGAAATAGAACAGCTGCAGTTCGGCAAGGACGGATTCGAGGACGCCGTCCAGCAGATCGGCGAAATCGAGCGGAGCCTTGCCCTCGCCGATCTGGCGCAGTTCACGGCCCTCCCGCCGCCCAGGTTGTGAATGGCGCCATGGTTTGAGAATTCGGCGGTGACGAACTGCTTTCCCGTGCGCAATGCCTGTTTTGTCCCCACTTCCTTCATCGCCATCTTCCTCGCTGTTCAGCCTGCCTTCGATGCCGCCAAATCTTTGAACCGGGCTGCCGGGGTTGACGGCATCATCTTAGCGCTTGCATGAGGACGGGCTGCGATGGTTTATTACTGTGCCGGCTGACGGGCAAGCGCGCAGGAGGGATTGCGACGACCTGTTGAGACGCCCGCGCGCTTCACGACCGTGCGGTCCAGATGTCTTCGACATCCGGCTCGCGAGTGTGCAGGTGGATTTGTCATCTGCGGTGACCCGCCACATCGGCTCGCGATCAGATGACGGCCGGGGAGGCTGGATCGATACGCCGGGCGGAGATGTATTTTGCCTGACTTGCCGGTTTATGAATTCAGGCGCGTGACCTTCAAGGAATCAGACAACTATGCCTCTGGTACCTCCCTACATCGAATCCTTGGTCCCCTACCAGGCCGGACGCGGCATTGAGGAAATCAAAGAAACCTACGGGCTGCGTGAGGTCATCAAGCTTGCCTCCAATGAAAATCCGCGAGGGCCGTCGCCGCAGGCGGTCGAGGCCATCCGCCGGCGCCTGGGCGATCTGCACCTGTATCCCAGCGGCGGCCTGGATCTTCGCCGGGTACTTGCGGAGAGGTACGACCTCAAGGTGGAAAACGTCATTGCGGGGAGCGGCTCGGAAGGGATCATATCCAATATCATCCGTACGTTTCTGTGCGATGACGATGAAGTCCTGACGACGGAGGGGGCATTCATCGGCTTCCAGGTACTCGCCCGGTCGCGCGGCGTCAGCTACCGGACGGTCCCCTATCGCGCCTGGCACTATGACCTGCCGGCTCTCGCCGGGCAGATCACCGAGCACACCAAGATCATCTACCTCGCGAACCCCAACAACCCGACGGGCACCATTTTCAGCCGGCAGGAATTCGACGCTTTTTATAGCCATGTTCCGGAGCGGGTGCTGATCATTCTGGACGAGGCGTACTTCGAGTACGCCAAGGACAACCCGCGCTATCCGGACTCGATGCATTACCGCTATGACAACGTGATCACACTGCGCACCTTTTCCAAGATTTACGGGCTGGCGGGCGTTCGCATCGGTTACGGTTTCGCCCATGAGGAGTTGATCGGCAATCTGCTGAAGGTGAAACTGCCCTTCGAACCGAGCGCTCTTGCTCAGGCGGCGGGCATCGGAGCCTTGACGGACAGGGAGTTCGTGCACCGGTCCCTGGAAATCAACGCGCGCGGTATAGACCTGCTCACCTCATCCTTCCGCGCAATGGCTCTGGAGGTCGTTCCTTCAGAAGCAAACTTCATCATGCTTGTGCTGCATGATGCCCGCCAGGCGCAGCGGCTGACGCAAGGCTTGCTGGAGCGGGGAATCATCATCCGGCCGCTCGCATCCTTCGGGATCCCCAATTGCGTGCGCATCTCCACCGGGAAGGATGAAGAAAATCAAAGGTGTATCGAGGCCATGAAGGTGGTCCTGCCCCAAGTCATGGGTTGAGTTGGGCTTCTTGCTCGTACCGCGGGTGATTTCACACGCAGTCCACATGTCGACGCCCGGTCTTTGGCATCAGGCTGCGGGAAAAAACTATTTGCCGGTTCTGGATTTGGGCAGGAAATTCTCCATGATCCAGTGTTCATAGGTTCTCGGCTGGGTGCTTTCCGGACTTCCGGTAACAAAGATCATCTCACCGCCGGAGTGCCACAGGATCTGGCCCAGCCTGGGGTGGGTCGCAGGCGCATCAGCGATCTTCCGTGGTGAACCCCCTGTTGTCGGCATTATCCAAAGTTCCGCGCCAGGCTTCGATTCCGGTGAGATTTTCTGCGAGCAGTAGGCAATGGTCCGTCCATTGGGTGACCAGGCGAGACCACCGAACCATGGAACCACGCCGATTTCGGTATTGGTTCCTGCCTCCAGCAGGACACGAGATGTGTTCCCAGGGAGAGAGATTACCTCGAGCTGTTTTTGGTCCCTGAGCGCGACCTGATTGCCATCCGGCGACCAAGCCGGCCCCTCATAAGGTTTGCCCTCTGGAAATTGGACCAGTGTAGAGATAAGTCTGTCTTCCTCCAGTGACCAAACCTTCAGATCCCGGCCTTCCAGGTAGGCTAGATACTTTCCATTGGGGGACGGCCAGGTCCAGACATCAGCCGAAATCTTGTCGGTGACGAGCAGAACACTCTTTCCATCTGCATCCATTCTGTAGTTCCCACGGATTTTATTCTTATCGCCGAGCCTGTCGACGCTGAATCGGTTCGCCTGAGGCAGCCAGCGCAGGTTGACAAACGCTCCCACATTTCCAGAACTCCGTTTGCCCGTCAGCTGGAGCGGTTCGATCCGATGCTCTTGCAGGGAAACACGGAAAATCCCTAGTTGTCCCTCCGGATCCCAGCCTGGAAAAAGCAACGACTGTCCGTCTCTGCCCCACTCGATATTGGCGACATAGTAATTCGGAGCAGGAATTTCTTCATCTTCCTTATCTCTGCCCGAACTGATGAAGATTCTCGGCATCGTAAACCCTCCCTTGCGGGATGTGTAGGCCACGCGCTTGCCATCGGGCGAGAAAGCCAGAAAGAGAGAAGGAGCGGTCGGGTATTTCGCAAATGGAAGAAGTTGGCCGTGTGGCTCTGCAGTCAAGGGATTCACCGACAAAACAAAAAGATCGGAAGATGCTCCTTCGCCAACCATAAACATGGTAAGCGTTCCGCTCAAAGTGCAATCTGTCACCCAAGTGTTTCTTCCTATGTTGCTCTTGATCCGTACAGGAGCGCCATCAGGTTTGACTCCCTGGATGGGAATGGCCCAGAGATCCCTGGTTTTTTCACGATCGCTCAAGAACACAATGTACTGGCCGTCAGGAGACCAGAATGGGGAGTCATCGTTGGCAGGATCGTCAGTCAGCCTGATCTCTTGACCTCCATCTATGGTCCAGATATAGATTTCCGAATTGCCTTTTTCAGTTTTGGCGCCCACCACCGACTTGCCGTCCGGCGAAAATTGGGGATAGGAAGTCCACGCAGCTGACGGAATTGTCATGACAATGCGCGGATCACCGCCTGATGAAGCCAGGACGGCCAACTGCAGGATCTGATCCTTTTCCATTGTGCACAGGATGTACCGGCCATCCCGGGACCAGTCCATTGGATAAACATTATTTTGGGGGTCGGCGGAAGACCAGAGGGTTTTTGAATCTCCGCCTTTGGAGCTGATGATTCGAAGCTCGCTCCTGCCGTGCCTGTAAACGATATTTTCGCCGTCCGGTGACCACTCAAAGTAGATGAGTGCGAGAGAGTTGTTGCCATCGACCAGCCGCTTCTCTTGCCCGGACGACAATTCCCTCACATAGAGGCCCTCGTGTTGCTCTTTGTTCTTACTGTCCACATAGAGTATCTTTGTGCCATCCGGAGATAGACGGGCTAGATGAGTTCTTCCCTGGCCGGGAAACTCGATTTTTCTGAAGAGGAAGGCGCTGCTTTCACTGCCGGTCGTGCCTGGACGAGATCCCTTCCCCGCGGCGCCTAATGCAGCCAGCCGGGAACGGGCTTCCTCGACCTGTGGTGCCTGGTCGCCAAAATCACGCAGGACCCGGTCATAGGCATTTCGCGCTTCGTCATTGCCCAGTCGCTCGTAGCACTTGCCAATCTGGACCAGGGCTTTTGCGGCCAGCGCCCGGTCCTTGGCAAATTTATGGACAATTTGCCTGTAGAGCTGAATGGCTTCCATAAGGTTACCGTCCGCGCGTTCCCTGGCCAGCGCCTTCTGGAAAAGATCGTTCGGATTTTCCTGAGCTGGGGCACTAGCGCTGGAGCGGAAACACAAGAAAGCAATCAGCGAGAGCAAAAGCATCAGTTTTTTCATCTCCGGCCTCCCATCATTCATCGTTCTTGCTCAAACGTAATGCTTCTGTTCTCACGATGTGTCACGACTCTTCCGAAAACATGCAATATCTTCGCAAACTTTATGTCACGAAATTTGCCGATTATCGGCTCAGGACCAGCTTGTATCCCACTCCATGGACCGTGATCAGGAAATGCGGCTCTGCCGGATTGTTTTCGAGTTTGTTGCGCAAAAGAGCAATGTGGTTGTCCACCGTGCGCGTCGTGGGGAATTGATTGTATCCCCAGACTTCGTTCAGGAGCTCGTCGCGCGTGACGACTTCGCCGGCGCGGGCGGCCAGGAGACGGAGCACGCCGAATTCCTTGCGCGACATGTCCAGGCACTTGCCGGCCTTGCGCGCTTCGAACCGCCTGAAATCGACCTCCACCTCGCCGAAATGAAGCTCCTGGGGAAGATCGCCGGCCTTCGCGCTCTGGACCCGGCGCAGGATCGCACGCACGCGCGCCAGGAGCTCAGGGACAGAAAAAGGCTTGGTGACATAATCATCTGCGCCCAGATCCAGCCCGAGCACGCGGTCCACCTCCTCGCTGCGGGCCGTCAGCATGAGAATCGGCGTGGTGATCCCCTCGTCACGCGCCTTGCGGCAGAGCTCATACCCGCTCATTCTTGGAAGCATCAGGTCCAGGATGACGAGATCCGGTTTTTTCTCACGCAGCAGGGCATAGCCTCGATCACCATCCGTCGCCGTCATGACCTCATAGGATTCGTACTCCAGATTGTCCTTCAATCCGCGTTGGATGGCCAGATCATCCTCAACGACCAGAACGCGTTTCACTAGGGCTTCTCCAGAGGAAGAAAAATGGAAAAGGTGCTGCCTTGACCCGGCGTGCTTGCAACCTCCACGCGCCCGCCGTGCGCCTTGGCGATGTGATCCACGAGGGCGAGCCCGAGCCCCGTTCCGGGGAGGCGCTCATTTTCTTTGGATGGGATGCGGTAAAACTTCTCGAATATCCGTTTTTGTTCGCGCGGCTCGATTCCAATTCCCCGGTCGGCGACCTGGATCAACGCGCAGCGATCGGCCCTTTTCAGGCGCAGCTCGATACTGCGGGCATCGCCCGAATATTTCATGGCATTGTGAAGCAGGTTCAGGACCGCCTGTTCGAGCGCATCGCGATCCACGCACACCTCCGGGACATTGTCCTCGATATCCACGCGCAGATCGAATCCCTGTTGGCCCAAAGGATAGTCCATAGCGCGAACAGCAGCTCGCAGGATGCCGGCGAGATCTGCCGGCTGGGGCCTGTACATTTTCTTGCCTTTCTCGATCTTGGAAAAGTCCAGGACATTGTTGAGCAGCCGCGTCAGGCGCTCGCTCTCGTTAACAATGGTATCGAGATACTCCTGTTCCATCTGCTGGTTTTTGGCGCGGCGCAGCCGCAGGGTTTCGGCAAACATGCGGATGGCGGTGAGCGGCGTCTTCAGTTCATGAGAGACGCTGGATACAAACTGGGACCTCATTCCGGCAAGATGCAACTCGCGGCGGATGTCCTTCCAGAGCAGGTAGGCGCCGAAGAGCGTCATGCTCACTACCAAAAGGACAACAAGCTGGTAGAAGAGGGGCTGGAAAGCCCGGAACGGCGGGGCGATCGGCGCAGCGTTACCTGCGAAAGTGATTCTCAGCCCGCGAAAATTGTCGCCGGGAAACTCCCCATCGGAGCTGGCCCCGGCGACTAGGCTGAAATCCTGTGGGAAGGCATCGGCAAAGCTCTTTTCCGAACGTAAAGAAGCCATCAAAGCGTGAGCTTCGACGGCGAGGAGCACTTCCAGCCGGTCTGATGGTGCGGGCACGAGAGTAATCAGCCAGGGATTTTCTCCGAAGACACCCCACGGAAAATCGTCGCCGGACGCGTTGCCGGTCTTTCCTTTCTGCGCTGTGCCACCTGGAAACAAGGCAAGTCGCAAACCCTGAAAATCTCTCTGAAGCTCCAGCGCTTGCGTGAGCCTTTGCAGGTGCTCTTGAATCGCCAGCTGGCAGTCGGCCACTGCCTTCCATGGGGATCTTGAGGTGCTTCTGCCCAGTTCTTCGATTAGATCTCTGAGTCTGTATGCCTCTCCAGGAGAAAACCAGCTCCTGGTTTGCAGTTCCTCCGTGATGCGCTCGACGATCCGGCCATGATCGCCGCTTTGATCGATCAGGCTCCCGGCGGCGTAATAGGATAGCGGCAGGCCAAATTCATCCCGCACTTCCGAAGACAAGTTCAGAATCGTGCGGTACAGCGCCAGGGCCTCGGTCTTTTTACCGGCTTTGGCAAGCGCCCGCGCCAGCAACAGACGAGCATATTCTCTCTGGACCGGTTCTGCCGCCTTTTTCAGGATCTGGGCATGCAGCGTGGCTGCCTGATCCGGGCCTCCGCCTGAAAATTCCATCCTTTCTGCCTGTCCGATCTCTGCTCGGAAGTTTGGTTGATTCAGGAGCCTAAGGGACTCCTCGAGCTTGCGATCGAGTTCCCAAGGCATCAAAAGCCGATCCCCGTCCACCAGGCCGAGGAGTGCGACTTCCGGATTTCTATATTTCACTCCTGTCTGCCATGGTTCCGGGCCGGCTGTGGTTGTGACCTCCTGAATCTTGATTTTTTCCAGACGGACAAAGAGATTCTCGCCGATTTCCCTGGACAGACGGCTGCGTTCCTCCTTGATGCGCATTTGCGCCAGTTCCCTTTCCTGGCGGATCATCCGCAATGTAAAGACGATGAGAACCAGGCTGGGAAGAATGACCGCGATCAAGAAAAAGAGGATCTGCTTGCGATGCCCGGCCGCCTGCATGGTTGGAGTATCCCCCCGGAGGCCACTATGAAAACATCCTTCCTTGAAAGAGATGTCACGAAATTGTCATGGCAAGTCAAGGAAAATATGGAAGGGCGCGAACGCAGGCGATACTGCCTGTGCAGCCGAAGACGATCCCAACTTGTGCCCCGATCCTCATCTGTCGCATTATTCTCCCGGACCGTTCCGAGGACGCTGCTTTCATCTTGCGCTGCCGGACGAAAACGATTATTAAGATTGATTCCGCGCATTCCTATGCGGTGTATCTTCCCGAGCGGCACGCGAATCGATCGCGGTAAGGAGTCAAGCAGAGCATGATGGACAAGGAAAAGGCGGCAAGTGGCGTGTTGAGGTTGATGGCGCGGACCTGCGTGTTCACGATGTGTCTGGCCGGGCTGATGGCACACGGACAGATCACCAGGGACAACTGGGGAAAAGTGGTGTCTCCGGTATATGGATCGTCGAATCCGGGTTTTCCGGGTGCGGAGCTGTTTGCCGGGCCAGGACAGCTCGGCGCGGATTACTATCACGGCGTCCTGCCGAACGGGCGCATCGTCCGTCCGTCCGGGACGAGCGTACAGGTCGGCATGGACCCGCTCGGCGCCTGCCTGTCTCCGGACGGCAGATTTCTCATCACCACAAACAACTCGGATCGAGGCGCCGGCCTGGCATCTCAGCGGAATGGGATGAACGTAGGCGGGTATTCACTTTCGGTGGTCGATGTCCGCACCATGACCCTGGTGTCCCAGATCAACGGCGCGGGAAGGTTCTTCCGCGGGCTGCAGGTCACCGGCAACGGACCTTACACGGTGTGGGCCTCAGGCGGCGGCGACAACAGCATCAAGAAATTTACCGTTGCTGCCGACGGAAAGATTACGCCGGCCGGCAGCATCGCCATCTCGCCCATTACTCCATCCACCGCAGGCTATGTGACGCATTACAGACCGGGTGCCCAGTTCAACAAGGCCGATGCCGCGGGCTACAGGCCGCCGGTACCCACCGGCTTCAATCGCACGGACGGTGCCGCTACCACGTTTCCGGCCGGCTCCGCCCTCAGTCCTGACGGCAGATTTCTATACGTCGCCTGCAACGGCGACAATAGCCTCGCCATCATCGATGTTGCACGCTCGACGGTCGTGAAGCAGGTCCCTGTCGGCTATTTCCCCTATGATGTGGCGGTCGGCGCGGACGGTGCCTGGATCTTTGTTTCCAACTGGGGAGTCACCGAATACAAGTTTGCCAAACCCAGCTACGACGAGGCGGGAAAGCTGATAGGGCTTGCGCCGGCCGGAGCCAACCAGCCGGATGGATATTATGTGCCGAAGACCGACACCGCAGGAGAGTATCCGAAGACCTCATCGGTTTCCATCGTGGCTGTGCCCGACGGTGACGGCACCCGGGCCTTTCTGCTCAAGTCAATCTACGTCGGCAAATCGCTCGACGAACTCAACCAGGTCGGCGACACGCATCCTTGCGCTATGGCACTGATCGCGGGCAAGGATCGGCAGTACATCTATGTTGCCAAGGCCAACAGCGACCGCATCGGCATCATTTCCCTGAAAAGGGGCGCCGGCAAGAATGCCGGCCAACTGGCCGCCGAAGTCAAAAAAGACTTCGATCTTTCTCCGGTGAAGGTGGGCGGGGTGAAACCTCCGGTTCATGGCGCCTACCCGAATGCCATTGCGGTTGCCTCAGACCACTCGCGCGCCTATGTGGCTGAGGCAGGCATCAACTCCGTCGCCGTGCTCGACACAAAAGACCCCGAGAAGCCGAAACTGATCGGCAGAATCCCGACCGGCTGGTATCCCAGCGCGCTGACCCTCAGTGCCGAGGGAAAATCGCTGTACATCTTGAATGCGAGAGGAATTGGGGAAGATATCGGACCGGCTGGCGGATCCGCGCCACCGTCGAAGGCTCCGCGGGCTGCCGGCGGCCTGAGCAACATCGACGGCAACTATATTTTTGGCACGGCGCAGAAAGTGGATCTGGCGGCCTCAAAGATCGACAACACCTCCGTGCTGGCCAACAATTACTCACTCCTTGCCTCCCTGGACGACAGCGTCGTCCCGGCTGGCGGGCTCAAAGGTTCAAAGCAGGTCAAACATGTCTTTTTTATCCTGAAGGAAAACAAGACCTTTGATTCGATGCTCGGAAACCTGCCTGGATTAGCGCCGTTCGCCAGCATGAGTTTCCGGGATCCGCTCAACAATGTGTTCACGAATGAGCAGTACACCGTAGTTTCCAGGAACACGCAACTGCTGGCCAGCAGGTTTGCCGTCGCGGTCAACTACTACACGGACGCGGAGGAAAGCGATGCCGGGCATCAGTTTTCCGCTTCGGGAACCGCGAGCGATTACACCGAGAAGACGCTGGCCGTCAAAGGGGGGCGGGGATTACTGGTGAACAAAAACATGGACCCGGAGGATTATCCGGAATCCGGCTATATCTTTAACAATGCCGCGCGCCACGGGGTCTCGTTCAAAGACTATGGAGCGCTGATCCGGATTCTTGGTACCGACACCGGCACCGCTCAGGACACGTTGCTCGACGATCCGGCGAGCGGCAAGGCCGGCTTTCCCGTGGTCCCACCGGCGGGTCCGCCGGCGGCTCTGGGCGATGTGCAGTCGCCGGTGCGGGGGCTTGGGCAATCGTATTTCCTGGCTACGCCCATCCTGGCGGTGCTGGGCACTGCCAATGCCAATGGAGAACAGCGGCTGGATCACGACTATCCAGGGTACAACTTCAACATCTCGGATCAGCGCCGGGCGCTGGAATTCTGCAGGGATTTCGACCGCATGATCGCCAAAGGGACCTTGCCTCAGTTCTTCTATATTTATCTGCCCAATGACCACACAGGGGGGATTCAGGCAAAAAACCTTGCCGGCACGAGCGCGCCGATGCAGGTCGCCGACGGCGACATAGCCTTGGGAATGGTGGTCGAGCACATCATGCGCAGTTCCGTGTACTATAATCCGGCCAACGGCGAGGGGAGCGCGATCTTTGTCACTTGGGATGACGCCCAGGCGACCCTGGACCATATTCATCCGCACCGGGCGCCCTTGCTGGTCATCAGTCCGTATGCCAGGCCGGGTGCCGCGCGACGGCACTACAGCACCGCATCGATAGTCAAAACCGAGGAATTGCTGCTCGGCCTGCCGCCCAACAACCTCGGCGATCTGCTGGCCACCGACTTGCGCGACATGTTCCAGTCCAGCTACAACGGTATCACTCCGGGCACGCTGCCATTTACCAGGGTTGCCACCTATGCGGAATCGGAAGAAGGGCTGAAGATCTGGGCGTTGGTAACGAACCTGGACACTTCAGGACCGGACCGCGATAGCCGCCGGCTGGGAACCCTCGCGCGGATTTCCATGCTGGCCGACAGCCTTCACAATGAGGCGGCCGGGGAAAATCGACTGCTGACCAAGGAATACCTGGATCAGCAGAAACGCCTCTACGAAATGGCTCTGGCGATTGTCGAAGAGGAAGGGCGCAAAAAATAGGCCGGATGGTCGCTGCCCATGCTGATGAAGCTGGCCTTGATCAGGGCCGACGGCCGGGTAAAAGGCTCATTCTCAGAATCAGGACGGGGCAGCGTCCGGTCGAGCTTTCCCTCATGGCCCCGTCAGGGAAGAAGTGAGCCGCTGTTTCTTGGGCTGCAGATCCAGGGCACCATAACTGCCGTCGTCCGTGGTCCAACTCCCGAGGAGCTTGTTTCCAATAACCCTGTCGCTGATGACGTCGAGCTTTGCCTTCACAAGGTTTGTCTCTCCGCCAAGACTCAGGCTGAAGACAAAGCTGAAAGTATCTTCATCCTCTATCTTCACATCCTCCAGCTTGGTCTCTTTCCCATTGCCGACGGCAATGGTCCCGGTGAAGGTATCTCCTGCCTTTTTCAGCACCAGCGTCACCGGGTCCTTTTCGTCTGTGGCGGGAAAGTCCGTTTCCCCAACCCAAGTCCCCGTGATGTCCGGGAACTTTTCCTGCTGGGCGGAGTATGTCAACGTCGCAAAGGTCATCAGTGCTGCGAGCTGAAGCCAAAGCCTTGTTTTTTTCATAGGCGCCTCCATGCTGATCCGACCATACAATAAAGGATACGTCAGCCGTGATGGTTGCTCCACCAGCAACTCTAAAAACATACCGGGAATTTCGAGACAGCAACCCATGGGCCTGCGGCGCACCCGCGTACGTGAATATATTCGGGGTCGGCATCGGAATCGGGATCGAGCCGATGCGCGCTTCGATCCCGATTCCGACCCCGATGATCCTGGCTGTCATTCTGTTTTCAAAGCGGTGCCATGAGCTCGGAAGCTGCCTTGTCCCTGCCGCGTCAACATCTCGGATCAGATCCGGGCGCGTGAATTCTACCGGGTTTCCTCTTGAACAATGCGGACAATAGGCGGATAAAATATATATTCCCCCAGAGATAAGAAGCGGCCGCTTCCGGCATCCCTGCTCACCTGCGAGTCCAGGAAATGTGTGGAGTACCCAACTGCGGCACACGGATCCGCAAGGGATCGCATCATGGATTCGGACGAGAGGACGACAAGGACGCAGCTCCTGGCGGAGGTCGACCGCCTGCGCCGCCGGATCGCCTGCTTGGAAACACGCCTCGCGCATTGCCGGGAGAGTGAGCAGAAGTGCAAACGCCTGGCCAACCACGACGGACTTACGGGCCTGTACAACCGCATCTTTTTCGCGGAGGAGATGGCCAGGCTGGAACGCGGCAGGCAATTCCCCATCTCCATCATTGTGGCCGACGTCGACGGGCTGAAGCAGGTCAACGACAGGGAGGGACACGGCACAGGCGACGATCTGCTGAAAAGAACCGCGTCGGTGCTGAAAGAAACCTTCCGGGCGGACGAGGTTGTGGCCCGCATGGGTGGAGACGAATTTGCAGTACTGCTGCCGAAGACGGATGCGACGACGGCAAGTGCAGTGCTGGACCGAATCCGTGACCGGCTGTCCTCTCACAATGCCTGCCAACCCGCGACGCACCTCAGCTTCTCACTGGGAGCGGCCACGACAAGCGTGTCCAGTTCCCTCCGGGAAGTCCTGAAACAGGCCGACCTGCAAATGTGCCAGGAAAAGACCGCTCACAGGATCCAGGGCTTGAACTCGATGCCCCACGACCCGTAGCTTGTGTTCCGGCACGTCGAAGCCAGACTTGCCTCCAATCCGGGTATCCGCTTGTCACGGCTGGCGTCGGATCTCGCCTGTGAGCGCCACGTGATCGAACGTTCAGTCAGGGCCGTGACGTCCATGGCATTTCGTGAGTATCGCCAGACAAGGCTGCTGACTGCAGCTCTCCAATTACTCGGCAGAAAACCTCTCCTCATCAAGCAGGTTGCGGGCGTGCTGGGTTATGCATCCCCAAAGTCACTCTGGCGTCTGCTGAGAAGCAGGACGGGGCAGAGCCCGAGCAACCTCAGGGCCCTGACAAACCGGGCTGGCGCGGCGAATTCCAGAGATGAGATGTCTTTTTCCACTTTGGCGACCCGTGAGCGGTTGAAGCGAGATCTTTCCCGATCCCAAAATCATCAGGGGAAGTAAAGTCTCTGATTGTTGAGTCTCTGCGGAGCCCAGCGTCAGGAATGCGATGCCGCGTCGACATGTTCGAGCTTCTCTCGAATCGCGGCAGCGCGGGAACTCCCCCAGATACACGGAAAGGAGAGTTTTCGCATGAAGACGCTATCGGTTGACAACACTCCGGCCCCGGACAAGAGGCCGCTCACCAAATCCCAGACTGCACGATTGGCGGCCCTATCCGGGCTTACGGCAAAGGAGCTCGCCGACATGCCGCTGGCGGAAATCCAGACCAGATTCCGCTGGCGCATCGATCCTGAGTTGCTGTTGTTTCGCCGCATCTGTGGCAGAGTCGTAAAGAAAGATCCCGTCACCGGTGCGGAGTTTGTCGTCCCGAACGCTACCGTCCACGTGGAAGACACCGATTGCAGCTTTCTGGCCTTCTCACCCGCCGGCTACGACTGGTGCTGGTTCTTCCCGTTTCATTGCCATCGCGAAGAGATCGCGACCGTCAAGACCGATGCCTGCGGCCGCTTCTGCGTCTGGATTCCCCGATTCGAAATTGACTGGATCCTTCGTTGGCGTCGGGAGCGAATCTGCTTCCCATTGATTTTTGTCCGGCCCTCGATCCTCGACATTCTCGACCGCCTGGTGCTCGAACCTCGTCCGCCGCGCGTCAGACCGCACGGTCCTTGGCCCGATCCTGATCCCGGCCCCATTCTCGAACGCCTCAGCCCTGAGGTGCTTCAGCGCGTGGAAACCCTCTTGGGCAGGCAAATGGCAGCCCGTGTTGCCGACATCTGCGCGGCATCCACGTTTGGCGGCGCTGCGGCCCTGCAGAATCAGCTGCTGTCCCAACCTGCGTTTCCCGAGGAGGTGCGGCCGCCTTTGCCAGCCGAATTTCACCAGCTGCCGGCCTCTGCCCACGAAGAAACGCGAATCGACGATCGAGGTGCCGAAGTGCAAAGCACCCTCGCCGCGCGGGTTCATCTCCAGGCGGCTGCCCTGAAAGAGATCGACCTGAACCGTTTTATCGGGCCCTTCTGGCGTTGCTTCGACATTATGGTTCCCGAATGGGCGCCGGTGTTGGACGTGCCGGATATCGGGTTCCGCGTCACGCAGGACGTGGATGGCGATGGCGATGAAGAGACCATTTACGCCGAGGGCTTTTTCCAGGTCCGTTGGAATGCGGGTCCCATCCCCGACGTTACCCTTCATGCCTGGCCCAATGCTCTGGCGTTCTACTCCTGCGATCCACCGATAGTTCCTTGCGGCGACGTCCCGGCCGTTCTTTTTGCCGGGCTCATGCCCCTGGTAAATCCGGCAGCCCCGGAGGATCCTTTTGTCGACTGGGTTGCCGGATATGCCAAACGGCCGAATCGGCCGCATCCTTCCGGTGATTACCTCGATCCCCTGCCCAATCCGCTGGCGAGTGTGCCCTTTTGCCGGACACTCCAGCTCTATGGCTGCAATGCTGTCGGCAATGCGGTCTACTATCGCGTTCGCTATGCATTCAACGGCAGTGCGCCGGTACCTTTCACCGGGATCAGCTGGCCCCTGTATCGGGTGGTCGGCGGGATTCTGCAAACCAACTGGGTGGGTGCGGATGCGGCGGGCTGGTACCCGATCATGAATCCGGCAGACGACTGGTCGCCGCCCAACCTGCTTCTCGAGTGGAACACGTCCGGTTACACCAACGGACTCTATCGGCTCGACGTTCAGATCGCCGATGCCGGCAAAACCGTCCTGGCCACTTCAGCCACGGTAGGCCTGCGCACCGACAATTCCTATCCGCTGGCGCAGTTCATAGGGCTGCGCTGGCGTGAGGCGGGCGGCACATGGCATGACTTGCCGCTTATTTGCCCGGTCATCTCACGTGGTACGCCGCCTGTCGACATCGAAGTCGAGGTCAGCTATAGAGTCATGGCGTCACACTTGCGGTCGTTCCGGCTCGATGCCTACGGCTGCGGTGCCGGGATCCCGGTGCGTACTTCGGCGCTTTCCTCGGTGCAGCACTGGCATATGGCGCCTGCAGACAACGCAGGCGTCCGGACCGCCACGTACGGGGTTGCGGCAGGAGCGGCCGCTGGTGCGTACACCTTCGTGATCAGGGCGGATAGCCGGGCTTTCAATCCCAGCGGCGGAGACGGCGGCCATCTGGCCAACTGGAACTACGATCCGGTGTACTTGTACGTGACTCCGTCCCTATCCATCGCTGTTGTCTGAAACGCACTGCCCGGCGGACGTACCCCGATGCGTCCGCCGGGCGTTCCGGAGAACTACCGTGACTGGTTGGGAAGCAGTGTTTCGTTTCTCGCTCGCCGCATTTGCCGTGTGGCGCGTGACCCATTTGCTGGCCTGCGAAGATGGTCCCTGGGACATTCTCGTCCGGCTGCGCCGCTGCCTCGGCCGGAATGTCCTGGGGAGACTGATGGATTGCTTTCAATGCCTCAGCATCTGGGTAGCAGCACCGTTTGCTCTTTTTCTTCGTCCGTCCCCCGCCGAATTCATTCTCGTCTGGCTGGCGATCTCCGGCGCAGCCTGCCTGCTGGAACGCACCCGTCCGGAACCGGTCCTGATCGAACATCTTTCGTCCGGGAAAGGAGACCCTGCCGATGGGCTGCTGCGGTAAGGCTCGTGAAGCGGTCCGGCTGGAGTATGCCTCCGTGACGCCGGAGGCAGCGACAGCGCGGCCACTTCAGCCGGGCGTGACGATCCGCTATCTGGGCCGTTCCCCGATCCTCATCAGGGTGCCGCACACCGGCCATGCCCATGCGTTTCGTCCCGGTGAACCCGACCATCTCGTGGATTCGCATGATGCCGAGGTCCTGATCCGCACGGGCCTTTTCCGGATGTCGTGATCGTTGTGAGAGGGACAGTCACCAGTGTCCCTCAGGTCTCTTACAGGGAGACACCGGTGACTGTCCCGAATGGCACGAAGTTAAGGGAATATGTATGCAAAACCTCGACTTGGACATGGACCTGGACGTAGACGTGGACGGGGATGGTCCTGTCCGAGACTGGCCTGAGATCCGGCAATCAATGTTCAATCCTTGGCCAGGTCCAGGACTACGGCCAGATCCACCTCCACGTTCTGCAGGAAATATTGTTTAACTTCGTGCCATTCGTGACTGTCCCTCGCTCAGGGATAAGCGTGACGGCAGGATGTCTTTGTGGGAAAATGCGGTCACACGAGGGGAGTCAGCCATGAAATCGTCGGATCCAGCCGGTGTTCCCCGGCGCAAGTTCCTCAAGGTCGCCGGGATAGGAGCGGCATTCGGCGCATTGGGTGCTGAATTCGCCCGCACACAAACCCGAGGTGTGTCCATCGTGTTGGATCCGGGTGATGCTGTGGGATCATCCGCTCCCCCTCAATGGGCGGCGCGCGAACTGGATGCGGCGTTGCGCCAACGGGGCGTTGCCGTGCGGCGGTGTGAGCACGTTGATGAAGCAATGGGCGGCGACCTTTGCGTGGTCGCAGGCGGTTCCGGACACTCCTCCTGCCGTCAGATGCTGAAAGGCGCGGGCATCGAGATCCCATCCGTGCCGGAAGCCCTGGGGCTTGTCCCGGCAAAAGCAAGCGGCAGGCAATTGCTGCTGGCATGCGGCCATGACACCCGGGGATTGGTGTACGCCCTGCTCGAGTTGACGGATCGCGTTCAGTACGGCTCCGATCCTCTGGCTGCCTTGGCCGTATCAAGGGCCGTTGTGGAACGACCCGCCAACGCCGTTCGCAGCCTTGCCAGGCTGTTCGTCAGCGAGGTGGAAGACAAGCCCTGGTTCTATGATCGGGAAATGTGGCCACGCTACCTGACGATGCTTGCGGCCCAGCGTTACAATCGCTTCAACCTGAGCCTCGGCATCGGCTACGATTTTCTGAATGACGTCAAGGACGCCTACTTTCTGTTCGCCTATCCTTTCCTGCTGGCGGTGCCGGAATACGGTGTAAAAGCTGCAGGACTCGCGGATGCGGAGCGCGACAGAAACCTGGAAATGCTGAAGTTCATCGGCGCGGAGACCGTTGCCCGCGGCATGCAGTTCCAGCTCGGCATCTGGATGCACGGCTATGAATGGCTCAAGAGCCCGAATGCAAATTACACGGTCGAGGGCCTGTCCAGGGAGAGTCATGGGCCGTACTGCCGGGACGCGCTGGCGGCGCTGCTGAAGGCCTGCCCATGCATCAGCGGAGTCACCTTCCGCATCCATGGCGAAAGCGGAGTCCCCGAAGGGAATTACGGCTTGTGGAAAACCATCTTCGACGGCGTCGTGCGCTGCGGCCGCAAGGTGGAAATCGACATGCACGCCAAGGGCATGGATGAATCCATGATCGCCGTGGCGCTGGCCACCGGCATGCCGGTGAACATATCCCCCAAGTATTGGGCCGAGCACCTGGGCCTGCCCTATCATCAGGCCGAAATCCGCGAACTTGAACGCCCGAGGCCCGGCGATGAAGGCTCGGGGCTGATGAAGCTGAGCGCAGGCTCGCGCAGCTTCACGCGCTATGGTTATGGCGATCTTTTGCGGGAGGACCGTGCTTACGGTGTGCTGCACCGCGTCTGGCCGGGCACGCAGCGTCTTCTGCTGTCGGGTGATCCGCTGACTGCGGCTGCCTACGGCCGCTCCTTCAGCTTCTGCGGCAGTGTTGGCGCCGAACTCATGGAACCGCTCTCGTTCAAAGGGCGCCGCGGTTCCGGCATCGCCGGGGACCGGTGCGGCTATCGCGACGCCGCGCTGCGGCCGCGCTGGGATTGGCAGAAGTACGAATACTCTCTCCGGGTGTGGGGCCGCATGTTGTACAACCCCGACTCGGATCCGGATGTCTGTGCCCGTTACCTGCGGCATCAATTCGGGGCCGCGGCCCGGGAAGCCGGCGATGCGCTGGCACAGGCCACGCGCATCCTGCCGACGGTCACAACCGCCCACGGCGCTTCGGCCGCCAACAACACGTATTGGGTCGAAATGTATACGAACCAGCCCATCGTGGATCCAAAACGCCGCCATCCGTATGGCGACAGCCCGGCCCCCAGAGTGTTCGGCAACGTCAGCCCGTTCGATCCGCAGCTATTTGCCGGCATCAATGAGTGCGCAATCGAATTGCTTCGGGGCGAGCGGAGCGGGAAATATTCTCCTATTGAGACGGCCCAGCGGCTTGAGGACTGCGCAGATGCGACCGTACGCCACCTGGCGCTGGCGGAAAGGCAGGCGACGGGCAAGGACCGGCCCGAGTGGCGTCGGCTCGCCGTCGACGTGGCGATACAGATGAATCTCGGGCGTTTTTACGCGGCCAAGCTGCGTAGCGGAGTCCTCTTCGGCATTCACGAACGCAGCGGCGACCGGTTCGCGCTCGAGGAGGCGCTGAGGCTGTATCGGATTGCAAGGTCCATTTGGGCCAGCATGGCGGAACTTGTGGGGGAGGTGTACGTACGTGACATCACGGTCGGCGGAGAACCGCATCTCCGCGGTCACTGGCTCGACCGGTTGCCCGCCATGGACGGCGATATAGCCGATATGGCTGCGCGCCTGGACCAGGCCGACATACGAGAAACACGGCCGGACCGCGCGCCTGCTGCGGTCGAGGAGGCGTTGGGGCGCCCGCAGCGCCCTTCATTCCCCTGCCGTCACACTCCCCAGGCAAAAATCCGCCCCGGCCAACCGCTGCAAATCGAACTACTGCTGTCCCAACCGGAGGGGATCTCGGCCGACCTGTATTACCGTCATGTCAATCAGGCCGAACGCTACGTCATTGTTCCTATGCGCAAAGAAGGCAACCGGCTGCGGGCGACCATCCCCGATAGCTATACTCGTTCCCCATATCCCCTTCAGTACTACTTTGAGCTGCGTGCCGGACCGCAGAAAGCCAGCCTGTATCCCGGGCTTGGGCAGGACTTCACGAATCAGCCGTATTTCACAGTGCGTTGCACCTGAAACCGCCGGGGGATCGTTAAGACCGAAAAGCCTCACGCGCGGCCGGAGCCTGTTGTAGTACACTGGCTTCAACACTTGATCCTTCTGAGGGAGACTCTTGGTATGTTCGAAGGCCGCATTACCGGGGTGCGTTGGCCGCTTCTGGCCATCCTTACGACAATGCTTGCCGGCGCTGCAACCTTACCGGTGAGCTGGCCGTCGTTTCGAGGTCCAGAGGCAGGCGGCGTTGCTGACGGACAGAATCTGCCCGACCAGTGGGACGGCGTTCGCGGCGAGCATGTGCAATGGAGGACGCGCATTCCCGGACTTGCTCATTCCAGCCCGATCGTCTGGGGAAATCGTCTGTACCTCACCACCGCGATCAGCAGCGAGAAGGACGCTACCTTCAAGCATGGGCTTTTTGGTGAAGGCGATGCCTCGACCGATCGCTCGATGCATCGGTGGAATGTGCTGGCCGTGGATACGCGCTCGGGCAAGATCATCTGGGAAACGACGGCCTATCAAGGCGCGCCCAAAGAGAAACGGCACGTGAAGAACACCTACGCCAGCTCAACCCCGGCCACGGATGGGAAACACATCATCGCGTTCTTTGGCTCGCAAGGGCTGTACTGCTTCAACACCAGCGGCAAACTGATCTGGAAGAAGGATCTCGGCTTTCTCGACCTGGGTGCCTACGATGCGCCTCAATACGAATGGGGCACGGCCAGTTCGCCCATCATCTATCGTGACAAGGTCATCGTCCAGTGCGACACCCAGAAGGAAGACTTCCTGCTCGCCCTCAACATCGACAACGGAAACACGGTTTGGAGGGTTGACCGCGAGGAACTCCCCTCCTGGGGCACGCCCACGATTTATCCCGGGGCCAAGCGGACTGAGCTCATCACCAATGCGTCGAACTACATCCGCGGTTACGATCCCGAAACCGGAAAGGAGCTGTGGCGCCTGGGCGGCAGTTCCCAGATCACTGCGCCCACACCGGTCTTTTCGAAGGACCTGATCGTGGTCGCCAGCGGGCGCAGGCCGGAAGCCCCGATCTTTGTCATCCGCGCCGGTGCTTCGGGAGATCTTACGCTCGGCAAAGGCGTCACTTCCAGCGATCAGATTGTCTGGAGCAGGCAGCAGCGCGGTCCCTATATGCCGACGCCTCTTATCTATGGGGATTATCTATACGTCCTCGCGAACCAGGGCATCCTCGACTGTTACGAGTTGCGCACGGGCAAGGAGATCTACCGCCAGCGCCTGGCGCATCAGGGAGGCGGATTCAGCGCGTCGCCGGTTGCGGCTGACGGCCGCATCTATCTGGCCAGCGAGGATGGGGATCTGTTCGTCGTGAGGGCGGGAAAGGATTTCGAGCTTCTGGCCACAAATCCCATGGGGGAGCGCATGATGGCCACGCCGGCGCTTGCCGGCGGCAAGATGTTCATCCGCGCCGAGCACACACTCTTTGCCATCAGCCGCTGACGGCAAGAGGGACAGTCACGAATGGCACTAAGTTAAGGGAATATCTATGCAAAACCTCGACTTGGACCTGGACGTAGACCTGGACGTGGACCGGGATGATCCTGTTCGAGCCGGGGCTGATATCCAGAAATCAATGTTCAATCCTTGTCCGGGTCCAGGACCACGTCCAGGCCCACGTTCTACAGGAAATATTGCTTAACTTAGTGCCATTCGGGACAGTCACCAGTATCCCTCTTGCTCGGACCCGCCTCCGGTTCCGCCCAATCGTCAAGCGACACTGGTGACTGTCCCTCTCCACCCCTTGTGAGCGCTGATCAGGAAGGCACAGCCGGCGATCACGCCGAGGCCTCCCGCCCACTGGAGAGCGCTCAGCCGCTCACGGAAAAGCAGAGCGGCACCCAGAAAGGTCACGAACGGTGTTACCATCTCTGCGCCCCCCTCGATGATGGCGCCGAGATGGCCCAGCACGTAGTACATCAGCACATGCCCAAGGGAAATGCCGATCGCGGCCGACAGGACGACCAGGCCCAGCGTGCCCGGTTCCTGTTCCGCCAGCGCGGATGCGCGGCCGAAAAGCAGCATCAAGACCGTGAGCACCCCGGCAGTGTACAGGCTGATGGCGGCAAAACTGCGATGCGGCGGGTATCCCCGCATGTATTTGCGGACCGTTACGCCATAAAATCCCCAGGCTGAGGCGTCACCGAAAAGCAGCAGCAGCCCGGGGACCGATATTGCCTGCCGCATCGAGCCCCAGAACAGGGCGCAGATTCCCGCAAGGCAGAGGATGGTGCCTATCCAGAACAGGCGTGAGAAGAGCAGGCGGCGTTCCTCGGGCAAAAGCCACAGGCTGCCGGCTATGGTAAACAGAAACGATGTGCGCATGCCGAATCCCATGACGCTGGCGGTGGCGAAATAGGGAATGAGTGCGAAGCCGGCCTGGCTGACGCTGTTCACCAGGGAAGGCACCAGCGCTCGGCGCCACAGGCTCATGCCTTCCGGCCCCGAACGCGAAGTTCCCCGCAGCGCGGGCACAAGCAGCAGGGCGCCGACGATGTAGCGCGCCCCGTTTACCGTCCAGGCGTCCATGGAGGTGGCAAAATGCTTCAAAAAAAGCGGGATGCTGCCCCACGAAAGAACCGCTGCGACGAGAGCCAGGATCGCGGCCGAGGGCTTGCTTTTCATAGGAATTGGGATCATGCCGGAACCTCCGGCAGGAGAGAACGGCAGCTGTCACCGGCAGTCGGGAAATAGGGCAGAACAGCACTCCAGAACGGAATTCACCCGCAGAATTCGCGCGCATATTCTGGTGCCCGGCGCAAGGGCACGCGTCAGCCCTTCCCGAAGCATGCAGGCTGCCCCGCATTGAAGATCCGACTTCGCAGGGTTCAGCGACCCGGGCGCCGGTACTCCGGGAGATCTGTTTCACCGGGGCCGGAGAGTTCTGATGGGCCGAAGGTCGGCTGGCGCGTCTATTTCTTCTTTTTGGTGGCAGTCCACGTGAAGGTGCCGAAATCGCCGGCCTGCGTTTCCCCTGTCATTTTCTCGCCCTCGATCTTTGCTTTGAAAGTGAGGGTGAAACTGCCGCCGTCCGGCCCGGTAATGGTTATGCTCCATTGGGCCGCGCCCCCCTTAACGGTTCCTTCGCCGGACATGGGCATGCCTTGTGGGCCGGTCATGGAAACCTTCAGAGTTTCCTTTTCCTGGGTGAACGTTACCTCGCCGGGCATATCTCCGTTCGGCGTCTGCGTCACCATATCCCAAACGCCGGTGATATTGACGTCTTTTGCCGGCTCCTTCACAGGCTCCTGTGCCAGGGCCGCAGACGCCACAACGAGCAGAACCATTCCAAGCAGGATCAACACGCCTTTGTGCATCGCATTCTCCTCTCAGGTTACTCGGGTGCCAGGATGACCGCGATACCATACCATGGCGGCCCGCGTTGAACCAAGCGCTAAGGATCGGGAACTGCGACGCGCCGGCACTGATGCGCCCCGGCAGATTGACAGGCGGGGGCCTTTCCATTACCTTTGAGCCAATGACCAGCAGAAACAAGGCAAGTGCGGCGGCAGCGGAAGAAGTCTGCAGGCGGCTCATCCGGATCCTGGACGACTACAATCATCTCCAGGCCAACATGGCCGAAATGGAGAACATGTTTCTGACCCATGTGATTCTGCCGAGCCTGCAGCTGCGCGACAGCGTGCGCAGGCGTGAGTCTCTGGAAGAGCAGTACAAAGAGATCAAGGAGAAAATCGGCAGCGGCTATTACTCGTCTCCTGCGGAAATTGAAGAAGAGGTGCGGAGGATCCTCAAGCATTCCGAGATCGAATCCGGCCGCAAGAGCCTCGAAGAAGCGGAGGAAGAACTGCTTCAAAGAGGACCGACCTCCGGCCTGGCGGCTGTGGACCGCGATTTCGATCCGGGTGAAGTTGAAAAAGCCAGGATCATCCGGGAATTCAAACGCACGGTCATCCCGCGCGTCCACTCCGACACCTCGGACGCGCCCTTCGAGGAATTCCAGACGGTCTATGCGGCCTACAAGAATAGAGACTACCTTTTGATGAAGGCTTTTATCATCAGGTATCAGAAAGATCTTGTACCCCGGCCCGGGGAGAGCGCCGACTCTTTTGCCAGGAGAGCCGCCAAACACGCGCGGGAATGCAGCGAAGTCCTCGAGAAGGTCGAGCAGCGGATGGCTAACCTCAGGAAGAACATGACGGCCCTGGAACTCGAGGAGCAGGAAAAGGTCATTCTCCAGATCAGGAACCAGCACAAGGAAATCCAGCGGGCCATCTACGAGGAGGCGGAAAAGATCGTCCGGTTCCAGAAGATGCTCGGCGATCTTATCAAGACCCCTTACACGGTGCATTGAGATGAGCGACAATCCCATCGTCAGGCAGCCGACAAAAGCAATACCTCCGAAGGAACTCCGCACGCTGCTGAACAGGTTCCTCCGCGAGGGCGAGGACGACACCTTGTCCTGGGAAGCCATCAGCACCAGGAATGGGTTGCCGCACAACTGGATCTATGATCTCTTCCAGGATTCCAGGGGCAACATCTGGGTCGGGACCTGGGGCGGGGGCGCCGCCCTGCGGACCGGTAAGGAATGGCGGATCTTCAACACCGGGTCCGGATTGGAAAGCAACGCTGTGACCAGCTTTGCGGAGGGAAGTGACGGCCGGATCTGGATAGCCACGGACGGAGGACTGAATTTTTTTGACGGCAGCAGGATGCAGAGCGCCGGGCTTGTCGGCAAAAGCCTCCTGAACATCATCATTGACAGCGGCGGGAACCTCTGGGCCGGCTGCTGGCGGATGGGGGTATCGGGCGGAGGGCTATTCAAATTCGACGGCCGCCGCTGGGAAACCTTTACCATGGAAACCGGCCTCCCCGGAATGGAGATCCTGAAGGTTTTCGAGGATTCCCGCGGGAACATCTGGATCGGTACCTACGAGGGGGGCGCCGGTGCCGGCGTGGGCTGTTTCGACGGCAAACGGTGGACCCGGTTCACCCAGGCTGACGGCCTCATCGACAATTGCGTCTATTCGATGTTTGAGGACCCGGAAGGGGACATGTGGTTCGGGACGATCGGCGGTGTCAGCGTGCTGGAGCCGGCCGTGGGCAAGTGGCATTCCTTGACCACCCTGGACGGGCTTATTCACGACTGCGTCTACTGCATGTACATAGATTCCAGCAAGAAGATGTGGTTTGGAACGGAGAGCGGAGTCAGCCGCTTTGACGGTAAGAACTGGCGGTCGTTCATGAAGCAGGATGGGCTTGTGGAAAACCTGGTCCGGACCATCATCGAGGATCGGGAAGGGAATCTCTGGTTTGGGACCTATCCGTACGAGGCGATGAAGGGCGGTATCAGCATAGCCCGTTACGGCAAAAAGCCGGAGAGTCTACAGGAAAGACTCCAGAAATACCTGCCCGCAGGCTCGGAGCTGAAGCGGCTGAGCCCGGGAAAGGAATAGTCACAGCGGAAACGGAGCTGCGGCGGCCGGCCCTGGTCAACTGTTCCGAAAATAGAACAACAACCGGGAACGTCGGGGTCGGAATCGGTATCGGGATCGAAGCGCACATCAGCTCGATCCCGACCCCGACCCCGATCCCGACCCCGAACGTTTTCATGCGTCACGGGTGCGCCACGGCGCATGAGAGGCTGTTCCGAAAATAACGACCCCAGACATCCGACCTCCGACCTCCGACCTCCGACCTGCAGTCGGCACGGGGCACCCCCCGTCAAATAGGCCTCGGCCGCAGGGAGGGGCTGCTGACATGCCCATGAGCAGAATCCCAGCGCCGTCTGGCGGCCGGCGCCCAGCCCGAGCGGCCGTTTTCATGCGTTACCGGGTGCGCCACAGGCCCGTGAGGGACTGCTCCGGACTGTGAATCTCGACGCGCGCAACTTTGCCGGCCTCCACTTCGACGCGCGCCGGCACGCTTCCCGGCGACCGGATCTGATACCGGCCCGGTGCGATACCTGCATACCCGAACCAGCCGTTGCCGTCGGTCTCCGTCCGGTATGTCCGACGGAACGGCCACCATCCGGTGCGGCGCAGCTCGATTTCCGTGGTGTCCATCGCAGTCCCGTCCCGGCTCACTACGGTGCCCGCGATCCAGCCGGCGGCCGGCCTGTTGATCCATGGCATCGGCGGAACCGGGGCCGGGTTTGCGAACGGCGCGTCTGGTTCCTGTGAGAGGAAGTCGAATCGGTCGGCTGCCGGGGGCGCTGTAGATGCCGGCGAACCCTGTGGCGTTGCCGCATACGTCGAGGCGTAGGAAAAGAACGACACGCCGTCGATCCGATCGGAGCCGATGGGCTTGCGCACGCGGCTGAGCTGCGCCAGGATGGATTCCTTCGAGTTAAGGTAGGCCCCTATGCCTACTGCTATCTGGCGTCCGTGGTTGTGCCGCTTTTCCCAGCGGATCCAACCGTCAAACCAGGCGCGCACGACCGGATCCGCCTCGCGGGCATAATTCATCGGGATCGCCAGGTCGAGGATACCCTCCTTGAGCCAGCCATTCCAGTCCTGAAAGATGCGCTGGCCGGGCGATGCGTCGAGGAATTCGCGCTCGTTTGCGGGAGGTTTCCCCCAGGGAATGGCTGCGGCCGACACTTTGAGCCGGGGATTCAGGGCCTTGGCCTCGATGTAGATGCGCCGCACCAGCTGGGTTACCTGCAGCCGGCGCCACTCGGTGAACGTCCCGTCATCGGGCGCCGGAATATCGCTCCTGCTGGTCGCGCGGCGGAAGCGGGCCAGGCTCGTTTCGTTATACCCTACGGTAGCGCCACGCTCCAGCCGCTCCTGCGTTTCGGGGTATCGAATGTAATCGAAATGAATGCCATCAACCGCGTAGTTGCGGACAATGTTGAGATAAACCTCCGTCAGGTATGCAGCGGCGCCCGGGTGCCCGGGATCGAGAAAATAGCCGACGGGGAATTTCCAGCCGCCGTCCGGCGAGCGCGTCAGCCAGTTGTCCTCACCGGTCTGCGCCGGCCCGTGCCGGTTGAAGACATGCCGCGGGTCTTTGGGAGGCACCTCATCACGCCAGATCGGCATGGCGTTGATCCAGGCATGGACTTCGATGCCTTCACGGTGTGCTGCCTCCAGGACCGCAGCCAGGCCGTCGAATGTCCCGTCATAGGCGGGGTCCTCAACCGGCGGCTCGAAGGACCTGATGTAGAGGGCGTCTCCCCGCCGGCGAACCTGCACGATGAGGGTGTTGACGTTGGCGTGTTTGGCGTCGGCGACGAGCTGGGCCACCTCCTGGGGAGACCGGATGCCGGCGTGGAAGCCGTCAACCCACAAAGCCCGCAGTTCAGGAGCCGGCCCGGCCACCGGCATGCCTGCCGGGACGTTTTGCCGGATACAGGCCGGCAGCATCGTGGTGAGGAGAAGAACGGCAAGGAATCGCGGCGGCTTCATGCATCCCCCGTCATTGTCCTGATCATCCGGTACAGGAATTCGACGCTCTCGTGGAACGAGTCCACCGCAAGGCGCTCGTTGATAATAACGCCGTTCCAATAGCCGTAACCCGCTTTCGCATCGAAGATGCCTCCTGGCTTTGCCTGTTTGTAGGGCCTTCCGCAGCGCGAAGCAAGAAAATTCCTTGCAGCGCAAGGGAACAGGTCATTCCGCTTGCATCAATATGCCGAATGCCTTATATGTTCGGCTTGATTTGCTGCCGGAGTGGGGGTGCCGATGCTTTGGTGGACGCTGCGCGGATTGAAGTCCTCTGACCCGGAAGGGCGCAAACAGGCGGCACTGAAGGCGGGCGCTTCAGGGAACACCCGCGCAGTCCGCTCCCTCATCGATGCGATGGGCGATGAGGACCCGAATGTCCGCGCGGCCGTGATGGAAGCGCTGGGACGTCTCGGCGATCCCAGGGCTATCGGTCCCCTGGCCGGATTTTTGGCAAATCCTGCCAAAAAGGACAAACGCTCGAAGTTTGAACGTCGTGAGTCTCCCGACATCACGGCAGCAGCCACAGCCCTGGCTGCTCTCGGCGAGGCGGCATTTCCACGCCTTGCGGACGCTCTGAATTCCGAGAACCTGGAAGTGCGCCGCGCATCCGTGCAGGCGCTCGGCGCGTTGCGCAGCCCTCGGGCGGTGGCACCGCTGGCCCGAGCATTGGACGATGCGAGGTCCGAGGTACGCAGGGCTGCGGCGCTGGGCCTCGGCAATCTCGGCGACCCCGGCGCCCTCCCGGCCTTGTCGCGGGCGCTGGGCCACAAAGATCCCGAGACCCGGCGCGCGGCGGCGGAAGCGCTGGGCACACTTGGCGGCAACGATGCCGTTACCCTGCTGGCCCGCGCCATCGAGGACAGGGAAGAGAACGTCCAATCGGCCGTGATTGCAGCGCTGAAAAGCATCGGCAGCGCCGGCGCCGCTATCAGCCTCAGGCCGGTGTTATACGGCGACAGGAAAAATGCGCGGGCAGCGGCAGTCGCCGCGCTTGGGTCAATGGCATTTCCGGCCGCAACACCGGAGGAGCGGGCAGCCATTGCCGTTCTGAAGGCGGATTTTGCCGCCGCAGTACGTGAGGGCCAGGCGGCAGTGAAACCGCTGGCCGAGGCTCTCGGCTCTACGGAGGTGCAACACCGCCGGCAGGCCGCCTCCGCCCTGGAGGAGCTGACTTCTTCTGGAGTTGTCCCGGCCCTGATCCGGGCCTTGCGCGACCATGACGCGGAAGTCCGTGAGGCCGCCTCCCGGGCACTTTCGGGCACAGGCTCAGAGGCGGTTGTGCCGCTGCTCGAAGTGGTGGCGGGGCCGGACGTGACGGCACAGCGGCTTGCGGCGCAGGCACTGGGACGGATTGGAGACATTCGGGCCGTCCGGCCGCTCGCTGAGTGCATCCGAAGCAACCGGCGGGCGAATTCATCCTTCCTGGAGCCTATCGAAGCCGCGCGCGCCGCGCGCGATGCATTGTCGGCAATCGTCAGCCGGGCAGCGGATCAAATCCCCGCCGGCGACCTGGAGGCGGTCAGCTCAGTGCCGGATGCGATGCTGGAGCGTCAGGCCGGCGATCAGGGACAAAGCTACGGGCAGGAGATTGCCGTCGACTGCTCCGCGCTGCGTACTCGGAGCCGTTCCGAGCTCGAGAAAAGGGCCTGAGAGCGGCCCGGCAGGCGATGTTCTGAAGATACCCGGTTCCTGTGGAGCGAATGCCGTCAGTAATTCATGGTGTCTGTTGGACAAGACCAAAGCTGAGGACATGCGGACGCAGGCCTCCTGGTTTCAGCGTAATCCTTGGAGGCAACCGTCGGGCGAACCATCCATTGACATGATTGGCTGAATATCCTACATTACAGTTTGTAGGAAAATAGGCAGGCGCTATGGCGGTGATGAGCATCAGAATCAAGGATGAGGAACGCAAGTTGCTGAAGGCCTTTGCCTCGCTCGAAGGCCGATCCATGACTGAAGTGGTATCCGATCTTCTGGGTGAGTACATTCGGCAGCGTAAGGCCCAGCTGACCCTATCGGGTCAATCCGCTGAGATGCGGGCGCTCATGAAGCTGTCGGAATCGTCTTTCGCCGAATGGGATAATCCGGAGGACGACGTGTATGACAGCCTTTAGGAAATGGGATATCGTTCTCGTTCCCTTTCCATTTACGGATCTGACTACTGCCAAGAAGCGCCCAGGACTCATCGTGTCACCGGATTCCTATAACCGGTCGGGGCAGGATGTCGTCCTCCTCTTTCTTACCAGCCGCACGGATGTCTCTCCGCGTTCCGGCGATTACCGGATTCGATTCTGGAAACAGGCGGGATTGCCGAAAGCATCGCTTCTGCGCATGAAATTCGCTACGATTGATCAGACCATCATCGTGAAGAGAATCGGCCGGCTCTGCCGGGACGAACGGAGCAGTGTCCGTGACACCCTGATCGGGTTCTTCCAGTAATCTCAATCCTCCGGGTGTCGTCATGAGCACATCTGAAACCACGAAATACCCGAAAGCATTTTTATGGGTTTCGTGGTCAGGAATGGATTACCCGATGAATCCAGGCATGAGCTCAGGCGCCGAAGTGGCGGCCGTGGACCGCAGGGTATTCATGGATACAGGAGGTACTTCTTCCTGGTCGCGGCGAACTTTTTCAGGGCGGGTTCCCAGGATACGAGGATCTGCTCGACGGAAAGGCCTTTGTCCATGGACAAGCTCAGCTCATCGGAGCCGGAGAGGCGGTCGATGGAGCTCTCGCGCCACTGGAATTGCGCCGGATGGTTTCTGCGGATGAGCGACAGGATGTGAAGCGCGACCTGCACGCTGCGATAACGCTGGCGGTCGGTCACATGAACCTGGATGCCCTGGCAGAGCTGGCCCTGATGCTTCGAAGACGTCGGCGTAAAGGAGACGGGGCGGAACAGCACTCCAGCGAGTTTCAAAGCGGTCAAATCGTCCACGAGCCTGTCGGCGTCGAGCCAGGGCGCGCCGATCATTTCGAACGGCTGCATAGTACCTCTTCCCTCGGAAAGGTTCGTACCCTCGAACAGGCACATGCCGGGATAAACGGTCACGCTGGCCAGGGTAGGCAGGTTGGGAGAGGGCGCGATCCACGGCAGGCCGGTCTCGTCATACCAGAGGCTGTGCCGGTAGTTTTTCATTTTCACCACCGTCAGCCTGACGTCCTTCTTCATCCCGTCTTTGACGAATCCGGCCAGTTCGCCGATCGTCAGGCCGTAGCGGATGGGAATGGCATAGGCGCCGACAAAGGACTTGAAGCGCTCGAGATCGAGCATCCGTCCTTCCAGAGCGGTATCCGCCAGCGGATTGGGGCGGTCCAGCACGATGAAAGGGATTCCTCTATCGGCCGCGGCCTCCATGCATTCCCCCATGGTGGATATATAAGTGTAGAAACGCGCGCCCGCATCCTGTATGTCGTAAACCAGCACGTCGACATTCTTCAACATCTCAGCCGTCGGGCGCGACGTCGCCCCGTACAGGCTGTACACGGTCACTCCGGTTTTCGGGTCGGTGGTGTCGGCAATCTTGCCGCCGGCCTGCACCGTACCGCGTATGCCGTGTTCCGGTGCGAAAATGGCCGTCAGCTTCACGCCCGGCGCCTTCGCGATAAGGTCGATGCCATGACGTAGCTGTCGGTCCACGCCGCTATGATTCGTAATGAGGCCGACGCGCTTGCCTTCGATCAGGGATTTCTGTTCCTGGAGCAGCACTTCAAGCCCCGGAACCACCTGCGGGGCCGCAGCCGTGGCCGTGCAGAAACCGAGTAGCAATGCCGGAAGAGACCAGATCAGATGCTGGCGAGTGTGTGTTTTCATAGTGTCCCTGCAAAAAGGCCTGCGAACCATGTTGCTCGATAACCGCGGCTGAACATGAGCCTTTCCGCGCTTTGCTGTCAGGCAGGCCGCTCCATCATACTACAGATTCGTCGAGCATCGTGATGATCGCCGATGGACGCCGATACGATACTGCGATATGCAGTTGCTGTGCCGACGAAATCCGCCCGGACTGCAGGACCCAATCCTGCCCGAACCCGCGCAATACTTGCGTGCACTGCTTCAAGGGTATCCTGATCGACTGTCGGTACACATGCAAACACTGCCGGTCCGATATCCACAAAGATTGCGAGGGATACCGCCTGAAACTCCCGACCATCCGCATGATACCTGATGGAGATCCTCAGCAAATTCGTCAATACCTCTCACCGCGAATCGCGGCAACATATCGGCTCACGCCCCCCACACAGCGGACCTCACCAGGGACGGACAGTCTATCCGTAATACAACTGCATCATGTAAGTGGAGGAATCTGTCATCTGTCCGAGTACCCCGCTATACGCCCCTTTAGCCCGGATCATTCATGGGAGAGCTCGGCAAACGAGTGCGCGATGGCGCGCAATGCCGGTAACGGACCTCAACAGAGAGCTTTCAGGACACGGAAGAACACGGGCAGCGCGCAGCGCTGGGCCCTGCGGGCCGGCAAAAGCCCTGCACACGGATCCGGTCCGTGTTCATCCGTGTTTATCCGTGTCCGCAAACGTTTTGTGATCCCTCCCTGATGGATAATCCAGGTTAGAGGCTTCAGCAGGCTAAGATCTGGCATTTTCTCTTTGACGGCGAAGACCGTTCTGAGAGAATCGGGAGGACGGATAAGACCGTGAGATCGCACAGGGCAATCCGATCCAACACAACCAGGGACAATATCGTGGCCCGTCACAGTATAGCCAACTTCATCGCGACAGTTTGTTGCCTGAATGTGGCGGGGGCCATCCTCTGGGCTCTGCAAGACGTGTCCCCCGGCACAGCCCAACTTCTCAAGCCAGCCGAGGAACAAAGAATCATTGAATCCTTGCCGCAAGTCCCCCCCAGGCCTCAATGGCGCATATGCGCTCGATGCGCGCCCGTCGAGAACGATTTCAGCCGCTTACACGTATACGGTTAAAGTGCCCCACCTCACGGCACGGGAGTGGATCATGATCGTGCCCAAGCCGCCGGATCTGCCGGCCCAGGCCATCAGAAATGCCCGGACATCGCCCGAGGGGAATGTCATTCAGGACTTGAGCCCGAGGCATCAGCCTCTTTTGCGTGCCAGAATTCAGGCAGGAAATGAGTCCTTGCAGCACGAGATCTCATTTCAACTGCTTTTCGATGCCGACCTGTTTTCCAGGAGACTCGTGGAAGCAGGGAATCGCGATCCGGCGGCCAGACCGGCAGCTTCGTTACCCGAAGATGAACGACGGTTGTCACTGCGCCCGACGCGACAGGTCGACTACGCGGACAAGGCGATCGAGAACTGGGCAGCCAAAGTCGGCCTGAAAGATCGAGCAGCGGAGGAAGGAGAGATCGATTACGCATATCGCGTATTTCAGGCGATCGTTTCGGCATGTCAATATGAATATCGGAATGAGCAAGATCGTGCCGCCTCGCATGTCGCAACGGTGGGAAGATCGGATTGCGGCGGATTATGCAACCTGTTCGTTGCATTGCTTCGTGTGCACGGCATTCCTGCACGCACCCTGGCCGGCCGATGGGCCTTTTCCGCCCGCCCCGGCCAGCGCATGGGCGAGGTCGAATATTTTCAGGAGCACATAAAAGCCGAGTTCTTTGCTCAAGGCGTGGGATGGATCCCCATAGATCTTTCCTCGGCTGTCCTTTATGAGGGACCATCGGAGAGGAGTCGGTACTTTGGAAACGATCCCGGAAACTTCGTCACGATTCATCTGGACGGCGAACTCACCTTCGATACGATCTACTTTGGGAACAAGACCGTGAATCTGTTTCAGAAAGCATCCTATTGGGTCACCGGCCTCGGCAGCTTAGCCGGAGTGGTTATCAGCGAAAACTGGCTTATCCTGTAAATACTGCAAAAAGGGGCACAATGATCACAAAACTCGAGCGCAAGAAGCGCCGCGCGCCCGACGGCATTCCATGGCTGGTTCAGCAAAATGATGCTTTCCGATAAGCCCACGAAACGCTCGGAATGCATCTTTGTTCTTGAGCCATAGCTCACAAACTTCCAATAATCAATAACTTACGAATGAGTTGGTCGCTGACAAGATCGCTGTTCTGATGACCCGGTGTCGATCAAGTAAATGGGGGATAGCATGTGCTGTACCAGTTATCACGCCCCCTATGCTTTAAGTGGAGACTATTGTGGTAGCTTCCGAACCCTTCTGTGGCAATGCCTTCTTCGGAGCTCTTCTACGGAGCAGCTTTACGATAAGCCAAATAGCTGGGATTATCAGCACCAGCCAGGGGACGACAGCGACAATAAATGTAATCAGGCTTCCAAGACTCTCTGCTATCACATATCCGGATTGATCCCAGGCGTTCGCAATCGGGGCAAGCGATCCCGTTCGAGTAAGGGACGGCTTAGGTATGAATGCAATATGAACGGCGATCTTCTGCGTCTGGTTCTGAAGCGATTTCTGTGTTGTGGAAAGTGAATCGATTTCCGCCTGGACATTGGCCAACTCCCGTTCAACCTCGATCAGTTCCTTCACACCTCCAGGAGATTTGGTCAGCATTCCTCGCAATCGATCTCGGAATTCGGTCTTGTTTTTCAGCTTTGCTTCCGTATCGACGACTTCCGCCGTCTTGTCTGCGCTTTCAGTTGTATGCTCAATAACGACCACCAATTTGTTCAGAGAATCAAGGAACGTATCGAGGTTCTTAGCGGCGATCCGAAGGGAAATCTGCCCCTTTGGAGGCGAAGATGCGGTCTTGCTTGTGATGCTGGAAGACAACACTTCGCAATCCAGGCGTTCGCATGACATGAGAACGGATTCCCAGGCTTTTGCCAATTCAGTTTCCGAAGCCTCTACCACGAAATGATGCGTCACTGCGATGAAACGTCCCGCAAGAACGCCCGGAGGAGGAGGTGGTGGTGGTGCCATAAGAAATGTTTCAAATTCAGCACTGCTCGCAAGCCCGGCAACTGCTTCAGTATCTTCTGCAACACCGGCTGTCTTCTTTGCGCAATCAGCACACAGCAGAAAGCAAAACGCCGCCAGGAAAATGCTGTATCTTATCTTCATATGTTGCGTTCCTTCCTATGCCCGATGGCCCATCAACCAAAAGCCCATTTGTATTTTGGATAGCAACAGCATAAGCCGTAAACCGTCTTCGCGTTCAATATTTGTTGGCTTTGACCTCCATCCCTTGGACACTGATTTTGCGGCAGGTGTTCCATCGGTCTGCGTCCCAAGGTTCTACCGAATATATCCTTTTTAACCTAAATCCCAAAACAGCGTGAATGCGGTGGACAATTCTAACCGCGAGCTACCCTGAGGTGTCACGGGTCAATCAAATTCCCAGAGACGGTCTTGTGGGAAGTTGACGTGAGTCCGCTGATAATCTGCCACATGGCGGTATTACGGCCTTATCGGACAAATGCTCAGCTCGAAGACGTTTTCTTCGTCAGCTCAATGCCGGTGTTCCGGATTTCATTAAAATTTAGGCGTCAAAGGCGCGATGTTATTTCATCCTGGGGCGCAGCCCCAGGATGAAAGCATCCAGCAGATAAGGACTGAAAGCCCGCTCGACAGTCGAGTTTCGAGACAGTCGCGGCGGCCAGGGCCTTCTCATTTTCGGAGCTTGAGTTTGATTTCTGCGATTTCGTCGCCCTCGAGGATTGCGTCCACCACATCCATGCCGCCGACGACGTTCGCAAATACGGTATAGTTGTGGTCCAAGCGGGCGTTGTCCACCAGGTTGATGTACCACTGCGCGTCGCCCGTGTTGCGCCCGCGCGTCGACAGGCCGACCGTGCCGCGCAGGTTGGATGCCAAGCCGACCTCATCCGCCATGAAATAAGGGTGTCCTGCGTACTCGTTGGCCCCGGGACTACCGCCCTGGATGACAAAGGTGGGCTCCACTCGGTGGAACGTGAGACCGTTGTAGTAGCCGCACCCAACGAGACGCGCAAAAGCCACGACGGTTTCCGGCGCCTCCCAGGTGAGCAGCGCCAGGGTAAATGAACTCCCGGTCTTCATGAGGACAACGGCGGTGGCGCCTTCGAGACGACGCACCTCGGCAATCGGGAGAGCATTCCTGATGGCTGGCGCCTCGGGGGTTGCCGTGGCAACCCCGGTCCACTTCGCGACGATTGCCGCCGCGGATGCGGCTACCCGCGGGTCAAAGTCCTGGAGCAGCGGCTGCAGACCGGCCGCATGTTCCGCAGATCCAAGTTCGCCGATGCGCTCCAGGAGCGCCAGGCGCGCATCGCGGGAATTGCTGCGCTGAAGCCGGCTTTGGGCGGCGACGGCCGCCAGCAGCGCAGGCACGGCTGCAGCTTTTTTGCTGCCGCGGAGGGCGCGCGCCGCGGCGATCAGCAACTGACCGTCACTGCGCCCGAGTTGCGAGACGTAGACCTCGTCCGCTGCGTGCTGCTCAACCTGGGACAATGCGGAGACAGCAGCATTGCGGACATTATCGTCCGGATCGTCCGCGAGTTTCCTGAGAACAGAGCTGTTTTTAAGAATGGCTGCGGCCCGCGCAGCATACATGCGTACCTGCCAGACGGCGCTCGACTTGAAACGGTCGAGTTCGGATCGCGCCGCGTCAGGCGAAACACTTGCCATGGCGACGATGGCATGTGCGGCCCGATGCCAGGAGGCCGGCCCGCCTGCCTTTGCCGCAGGCTTGGCAGCAGGAGCAGGCAGAGTGCCAACCAGGCTCTGCAGCGCGCGAATCGCATCCGGCGCTGCCGCACCGCGGCACCTTCTCAGCTCGTCGATCGCCAGCAGGGCTACGTGCGGGGTGCCGTCACTCACGGCGCGCAGAATTGGAGCGCAGTCGGATTCGTCCTGATTGCGCACAAATGAGGAAAGTGCCTCGTACCGGACATGCCAATCCGCATCCGCAAGGCCGCGGCGGATTATGGCGAGACGGGCATCTTTGGGTGCCGGTTCCGCCGCCCGGAGCCCGATACCTGCGAGGCGCACCGCGATCCGGCGCACTTCCCACTCGCTGTCCTCGTACGCGCGGTCGAGCGTCGTTTCATCCGCTTTCGCGTGGGGCGCGAGCGCAAGGAGCGAGAGGCGGCGTACGCGTGCGGCCGCATCATCCTCCGTACCTGTCGGTCCCCGAGTTCGCTTGAGGGCAAGCTCGCGCAGCCGTGCAACCGTGGCTTCTGCCGGGGTGAGGAGCTTGACATTCTGGCGCAAGAGCGCCTCCAGGCCCTTGACTGCGCCCAAGCATTCCGCCACGGGCGCATCGCCGCGTATCCCGGTTTCAGCGCCGGAGCTTGCGTATGTCGCATCAATCAGGATTTTCTCAACGGCTCGCGCCCCGGCGGCATCCGAATAGTTGAGTCTTCCGAGCGTCTCACAGATCACCCCGCGGACGGTTGCATCCGCTTCTTCCTGAAGGCGCAGGCGCAGCAGGGCGCCCACCTCGCCCATCGCCCGCGCACGGTCGTTAATGGAAGCGCCCTGGACCGCCTGTCCCAGCGCGTTGGCCGCCTCACGGCGGACACGGGGCGATGGGGAAGACAACATCGGCGCGAGTGTGGAAGTGAGTTCCACTCGTTCCCAGCGGCCAAGCGTGCACACTGCCAATGCCAGGACGTCCGCGTCCGGATGTTTCAGCCAGAGGGCTGTGATCTCCTGGCCGTCGGTGGGATCTCTGCCAAGCAGGATCTGCTGGTAAACGTCATTGCCGTCTTTGATCGATGGAATCGCCTCGCAGGAATTCGGCAGCCTGATGGTCGGATTCCTGGGTGCCTGACCTTCCGCTCCGCCTGCAAGGATGAAAGCGCCGGTCAGCAGCAATGCCAGTCCTCGGATCATGTCACATACTCCCAGCTTGCACCGTAGCCGTTACCTGCTATCGCGTGCCGTCACGCTGATAGACGATCCTGCCACCGGCGATCGTGAAATCGACCCGGTTTTTCGTGATCTCCTCTTTGGGCATGGTCATGAGGTCCTTCTCCAGTATCAGGACGTCGGCAAGATATCCTGGCCGTATCATGCCTTTACGATCCTCCATGAATTCGGCGTACGCCGATCCCAGGGTGTACAGCTCGACGGCCTGCTCCATGGTGAGGATCTGATCGGGGAACCATCCCGGGCCGGGCTCGCCTTTGCGGTCTTTGCGGGTAACGGCGGCATAGAGCCCTTCCATCGGATCGAGAGGTTCGACCGCATAGTCGGTGCCGAAGGCGATGTGCGCTCCGGTGTCGAGCAATTTGCGCCACACATAAGCGCCGGTTCTGCAGCGTTCGAGGCCCAGGCGTTTTTCGGCGAAGCGTTTATCGGTGATGCAATGGGTAGGCTGCATCGAGGCGATCACACCGAGCTGGGCGAACCGGGGAATGTCCTGCGCGGTCAGAATCTGAGCGTGTTCGCTGCGGTGCCGGCTGTCCCTGCGGCCGTTCACCTGCTGCGCCTTCTGATAGGCATCGAGGATCCAGGCATTCGCCTTGTCGCCGATGGCGTGAATGCCGACCTGAAATCCCCGGGCGTCTGCCGCGACAATCCTGCGCTCCAGCTCCTCGTAAGACATCTGAGGCAGCCCGGTTTTGTCCGGCTCATCGGCGAACGGCTGGAACAGCAGCGCCGTACCTGATCCGAGTGTGCCGTCGATAAATCCCTTGAGGTACCCGAAGCGGATCCAGTCTCCCTTGGCAGGATATTTCTTTCTCAGCTCCTCGTAGGCTGTCAGTTGCGCGGGACTGGCTGTAAGGCTGCCCCCGATGTAGACGCGCGCCGTGAGTTTCTGGTTGTCATAGAATTTCTGATAGAGGTCGAAATTGCCGCCCGGCGGCAGCTGGATCGAGGTCACGCCCAGCCGGGCTGCCATGTCCAGGGCCTCCTGCATACCCTTGATCGTGCGCGCCTCCTCCTCTGCCGGAGTCCTCTGGACGCGCACCGCGCCGTACTTCAGCAGCCGCTGAGCCGATTCTTTGAAAATGCCCGTCGGCTCACCCGTCTTCGGATCGCGCTGGATTTCGCCGCCGGGGGGATCGGGAGTCTCGCGGGTAATGCCGGAATTCCTGATCACATAGCTGTTGACCAGGACCGAGTGCCCGTCCGCGCGGCTCAAAGCAACGGGATTGTCGGGCGCGACCTTGTCCAGCAGCTCCTTGGTCGGCCACTGCCGGGTTATGAACATCTCGTGCTCCCACCTTCCCCCGCGGATCATCTCACCCGGCTTCACCTCGCGGATCTTCGCCGCCACTCTCTCGGTGATTACCTTGGGATCCGTGATGTAGCGCAGGTCGATGTAATCGGGATCCAGCGGGCCGAAGTGGGCATGAGCGTCGTTGAATCCGGGAATGACGAGACGCCCCCTGGCATCGATCACGCGCGTAACCCCCGGCTGAATGTGCCGGCTGATCTCCTGGTTTGTGGCCACCGCAACGATCCGGTCGCCCTTGAGCGCAATCGCCTCGGCCCGCGGATGGGCCTTGTCGATGGTGACGACTTTCGCGTTCCTGATGACCAGGTCCGCGGCAACGGGAGCGCCCGCTTGTTGCGCGAGCCCAGTAGTGATGATGCCTGCCGCAAGCGCAACCACCAACATCACGAAGAACACTCTGGAAACTCTCATAACCTTCCTCCCACTTCATGACCACGAAATCATTTTCGTGTATTTCGTGGTTCTGAATCAGATCGAAACAGCACCGGATAGTGCCGATACGTTTTCGGCATGTGAGATCCGATGGAGCCGATGACCATCACAGCAATCAGGATCGGTACGCGGGCATTCCATTGCCACGGTATCAGGCACAGGAGTGCCAGTTTTCCGACGACCATGGCGCCGCGACCCTCGCAGACATAGCGCCATCCGGGATAGGCTTCCAGGACCATCAGTGCCGCGCCTGTGAGGACAGCGGCCCAGCTCCACGACAGAATCTTTTCCGGTGCGATGCCGAAGAAATGTCCCCCGGCGACCATGCCGGCTGTGCAGATGTGTGCTGTGCGCAATGCGATATTCGTGGCCCTGAAATAGCGCCATGCGGGAGCGGACGCATCGGTCATGGTTTCCTGCCGTGCATGGATTGCCCGGCATCCGGCATCCCGATGCCCGGGCGGAAGGCAGTGTACAACATTCCGCCTCTCAGGCACCACACCTCTGAATGGGGCAAAGGTCTGCCCTTGCCGGCAGAGATAGCGCTGCGGCAGGAGCGATCCCGAAACGGCCTTTCCGTAAAGGGACAATGGGCTTGGGCTTTCCCACGGTTCCCGTTTGCGATAACATTGTAAATATTGAATCTGCAAGTCCCCGGGGGACTGCCTTACCGCTGAGGAGAACGTCATGAGTCGTCCGCGGGTGCTGGTTGCCGATGATCATTCGGTGATAGTGGCGGGGTTGTATCGACTGTTGGAGGCGGAATTCGATGTGGTCGGCGCGGTTGAGGACGGGCGCGCCGCGCTCGAGTCCGCGCAGAGGCTGAAACCCGATGTGATCGTGCTCGATATTTCGATGCCGGTGCTGAACGGCATCGATGCCGCAGTCCAGATCAGGAAGACTGCCCCCAAAACCAAGATCATCTTTCTGAGCATGCACCTTGATGCGGCCTTCCTGAAGGAGGCATTTCGCGTTGGGGCCTCGGGGTATGTGGCCAAGCGGTCGGCTGCCTCTGAGCTGGTCAAGGCCATTCATGAGGTGTTGAAGGGCCGCACGTTTATCACACCATTGTTGGCCAGGGAGATGATGGATTCCTTCCTGGACGCTTCGGCACAGCGCGAAGAGCCTGAGCTCCGCCTCACGCAGCGCCAGCGGGAGGTCCTCCAGTTGGTCGCCGAGGGTCGCTCCAACAAAGAGATCGGTGCGATCCTGAAAGTTTCCACCAAAACCGTCGAGTTTCACAAGTTCAACCTCATGCAGGCGCTCGGCATTCACACCACTGCGGAGCTCACTCAATACGCGTTGAAGCACGGATTGATCTCGATGTGATTGGTGGGTGCTTCGAGTCTTCCCTGCCTTCTCCCATAGTCTGGACATCGGATGAGCGGTTCATGGCAGGAGGCGTGTCCCCTGGTTCAACAGGCCTTCCGTGGTATTCTTTGTACATGCAATCTGCATGCGGATTGCTGTGCAACGAAAGGAGTCGCGCGATGGTAGCTGTACCTTCCACGATGTTGGCGTTGGGCACTCCTGCCCCGGACTTCGACCTGCCTGACACGGTATCGGGACGAAGGATCTCACTGTCCGATTTCGCCGGTAAACGCGGCCTGCTTGTGATGTTCATCTCCCGACACTGCCCTTACGTGCAGCATGTCAAAGACGAACTCGCGACTGTCGGCAGGGAATACGCGCGCAGGGATGTCGGTATTGTGGCAATCTGCAGCAACGATGTTGCCAACCATCCCGACGATGCGCCCGAAAAGCTGAAGTCCATGGCCGAGGAATCCGGCGTGAACTTCCCGATCTGCTACGACGAGACGCAAGACGTTGCGCGGGCCTTCACAGCCGCCTGCACCCCGGACTTCTTCCTTTTTGACGGTGGGAGCAGGCTGGTATACCGAGGCCAACTCGACGACAGCAGACCGGGAAACGGCAAGCCGGTGACCGGCAAGGACCTGCGACTCGCCCTGGACGCGTTGCTGGCAGGCAAGCCTATAGGCCGGGATCAGAAGGCAAGCATGGGATGCAACATCAAATGGAAGCCCGGTAACGAACCTCCCTATTTCCGCTCGCTTTACCCAGCCGGAACATAACCGGTGTCCGATCCTTGCGGTCGTGTCGTGCTCTCACTGTCAGGGAGCCCCTGCCAAACCAGGCCAAAGCCCGGATGAGTGGAACTACCCATTCATAAATGGGAGGTTCTGCTACTGGATTCCTGTGGGCGAATGGAATTAGGCTTCTATGAGATGGGACAGGGGCGGAGGGATGGAATGGTGGCGTGGGCGGAGAAAATGACTTGCCGCATTGTGCTTGCCGACGACCAGCCCTTGATCCGGCAGTACATCAGGCAGCTTCTGGCCGAAAGGCCGGATCTCGATGTCATTGCGGAAGCCGATGACGGGGCCTCCCTGCTTCAGATGTTGGTTGAGGGTTCGGTCAATCCCGCTCTGATCATAGTGGACATTTCCATGCCGAAACTGGAGGGAATCGAGGCAGTACGGTGGATTCATGCGCTTTATCCGGACACCAAGGTACTGATGCTCACGATGCATAAGGATTCCTACTACCTGGCCAAGTCCCTGGCGGCAGGTGCGTCCGGGTACCTGGTCAAAGAAGACGCGGGAACCGAGTTGTTGCCGGCGATCGAGGCGATTTTGGACGGCAGGATCTACGTTTCGTCGTGTCTCTCGGACGACACCATCTGAACAGGCGCGGGTGACAACGGCCGCCCGCGACTTTCGCAGGCTGGTCCTCAGCCGCGCCTTCCAAGATTCACACTCGGCGGGTGCATCCCAGAAGGTCTATGAACCCGGAATGGACGGTGGGACAAAGGCCGGCTGTGCCGGTGTGAGCACGGCCGGGCCGGACAACTCCCCGGGCAGGATCTCCGCGCTCTTCCACGTCCAAAAAGGCTCTGGTTGCGCAGCCATCTATTCTAATCCCGCAGACAGATACTCCTTTGCTGCAGATCCCGCAGGAGGCCCGGCGGCGGGCCTCCCGTGGGATTGGCGCCTGTTCCGGCGCATGCAGGTTCAGAATCGATAGGAAATGTTCAGATAGACATTCCGTCCCGGCTCGAAGACGTGAACGCCGGTGCGGAAAGGGTCCCGCTGATAGGAGAGATATTCGTAATACCGGCGACCGAAGAGGTTGTTGACGGCCGCCCTGAGAGCGAAACGGCGGACTCGAAAGGTGAGCTTTGCGTTTGCCGTAGCGTACCCCGGAGTCGGCTCCTCGCCCAGATCGGCATTAGTCCTGCGCTGCGCACCGGTAAAAAGACCTTCGATTTCAGCCGACAGCCGGTTGGTGGCGTATCGCAGGCCTGTGCGGGAATACAGCGGGGGCATCTCCGGGAGGTTGTTCGACGTAATGCCCGCTGCGGTGCCGGGATCCTGGGATCCGCGCACGTAGGAGAGATTGGCGGCAAAGAAAAGGCGCTGTGTCAGGGCGTAGGCGGCTTCAAGTTCTCCGCCGTACAGGCGAGCGTCGACATTCTGATAGGACCGGGCGGAGCTGTTCATGATCCCGGCCACCATATTGACCTTCGGCTGGCGATAGATGGTGATGTAATCCCGGACGCGATCGAGATGGAAGGCGGACGCCAGGAACAGGCCGCTATGCCTGAAGGTGACGGTCGCGTCGGCGCCGGTGTTGCGGCTGGGTTCGATGCCGGGATTGCCGACCCAGTCCGAACCCATACGACGCAGGGCAAAATAGCGTTCCTGCGGCTCCGGAATCCTCGCCGTGTGCCCGACTCCGCCGCTGATCTCAAAGCCGTGAGGCGCGCTGTATCGCAAACGCACATTCCCCGAAGGTTCCGCGTCCCGCATGGCCGTCGAGCGCGTCGAGTGATACGCATAGTAGAGCGATGTGTTTGCCTTGAGCGGATCCGCGACACTCCGGGCTGTGTCGAACCGGGCTCCCGCATCCAGACGCAAGGAATCGGTCAGCGGTTTTTGATATGCGGCGTAAATGCCGATGGAATCCGTCCTGACATCAGGGAGCGAGTACTGATTCTGGTAGCCCGAACCGGCCAGAGCGGTCGTCGTGTTCCACCGGCGCCGGAAGGACTCCGATCCTATTGTCCAGTTTCCCATGGCCAGTTCGAACCTGCCGCCGTAGGTCCGGGTCTCCGCCATGGTCCCCATGCTGTAGGCACGTGCGACACCCAGAGAGGTCAGGCGGTACTGATCGGTCATCCAGTGGTCGACCTGCGAGAAATACCCATGGAAGCGGAGGGCATGGACAAAGCTGCCGACGCGATTCATCTGATAGGAGAGGCCTACGCGGTCGGAATCGTCATACACCGCATCCATCTGCAGGTAGGGGTAGAGGACATGATCCGCCTGCTGACGCGTATACGCTATTTGCGCCAGGTGGCCGGCTCGGGGGACAAGCGAGATTTTCCCCCAGCCCGTGCCCACCCGGAAGGCATCGCTGTCCAGGAGCTCTGCGCGGTAATTGGCGGAATCGGTGAATCGCTTCCCCGCGCCATCGGTGTAGGGCTTGGACAGCCGGTAAGAAAATCCTCCCAGGAAGGAATACCGTTCACTGCCGTATGATGCCGTCGCTGATGGATTGAAATAACCGAACGAGCCGGTCGAAAAATCCGCATCCGCATGAAAGCCGCGTTCCGCCCTGCGCGTGACGATGTTGACCACGCCGCCTAGGCTTCCCTGATTTCTGACATCGAACGGCCCTTTCCCCAATTCAATCCGGTCCACTTCGGCGAAGTCGGCATGAAATGCGGGCGGATCCATATGGTTGGGACAAGCGCCGTAGATTCGCAGGCCGTCGATCAGGATGTTCAAGTCTCTGCTCTGGAATCCGCGGAGCACGACATCATTGGCAATCCCCCCTTTGCGCAACATCCAGACGCCGGGCATGCTGGCCAGAGCCTCCCCCACATCCCGGGCGGAGCTTTCGCGGATTTGAGCCGCTTCCAGGCTGTCGCCGGGGGCGGGGCCGATCACGGTTATGACCTCATGAAGCGCGGCGATCGGGAGATCAAAATTGATGACCTTGGCCTCGCCACCCGTGAGGACGACATCCGTCTTCACCTGCGCTTCGAAGCCGGCGATCTCGGCTTTGAGCTGGTAGGTCCCGGGGTGCAAGCCCGGCACGCGATATGCGCCGCGTCCCCCCGCAATAACGGATACCTCGGTGCCGCTCTCCGGATGCAGCACGCTCACGTGGGCGCCTGCCAGCCCGGTGTTCCTGGGCCCGCTGACGAACCCGCTGATCTCGCCGGTCGCGATCTGGGCATTGCTTAGGCAGGGCGCCGACCAGAAGACACACGCCGCCAACACGAATCTCAACCCGTACATGATGTACCTCCTTATTGCCCGAAAATGACTGTTGATCTAATCCGGCAAACGCAGTCAGCACCCGGAGCGCTATCATCGTCCGGGAAACTTACCTTTCCGGTCTGGCTTTTGGAGGGGGTGTGGGTATGGTCAAGTCCGTGTCGGCGATCGAGCAATCTATCGCGTACACCCGGCGATCGAACGGAAGGATCGCACGGAAGGATTCGCTCTGGTGGAGATCCGCAGCATCCGCGCAGAAGACCTGCCCGTTCTCATCATCGGCCGATGACATGCTGCAGTTGCACTGGCCGTCGTGCCGGCAGCAGGCGCAGAGTTCGCCGGCGGCTCCGGACCGGCACATCGGGCAGTGACAAGCGTGTTTGTTACGGACAGAGCCGGCATCTGCCTGCAGGCGCCGGCAGCAGCCGAGCAAGTCAAGGCAATTGCCGGCCGTTATGGATGGCGGGGATGTGAACGAGCACGAGCAGAGTGCGCAGGCCAGCAGTCTGAATGTCTTTTCGCGCAGCCATCGCATGATGAAAACCTGCCCGGTCTGCAGAGTCGCCTGCCGCCTGGCCGAGGTGCCCTGCGGCCGTACAGCCTACTTTCCCCGAGTGGGAATGGTATCGCTACTAGGGTCATCCCTTGGATTAGGGAGAAAAATCCCTGCTCCGAAAATAACGACCTCCGACCCCAGACCTCCGACCTCCGACCCCAGACCTCCGACCTCCGACCTGGAATGTCGGGATCGGGGTCGGGATCGGGATCGGGATCGCGGTCACCGTCGCGATCGCAGTCGGTTTGGCTGCCGTAAGGATTCAAAAAGTCGACAGCGATTGCGACCCCGATCCCGACCCCGAACGTTTTCATGCGTCACCGGGTGTGCCACAGGCCCATGAGAAGCTGCTCCGAAAATAACGACCTCCGACCCCAGACCTCCGACCCCAGACTCCGACCTCCGACCCCAGACCTCCGACCTAAAACCAAGATGCGGACTGACTTGGTTTTCATTCGTCACAGGGCGCGCCCCATCGCATGACGGGCCATACCGAAGATAAACCTCTTGTTTTACAAAGCAGGCAAGGATTTCACTGATTGCTGTCTTTCGGGGACGGAGCCGTCCATGAAATCTGTGCAATCCGAGAAATCCGTGGCTGCTTTTGTCTTTAGTTCATACGTCAGCGGGCGCGTCCCAGCGCAGGCAAGACTGTTCAGAACAGCTGGAAGGCAGGAGCGCTCAGGACTCGAGAGAGGTCAGGCCTTCGCGGATGGCGTACTTGGTCAATTCCGCGACACTGTGCAGGTTGGACTTTTCCATGATCTTCTGGCGGTGGGCTTCGACGGTTTTCGTGCTCAGATCGAGCGTGAAGGCGATCTCCTTGGTGGTTTTACCTTCGGCCAGGAGCTGAAGCACTTCCCGTTCCCTCGCGGTCAAAACCGAAAAGACCGAGTTCTTTTCGGTTGTGACTTTGTTGAGGTAATCATGAATCACCACGTGGCTGATGCGCGGGCTCAGGTAGATCTGATCGGCCGCCACAGTGTGGATGGCGTTCGCGAGTTCTTCGAAGGCGCAGTCCTTGAGGAGGTAACCCGAGGCGCCGGCTTTGAACAACTCCTTCACGTAGTGGCTGTCCGAATGCATGGACAGGGCGATGATCCGGACACGGGGCGCATCGGCAATGATGTGTCGCGCCGCCTCGATGCCATTCAGATCGGGCATGCTGATATCCATGATGACGATATCCGGAGCCAGTTGCTTGGCCAGGGTGACGGCCGCGCGCCCGTTTTCAGCCTCAGCCACGACTTCCATGTCGGAATGACCTGAGATCATGGCGCGCAGTCCGTCGCGCACGATCTTATGGTCGTCGGCCAGCAGAATCTTGATATGCATTGTCCACTCCCGGCTGCTTCCCGCAATCACCGGCCCGGCCATCACGACCCAATCGGCACATTCCGCCAGCCGACTGCGACCGGCGGGCGTCCCCGCGGATCGCCAGACTGCCGCAGGGGCAAAAGCTCACCGGTTTGATCCGGTCGGTCATAGGATTTCCCATTCATCCTACACCCATTACGGCCGCGCTCACAAGGCCCCACTGAATCCCGACTGGCTCAATTCCCTTGGGCGCGATATAGTTGTAGCGATGCGTATCACGGTACGGCTGCTGATTTCGCTCATTCTTGTCGTTGTTTCCCTGGCCTCGATTTCCGCCTATCTGCAGGTGCGCCAGGAGAGGGAGCACCTGCGGCAGGATCTGACGCGGCGTTCCCACCTGCTGGCCCAAAGCCTGCAGGAAGTAGTCGAACCGCTGCTCAACGAGGATCCATCGAAGAATCTGAAGCGCGTAGTCGAAAAGTTCGGCAACCGCGAGAGGCTGGTGGGAGTCGCGGTCTATGATTTGCAGGGAGCGCCGATTGCCGTCACCGGCAGACTGGCTTCGGTGGTCAAGGCAGCTCCCTCCCTTGTGGCCGGTGTGTTGAGCAGCAACCAGGACGCCTCGGAATTTGCGACGATCGACAACCGTAGAATGCAACTGTATGCCATTCCCCTGCGATTTGAGGAAAAGCCGGCGGGAGCCCTGGTCCTGTTCCACGAAGCAGATTACATCCGCGAACAGATTTACGCTCTCTGGCAACAGGCATTTGTACGGATGCTGATCACGGTCTTGATGATTGTCGCGGTTGTCCTGTTGGTCGTGCGTTGGAGCATCGTGGGCCCGATCGCCCGGATCGCGGGCTGGATGAAGCAACTCCGGGCGGGCGAGGAAGTCCCGCCTCCCGCTATCCCCAAAGGCGATCTCTTCGGGCCCATCGCGAAGGAAGTGACAACCTTTGCCAAGCACCTCTCCGTTGCCAAGGCGGCTGCGGAGGAAGAAGCGCGTCTGCGCCAGACGGCGGAATCGCTCTGGACGCCGGAACGTTTGCGCGAGCACGTCAAGGCAAAACTGCGCGGCCGGCCCCTGTTCGTCGTGTCAAACCGGGAACCTTACATGCACTTGCGGCGCGGGCGCAAAGTGGAGTGCATTGTTCCTGCAGGTGGACTGGTGACCGCTCTGGAGCCGGTGCTGAGAGCCTCAGGCGGCACGTGGATAGCCCATGGTTCAGGCGACGCGGATTGGGAATTGGTGGACGCGCAGGGTCGGATCCGGGTGCCACCCGAGGACCCGTGCTATGTCCTGCGACGAGTGCCTCTGACCAAAGAGCAGGAGACCGGCTACTACTACGGTTTCTCCAATGAAGGCTTGTGGCCCCTCTGTCACATTGCCCACACACGGCCCATTTTCCGGGCGGATGACTGGGTACATTATCAAACGGCAAACCGAAAGTTCGCCGCAGCCCTGCAGGATGAACTGCAGGATGTGGAGGAACCCTGCGTCCTGATACAGGATTACCATTTTGCCCTGCTGCCGCGCCTCCTCAAGGAGGTGCGGCCCGATGCCCGCATCGCCGCTTTCTGGCATATCCCCTGGCCCAATCCGGAGGCGTTCGGCATCTGCCCCTGGCAGCGCGAACTCCTCGACGGAATGCTCGGTGCGGACCTGGTGGGATTTCACACGCAGTTTCACTGCAACAATTTTCTGGACACAGTCGACCGGACCCTGGAATCACGTGTGGACTGGGGAGGTTTTGCCGTGGACAGGGAGGGGCACACAACCCTGGTAAAGCCCTTTCCAATCAGCGTCGCCTTTCCCGATGCTTTCAAAGACGTGCACGACGAACCCGCGGCTTCCGCGGAAGACCGGGGGACCCTCATGAGAGAACTGGGAGTAAAGGCGAAATATCTGGGCGTCGGCGTCGAGCGTATGGATTATACCAAGGGTGTTCTGGAACGGTTCCGCGGCATCGAGCGCTTTCTGGAAAAGCACCCCCGCTTCCTGGGCGAATTCGCTTTCATTCAGATCGGCGCGCCCAGTCGCACACACATCAAGCGCTACCACGACTTCCTGGCGGAGGTGGACGAAGAGGCGGAGCGCATCAACTGGAAATTCAAGGCGAGGGACTACCGGCCCATCGTTTTTTTGAAGAAACACCACAGCCACCGGGAAATCCTCCCGTTCTACCGGACGGCGGACGTGTGCATGGTGACGTCCCTGCATGACGGGATGAATCTGGTCGCCAAGGAGTTTGTCGCCGCCAGGAATGATGAAAGCGGGGTTCTGATCCTCAGCCCCTTCACGGGGGCGTCGCGCGAGTTGCGGGACGCGGTGATCGTCAATCCTTACGATGTCGAGCAACTGGCGGACGCCATCCGTTTTGCTCTCGAAATGGAGGATGCGGAAAAGGTCCGCCGCATGAAACGCATGCGCGAGACCGTACGCGAGCACAACATCTATCGTTGGGCCGGAAACCTCATCGAGGATCTCACCAGAATTCAGCCGCGGCGTCCTGCGGGGGATCCAATCCGGACGTGAGGTTTGCATGAAGCCTTTGTGGCGGGAGTGGCCCAACCTTGAGCCGATTATCGTTGCCCAGCGGCGGCTCGTTCTCCTGTTGGATTTTGACGGGACACTGTCCCCATTGGCCGAAACTCCTGATGGAGCAAGATTGCCGGCGCGCGTGCGGCGTTCGCTCCTGCGACTGGTCTCCCTCGGCGGAGTGCGTGTGGCTGTGATCAGCGGCCGACCGGTCGACTATCTCCGCCGGACGATCCGCCTGCAGCCCGTCTATTACAGCGGAAATCACGGGCTGGAAATCGTGGGCCCGCGGACTTCATATTGTCATCCGATGGCGGCAGGGCTGCGCAAGCAGATCCGCCGATGGGCGAAGTCCTGGCAGGACCCCGTGAGCCGGATTCCCGGCGCATTCCTGGAAGACAAGGGCGTTTCCCTGAGCCTCCATTACCGGCGCGTCCTGCCGCACCACTTGAGCGCTTTTCGGGCTTTGGTGCGCCGGCTGCGAATCGAGACTGCGGCTTGTCGGGTCCGTTGGCAGCAGGGCAAGAAAGTATGGGAAGTTCTGCCGGCAGCAGCCTGGGACAAGGGCCGGGCCGCCCGCGTGCTGACGCAACGGCTCAAGCATTTCTTTCCCGTGATAGTGGGGGATGACGAAACGGATGAGGACATGTTTCGCGCCTTCCGGGGCAAGGGTCTGACCATAGCCGTAGGCCGAACCAGGTCCGCCGCCGCGTTTCGCCTCCGGCGCCAGAACGACGTTCCTCGATTCCTGGAGCGCCTCTGCGACCAATGGGAGCATCGACGAAAATGAGTGCGAACGCCGGGAATCCGTTCCATTTTTTCTCACGGTTGACACTCACCTTCCTGACGGGCCGCAGTGCCGCCACGCTCAGAGAGTTCCTGGAATGCCTGCGTGTTGTCCCGGATTCAGTCATCTACCAGCACACCCATCGGTACCTTTTCGAGCACCAGTTCCTTACCCCCGAGCCTCCCAACGATTTTGCCTATTGGGTCGCATTCACGGTGGGTAACGAGGTCCTCGGCGAGCGGCTGGCGGCTGTGGACACCGTCCGGTTTGGCTCGCTGGCGGATTTGCGGGGCGCGTTCATCTCCGTGATTGAGAGGTTTTCGTCCGCCAGCGATCTGGATCGCGAGGTGCCCGAAGGCAAACAGTTTCACTTCATGGGCGCCCTGCGCTTTTCCGTCCCCACGCCGCATCGCGCAGCCGACCTGATCCAATTCCGGGATTCGTTGCGGCAGGTCGCCATCTCGAGTCTTTACCTGCACATATTCGAAGCCCGCCTCCGGCCGCCCCTGGGGAAAAACGATTTCTCCCTCTGGTTTGAGCAGGAATTACATTTGCCACGATTGGCGGCCAAGGTGGCCGCCCTGGATCCGTATACCCAGACGCTGGAAGGGCTCCGGGCAAAGATCATCGGCCTGATTGAGGAGGAACTGCACCGTGGCACGGCTTGAGGACTATCGCGGCATTGCAGGCACGGAGGTGCTTGAGGAGTTGTCCCTGCTGGCACGGCCGCTGGCCGGGAAATCCATCCTCAATGTGAATTCCACCGCCGTGGGCGGAGGTGTGGCGGAGATTTTGCACCGCATGGTGCCGCTGATGAGGGAACTGGGATTGGACGTGCGCTGGGAAGTCATCAAAGGCGGCGAGGACTTCTATGCGGTCACCAAGAAGTTCCACAACGCCCTGCACGGTGATTTCCAGGAGGTCCTGCCTAGAGACTATCAGGTTTATGAGGATACGATCGACGAGAACCTGACTCGCCTGGGACTGGAGGATGACTTTGTGGTCATCCACGATCCCCAGCCTGCCGCTCTCGTGAAAAGAAGGAAAAGCCTCCGGAATCTCTGGCTGTGGCGGTGCCACATAGACCTCTCCCGGCCACGACCCGAGGTCTGGGATTTTTTGCGGCCGTATGTGGAGACATACGACGCCTGCGTTTTTTCCGCCCCATCCTTTGCCCAAACCTTATCCATCCCGCAGTACCTGATCTCGCCTTCCATCGATCCTCTGAGCGACAAGAACCGCGAACTGTCGGCGGACGAACTCCTGCGCGTGCGGGAACGGTTGGGCATTCCCACAGACAAACCTCTGGTGACCCAGGTGTCACGCTTTGACCGCCTGAAGGATCCGCTTGGCGTCATCGAAGCATTCATGAGAGTGAAGCCCTATGTAGACGCGCGGCTGCTGCTGGTGGGCGGGACGGCAGACGATGATCCCGAGGGGGCTCAAGTGCTGGCGGAAGTGCGCGAACGGGCTCATGGGGAATCGGATATCCTCGTCTTATGCCTGCCGCCGACCAGCCACCTGGAAATCAACGCCATCCAGAGGATGTCGGCCGTCATCCTGCAAAAGTCCTTGCGCGAGGGGTTCGGCTTGACTGTTACCGAGGCTTTGTGGAAGGGCAAACCCGTGATTGCCGGTGCCGTGGGCGGCATTCCGCTGCAGGTTACTCATAAACAATCGGGAATTCTGGTTCACTCCGTCGACGGCACCGCCCACTGGTTGAAACAACTGCTGCAGGAAAGTGGATATGCGAAAAAACTGGGGGAAACCGGACGGGAACACGTCCGGCAAAACTTCCTCATCACCCGGAACATACGAGACTACCTGCTTCTGTTCCTTGCCGCGCAACATGCGCCCGCGGACATGATCCGCCTGTAAAGTCTACGCCTGAGTTCCTCGCCGCATGATCGATTGTGTCGCGGACGTGGCACAATCCAGGTTTCTAATCTGCAGAATCACGAAATACACGGCGCGGCATGGCCGCAACCAAACCATCTCACTACGACTGACGGCAGGATGAATGATGGAACACGGAAAAACACGGAAGAACACGGACGCCATTCCCGGAGGTTGACCGGCACAGCTGTTCCCACCTCGGCACGGGCTCGCGCTACGCGCGGCACCGTCTTTGGCCGGACTGCGCGGGAAAGCGCTTGAGGATTCGCCTGTGGACGGAGGCCGTGCCGAAGCCGCTTTCCCGCGCAGTCCGGCCAAAGACGGTGGGCCAGAGGCCGCCCGTGCCGAGGTGGGAACAGCTGCGCCTGGGACAATCGTCTTGGTTTCCGTGTTCTTCCGTGTCCCATAAACGTCTTGCGCCCCAAAATCGTGCTCAAAAAACACGATGTTGCAGCGTAGTACTACGAAACACACGAAAACACATTTCATGTGCTTCGTGGTCAGGGAGTGATGGTATGCCGAAGCGCTTCCTGGGAGATCGGGCGACGGAGGAAGCCGGGACCTTCCCAGGTGACCTGCAACCCTTGGCCGCCTGTTCCCTGGAAGTAGACCAGTTCGATCGGATGCCATCCCTCCTGCAGCGCCATCTCTCCGGAGACCTCCGTCATGCCATGGACCCCGTCATTGACGACGATGTCCTTGCCGGCGATGCGGAGCCGCGTGCCGTCGTCCGAGTTGACGCAAAACACGTACACGTCGGTCTTGGGAATCTGGATGTATCCCGTAAACCGCAAGCCGAAGTCGCTCTTCTCGCCCGGCGCGCATCCCAGGTCCAACGCGCCTGCAATTCCATGCCGAACCGGTGTGATGCTCCCGAAGTCAGGCAACCGGGTCCAATGGCCTTTGTACAGGTCGAATGCAAGTCCCGGTTCAAGCGCACCCGGCGTGACGGCTTCCAGAATGACCTGGGCCTTCCGGTAGGCCCTGCTGATCGTGACGCTGGCCGTTCCGTCCGGCCGGAAGTTGCAGGCCTTGAGAGTCACATCCCGGTCGATGGTAATGGGTGCGCTGTAGCGGGGCGAGCTTTCGGTCGGTTCCGTGCCGTCCAGCGTGTATCGGATGAGGATCGTTGGGTCCGATGGCTGCAGGGACACCTGAACCGGCGCAACGAATCCCACTCGTGTCCCCTCGATCACGGGCGGCAGGAATCCCCGGTTGAGTGTGGCAAACGTTTGGGCATCGAGCTTGGACACCACGCGGTCGTAGGTCATGAGGCCGTTGACCTCGATCTCACAATCCGTCGTCTGGGTATAGACTGCCGCGGCGAGGCCCCTCTTGACCAGGCCGTACATCGCGACAAGCAGATCAGTATATTTCTGGCGGTAGGTTCCGGAATCGTCGAACGATCGATATCCCCAGTTGCCCTCTTCTTTCCACAAATGCCCTTTGATCGCGAGGCCGAGACCGCCGAATTCGCCCAGAACCACGGCCCGGCCGCTATCCAGAGGCGGCATGGCCGGACCCGGGTAGCTGTGAATGTCGCTGACGTCGCCGGCCCCTTCATCCGTCCAGCCGCTCGCGTTATTCACCAGGCGGGTCCCGTCATACTCTTTGATCCACTGCGCAATGCGGCGCGTGTCGTGCTGGCCCCAACCCTCGTTGAAGGGAATCCACATCACGATGGACGGGTAGTTGTGCAGATGATCGATCATCGCCTTGAGTTCTGCATCCCACTGGCGGTCCGCTTCTGCCAGAACGTCGGCCGCCGCGGTCTTGCGATCGAAGTTGCTGCTGGGCATGTCCTGCCAGATCAGGAGCCCCAGCTGATCTGCCCAGTAGTAGAGCCGCTCGGGTTCGACCTTGACGTGTTTTCGCAGCATGTTGAAGCCCAGGGCCTTAGTCTGTACCAGGTCGTAGAGGAGTGCTGCGTCCGTCGGCGCCGTGTAGAGACCGTCCGGCCACCAGCCCTGATCGAGCGGTCCGATCTGAAACAGGGGCCTGTTGTTCAGGAACAGGCGGTTGAAACCCTCGGGATCCCGTCCGACGGCAATTTTGCGCATGCCGAAATAGCTGGTCACGTAATCTACGGTACGGAACTGGGCATCTGTGAGCGCCACCCGCAGATCGTAAAGAAATGGGGTGTCCGGCGACCACAGGCGGGGCCTGGGAATGGCAAGCACTACCGGTTGGCCCGGAACGCCATCCTTGCGTACCCTGGTGTCTTCGCCTTCCCAGGCCTCGACGCGAACACGCTGGTTGGCAGTCGCACCTGCTACTTCCACAGTCACGGACACGCTTTCACGATCGACGTCCGGCACCGTCCGCAGCCTGACGATGTGTGCCTGCGGAACCGGTTCGAGCCACACCGTCTGCCAGATTCCTGTGACGGCGGTATAAAAGATGCCGCCCGGTTTCAGCACCTGTTTGCCGCGCGGCTGCGTCGCATTGCCGCCATTGGTCGGATCCCAAACCTTTATGAGGATTGTCTGGGATGCTGTACCCTGAAGATAATCCGTGATGTCGAAGGTGAAGGGATCGTAGCCGCCTCTGTGCGTTCCTGCCTGGCGTCCGTTGACGTAAACGGTCGACTCCCAATCCACAGCGCCGAAGTGAAGCAAGACGCGCCTTCCGCGCCAAGTGGCTGGGACCTGGAAAGTGCGGCGATACCAGAGCGCCTGGTCGGGGGTGACGGCTCTGCCGACGCCCGAAAGCGCCGATTCGACGGCAAACGGCACCAGGATGGAACCCTCGAAGCTGCCTGATTCCCCGGATGCCCTGGGCGTGATCGCGTACTCCCACAGGCCGTTCAGATTCAACCAGGCCGTGCGCTTCATGATGGGACGCGGGTATTCAGGCCAGACTTTGAGGGGGGTGACTTCCATGGCCCAGGGAGTGCGTATCGTCTGGCCGGCCGGCTTCCATTGCGGTTCTGCGGCCAAGACGGCGACGGCCATGGACAGGATGATCGTCGAAGCTCGTAGCGTTTTTATAGCCACATTGAGTCCTTTCGATCCGCCGGAGTTTCCCCCGGAAACAAGGCGGGTGCGAGCGGATCTCGCCTGTCATCTGCTTTCGTCAACTGCTGCAGCGACGCCACCCCGGAGCATGCTGTCCCGGCGACTTTCATCCTTCCGTCTGTGGCGGTGCTTTCCAGGTTCTGTTTGTATCCCGACGGCCCGCCGGCAGGCAATAGAAAAACGCACATCCGGCGCAACAGGATCGGGACAGTGCGGTGCCAGCCCGGCAAGCGATCCGGCATGACAACCCATGGCGAAATTCTTCGGCCCTGCTCGCTGTTAGGGTACAATCGGCCATCATCGGGGTGCCGAATATTCATGAACCGAAGGATATCTTCCGATTGCAGCGGATGGGTGATCCGCGTCCGCCGTGATGGATCAAATGAGCAGGCCTATGATGCCTCGACAGGGTGGACGCAGGCGGCCGGCGTTGCCTGGCGGAGCGCGGCCGGGACGGTAACCGCGTCGCAGGAGGAGCACAGGGTCCGCCTGCTGGCCAGGGGGGTCACGGGCGATCCTGTCGAAATCAGTTGGGACGCTGCTGCCAGGCGGGTGAGCCTGATTCGTCGGGGACTGTGGAGCCGGCCTCTCTACTTCTGGTTGGGAGAAGCCGAGCTTATGGCGGCGGACTCGCTTCGTTTGCTTGTGAGCTGGCTGCCGTTCCGTCCTTCCTTGAACCCTCTCGCTTTAGATGTTTTTCTCGCCCTCGAGAGTTTCCCGGCGCCTCTGACCCCTTTTTCCGACATTCACAAGGTAGGCGTCGAGGAGATCTGCCGGATCGGCCTGACCGACGGCCGGGTCACGCGCACCGCTTCTCCGCTGCCCGCGCGCCGGCCGGCTGAACTGGATGAAAGCGCCGAAGCAGTCTGGAAGGCCCTCCGGGATGCCCTGGCGTCGCGGGCGCGGCAATGCCCGGATCCGATGGTCCTGTTGTGCAGCGGCGGCCTGGATTCCACGATCCTCGCACACGCCATGTGCGGCAAAGGGCGCGCTTTGGTCCTTTCATATGCAGGCAGCTGGAAGGATGAGATCCAGCGGGCGCAGATAGCCGCTCGCCACGCGGACCTCCTGTTGGAGGCGGTTCAGTTGCCGCCCTTCGACGGCAGCCAGCTGGAGTGGTACGCTTCGCTGCTGGACGAGCCCCTGGGAAGCACCAGCGGCTTTGCATTCAGCCACCTTTGCTCGCGCCTGCCGCGGCAAGCCTGGATCGTTGCCGGAGCCGGCGCATGCACTTTCTCGCTTGTCAACGCCAGCCACAAGAGGCTGAGCAAGGCGCTGTCGCCCCCGCCCGGTGAATCCATCGCGCAGAGTTTCTGGCGACAGGTCGCCTTCACCGATGAAGACACACGCAGGCTCCTGTTGGGAGACGAGGCGTCTTTCCGGGAAGATAATCCAATCGAAGAACTTGCTCTGCGCGGCCTGCGGGGCCGGGAGGACGTACCCGGAGCTTTGCTGGCTTTTGTCCGGCGTCAAATGTGCGTCGAGGCGGAGATGACGCAGCTCTTTCCGATTTTCGAGGCCTTCGGTCACGTGCCCGTGATGCCTTTTTTCGAGCCCGAAGTCGCGTCGGCCCTTGACCGCACGCCGGAAGCAGTCCTGCGCGACGAACATTTCGGCCGGCGCCTGCTGAGCCGAGTTGCAGCGTTCCATTGCCCCGGATATGTGCCGCCGCCGCGCCAACTCGGCGGCGGACTGCCCCTGGGTGAACCCGGCTATCCCGGCGAGAAAACGTTGCGGGCGGCTGCATCCGACCACAAGCGCGGTCCGCTCCGTCACCAGGGACTGGAGAAACTGCTCGACCGTTGCGCCGGGTGCGAGGGCGCCGCAAGGTTCCGGCTGCTCCGGCAAATCTGGACTGCGGTTCTGCTGCAGATATGGCTGGAACAGATCTCCTGCGAATCTACCATGACGAGCCGCAACGCATGCCTATAGATCTGTACGAGTGGCTGCATCCCGGATACCTCATCGGCGGAAAATATCCGTATGTGGCTCCGATCGCTCATGGGCGTATCGGCCTGATACTGAAGATCAGGGACGATGAGGCAGGCGAGTTTGCCCTGAAAACCGTGAGGCCCAAGACGAGGCGCCTGTCAAGCCCGGGCGAACTGGAGTTGCTGGAAGAAAGCCTGGCCATGGAGTTCAGGCTGATGAGCAGGTTCCATCATGAGAATATTATTGCCGCTCACGAAATCCTTCAGGATCCGAAACTGGGTGCCTGCATCGTCATGGAGTATGCTCCGGGCGGCGACCTGAGGCAAAGGATTGAGGATCGGGTGATGACGCATGAAGAATCCCTTTTTGTTTTCGAGCGGCTGGTGGATGTGTTGTGTGTTCTCCACCGGCCGGGCGCCGATGGCGCATGCGGGATTGTGCATCTCGACCTTGAGTCCAAGAACGTCGTATTCGATCGAAGCGGCATTCCCAAGTTATGCGATTTCCACTATGCGCGTGAGATCAGAAGAGAGGAAAGCGTCCGCGACCTCCCCCCCGAACCGGCAGCAGAGATCGACGTGAGGACGGATCTCTATCAGCTGGGAAGGCTGCTTTACGAGATGCTCTCGTACGGCTCGCCGGATCGCGAGCGTCTGGGGATGATACCGGACCGGATGAGGCCTCTCGTTGCCAGGCTCCTGGTGCGCGATTCTGCCTGCCAATATGCGGACATTCAGCAGGTGCGCCTGGCCTACCGGGCGCTGGACGCGGAGCAATGGGCGGCTCAATTGGGACCGCCTCCGGAACCGCATCGATGATACATGTGATGCACATTGTCCCCGAATACAGGGGTAACTTCGAGCTGCTCAATCTGCAGGCCGCTCTCGATCCCGCTCGCTTCCGGGTTCTGGTGTGCTACCTGTGCGGCGAACCGGATGGCTGCAACCGGATGGAAACGGTTGCCCGCAAAGTCACGTACCTCCGCCATCCGGTCCGGGCTTTGCGCTGGCATAACGTCCCGTTGCTGCTGAAGCTGAAACGGATTATGGAGCAGGAGGGTGTGCAGGTGGTCAATTGCCAGCTCCACAAATCTACGCCGCCGGGGCTGTTGGCCGCCCGATTGGCAAAAACCCGACCCCTGGTCCTTACGACGTTGCACGGCCTGGGCGTTGCCGAAAGCTGGCGGCGAAAGATGCACATCTATTTCTTCTACCGCCGGCTGGTTCGCATTGTCTGTGTGTCTCATGCCGTCGCCCGCGACATCCGGAGGACGAGCTGGATGAAGTCCCCAGAGGCTGTGATGACGATCCACAACGGATTGGCGTACTCACCCTTCCTGGCGGATTTCGACGCACGATCGATCAAGGCCGAAATTCTTCCCGGCCTGCAGGATCATTTCTGGTTCGGCACAGCGGGCCGCCTGCATGATGTCAAGAACCAGGCAACCTTGATCGAGGCCTTTGCCCGCGCAGCTAAGGAGATTCCCGGTGCCATTCTGGCAATTGCCGGCCGCGGGAAACTGGAGGATCAGTTGAAAGCGACTGCGAGGCAGCTTGAGGTTGCCGACCGCACCTTCTTTCTGGGCTTTCGCCATGATATTCATAGAGTCATGCAGGCGTTCGACGTTTTCCTGCTGCCGTCCTTGCGGGAGGCATTGCCTATGGCATTGTTGGAAGCGATGGCTGCCGCGCGTCCGGTCATTGCCTCCGATGCCGGCGGAATTCCTGAGGTGATCGGCGACAGCGGCTGCGCTGTACTGCTGTCGCCGATGGACCACGACGGACTTGCCCAGGCTATGACAAGACTTTATGGAATGTCTCCCGCCGACCGCGAGGAAATGGGAAGCAAGGGCAGGCAGAGAGTCATCAGCCAATTTTCTGCTGAGCGCATGATCCGTCAATACGAAATGTTGTTCGAGGAAGTATATGCCAGGTGGCTGGCGCAGCGGGACGGGCAGCTCTGACTCTCCGTGGACTGCGCCTGCAATTTCGGGTGTCCCGTTTCGCGGGAAAACGCCACGCTTCCTCAACCGGGTGAAGGCGCTGTCCGGCTGCGTTCAGGGAGTCTTCCTGGAGATCTCTTTGCGGATCTCCTCCAGCACCGGGGAGAAATTGCCACCGATCCTGTGGCCACCCTTGAGGAGGACGACCCGGGCCAGAGCTGGATCGAGGCCGGGACAGATGGAATCACTATCCTGATCCCCGTACAGACACAGGATGGGGGTGCCGCGCAACTTCTCAATCTCCGGCCGCACCGGCAGGTCGCTCTTGCGGGCTCCCCCGCTGAACCAGTCGGTCAGGTGAAATGCAAAATCGACGCTGGCACCGGGGCCAAGCAGCCCGAGTTGCGCGATCCGGGAGCGCATTCCTGCGGTCAGGCGGTTGACCATGAACGGCAGCACGTCGGCTCCCATGGAATAGCCGATCAGGATCACTCGCTCCTTTTTCCAGCCGGACAGGTAATGCTGCAAGATACGCTGCAGATCGGCTGCAGCGGATTCGGGTGTTCGCCGGGTCCAGAAGTAGCGCAGGGAGTTCAGTACCACCACCGGAAAACCGTCTGCCGCCAGCGCCGTGCACAAACCGCGATCCGTGACACCGTAACCGCCATCCCCGGTCAGAAAGACCACGAGCGCGTCCCTCGCCGAGCCAGTGGGGGAGATCTCAAGCAGGGGAAGATCTTTAAGCTCATCCATCCGGGGTGGGGGCAGGTAGTCTTCCTGGCGGTTCGCCAGCCGGCGAAAGGCGTCGGTGAACTGCGGCATCCAATTCCTCGGTACAGCAAATCCGTGGCCAACCTTGGGCAGGGAGATCAGTTCGCCGGTGGCGGTCTGCTCGACGAATGACGCGGTAGCTGCCGGAGCGCACACCTGGTCTATCTGTCCCTGCAAAACGATCCACGGCACCTCCAGTTGCGGTGCCGGCAGAAAGTTGTAACCTTTCCCCTTGGGCCCCGGCTCGTAGCGTAACCCGCTCCCGTGGCACATGGGTTTACTGAGCAAAAGGTCGGGGCAGAAGCCGAGGCTGATGGCGCCGCGGAAGGTGGTGGAGGGAGCCTGCACAAGCGTGGCATAAGCCAAGGTAGCCCCGGAGGAATACCCGACCAGAACCGGCGTTATATAGGCGGGAAAACCCAGTTCCCGCTGGACGAACTGGCTCAGGGCTTCGAAATCGGCAGCCGGATATAGACATGGATCCTCGCCGCTCTGCAGAACGCGGAGGTAGTGCAGGATGTCGACTCCCACTACCAGCGTGTCCTGGCCCACCAGTGAGCGCGCCATATCCAGGACGCCCAGGTTCCAACCGCCATCTCCGGAAATAAAAAGCGCCACGTGCGCCGGCTGGGCTGATGGATAATAAAGAGCGACCGGGCCGAACTTGCCGAAGGTCAAGGTCTTCTCCAAAATCGGTTTTCCGGAGAGGCCTAGCATGAGAAGAGATGCGGCCACGATCCAATAGCGTCTCATCGAGCACTCCATTTTTAAGACAGATTCACACTGATTCTCTTTTCCGAACGACGTTTCGTGCACTGACCTTGCGGCCGATCAGTCTCGCAATGTCCTCCCTCAGGGACGCCATGGTGGTGCCGCTCAGGCTGATGGCCCAAAATCCCAGGACCCAGAGCGGGATGGTGAGCAACAAAAACACAATGAGCGAAAAGCTCGCCGCCTGGGCTTTCTCCACTTCGAAGAGCGCCAGACCCAACACCGTGAAGAACTGGTAGGCACCCACGTTGGCAGGCGCATTGGGCAGGGCGGTTCCCAGGTGGACGATCAGGAATACCATGGTCCCCGCCCAGAAGGTCATCGGCAGGCTGCCTGCGCGGAGTCCACACGCGCGCATGACAAGCCAGAAGGCCAGGACCTGGAGCAGGAGGTGCAGGAAGGATCCCCCAAATGCCAGATATACGCTTCGCGAGCGCCCGATGGCTCGGATTCCGGCTGCGGTTCGCGACAAAAAATGAGCGATTCGAGCGCGCAGGCCGCCGGCCACCGGCGCTTCTGAATATCCGGCGCGCCCCCGCCTCAAGACGAGGAGCAGGAAAACAAGGGTGAGCACGATCACCACCAGACCGAACACGTCCGCCGCGGTGTGGAGTTCGGGAGGCAACTCGTGGACGAAGATTGCAGATATACCGATCGCAACCGCCAGCCAGATGCCGTCCATCAACCGCTCCACGGCCAAGGAGGGGAGGGTCGAAACGATGTCGGTGCCGAGCCAGCGAGAAACGAGAAAAACGCGCGCCAGTTCGCCCGGCCGCATCGGCAGGATCTCGTTGAGGAAAAGCCCGGCGTAGATGGCCTGGGTGGTCTTGATGATGTTGATCCTGCCCACCGGCACGAGAAGCAATTGCCAGCGCAGGCCTTGCGCGATGTAGCTTAGCACGTCGGCGGCTATCGCCGGGACAATCCACCACCAGTTGATCCCGGCCAGATCAGCGGTCAGCGAGCGGAGAGGGATGTCATGAAATACCCACACCAGGCAGGCAGCCGCCAGGATGTAGGCTGCGGCGGGCTTGATCCGTTCCCAGCGGGAGACGCTCCTGTTTTCGTAGTCTGTTTTCTCACCGCCGATCATCATATCCGTCATGATTGGAAGATCCGTTGCGCGCGCGGCATCGCGTGTTCTCTCCGCTTTTCGAAATGGGAGCTCAATTCTCCACCTCCGCCACCTTTCCCAACGCCAGTGCCAGGCGGGGAAGGTCCAGGGCGTTGCGATAGACCGTGTACCGGGGTTCCCAGATCGTGGCGAACTTGGCTTTGTACTGCCGCAATCCGGAAAAGCTGAACAGAAAGTTCAGCTTTTGCAGGAAGAAGTGAATGGCCCGCTCCTCCATGGTGGCCTCCTCCTTCTCCTGAAAGCCCGCCAGCGGAGCCATGCCCAGGCTAAATCGGGCATAGCCCTGCTCCCGGGCATGCAGAAAGATCCTGACGAACAGGTAGTCCATGATCCCATTGGGCGCGCCGGGCCGATAACGCATCAGGTCGATGGTAGTCTCGCCCTTGCGGTAAGAAGGGATGATATTCATGAATGCCAGCATTTCCTCTCTCTGGCTGATGGCGGCGTACAGGGGCGTAGAACGAAGGTAGTCCGCATCGAACATGCCCAGTGTGAATGAACGCTCCCGACGCCCTGGGGTATTCAGCCACTCGTCGGAAACGGCCTGGGCCTGCCGTAATATGTCTTCCGTCAGCGGGGGAGGGAACAGGACGGCCCGAATGCCGGATTTTTCCAGTTGATTGACATAGTGGCGGACCTTCTTCATCTCCCGTCCTTCCAGTGAAAAATGGACAAGGTCCACCACGGCTTCATCCCCCACTTTGATGCGGCCGTAGCCCAGGTTTTGGTAGATGGGAAGGAAGTCGGGCAAAACCTGGTGGAAAGCCAGATGCCAGTCGTTTTCCCGGCACAGCCGGCTGAAATCACGGACGATTCCCTCGATCTCCTCCGCGGGGCCGACCGGATCTGCGAGGACCATGGCAAAGCGGCCTCCGACACGGTAGGCCAGGAAACTCTGGAACGTATGGGAGAAAAAATAGGACTTGTCCGGCCACAGCTTGAAAAAATCAAGCGCCGACCGGCCGTGTTTTTCGACGATGGCCCGGGCGTGGGTCCTTTCCCGGGGCAAGGTCCGATACTGGTAGACCACCGGTCGGAAAATCGCAAAAACCGCATAGGAGATTGCTATCCCGGAGATCAGGTAAAGGGAATCGAGGAACCAGTCTGCAAATGGCCGCAACGGCTTGAGCCGCGGATCGCCCTGCAACGTAAGGTACAGCAGCGTGCGCTGGAGAGCATCAACGGCACGGAAATTGATCCCGAACTGACTCCGGTCCAGGAACCAGAAGCCGGCCACACCGTAGGCAAGGGCCACTCCCAGCGCGAGCCCGAGCCGTTCCAGACCGGCTCGGAGATCGGGAACACTGCTGCGTACGGTGAACTGGTGCCGGTTCAGCAGCAGGAGGCTCAAAAGCAAGGCGGAAAACAGGGCCTCCTCATAGTCGAGGCCTTTGGTCAGGTGAAATACCATCGAGAGCCCGGCCAGAACAGCCACCAGTTGATAGGCCCGCCGCTTGCGCTTCAGGATGTTGAGGGAGGCGATCACCAGTCCGAATCCCGCCAGCAGGCTGACCGACCTGGAAATGTGCAGGAACTCGAGCGGGAAAACCTCCCTGACGATCTGAAAGCGTTCGCGCAAGGCCGGACTGCCCGCTGACGAGAGATTGATGATCCCGCTCCCCAGAGTTACTAACGCGACCAAAGGGACGGACAGATGCCGGGAAAAGAACTGTCTCGCCTGCCGGAAGCCGGCTCGTTGCCGGGGAAGAAATGCCTTTCTGGAGACAGGTGACGATGGTCTCATGTTTCTCAGGACCGCCCCGCTTCAGGACGACGCACAGGAAGAACGGACCGCCCTTAGCTGCTGGAAATGCCCAATAAATGATACCGCGGCACCATCGCTATGCCATACGTTTTTCGATTCACAGACGCCGGCCGCGTCTCGGAAAGCGACATACCGCTTCACCGGCGTGACCCTCGATTCCCCGGCACTGAGTTGAAGCCAGATCCCTATTTGAAGGTCGAGCATCTTCTTCAGGACGACATAAATATTTGCGCATTGTCTCAGCCGTTCGCAAAGGCCAGCGCCAAAGGCGCGCGCCATACCAGCCTGGGGCAACGCCCCAGGAGCATGGTTCGCGAAGCTTCGTTCTGGAGGGCTGTAAGCCCGCTCCATATGCTATGGGCCGGGCTTTCAGCCCTCGGGTATTCACCGCACTCTCACCGGGGGCGTTGCCCCAGGCTGATATGAATCGGGTCTTCGGCCCTTCATGCCAAAACGAAAACGGCAACGGGGCGCTATACTTACGGTTGATTTTTATGCCACCTGCGCAAAAAGCCAGGGCGCCCTGGATAGCTCGCGGGTGCGGAGGTCCAGGCCAGGCGACGCGCCTGCTCGCGCAACTCATGACCGGTGAAGCCGTCCGGCAGCGGGCCCCACTGCCAGCGAATTTCCTCGAACGCCCTCGGTGGCAGATAAGCCCGTCCGTCATTCCGTATGAGCGGGAGATGGCCTTCCTCGCCCGGAGCAAGGCTGCATTCTGCCAGCAGGGCGGCAAGGTCGCGCCGGCTGGCAGCGCATTTCGCGTACACTGCCGCGAAGTCGGTGAAGTGGATGTTCCTGCGCTCCTGCAGAAAATCCAGACAGGCGCGGGCGCAGTCCTTGTGCTGCTGAATCCGACGCCGTGAATGAAGCGGTGCCGGCTGTCGATCCTCAAGGGCGAGGCTTCTGGCACAGAAGAACTGCTTGTCCCAGAAGGCACGGGTGACCAGCCGGGTGGGATGAGTGAACACGACCATCAGGCCGTCGTCGCCGATTTCGCGTGCGCGTTTCTTGAAATCGGCTTCAAACGAAGCACTCCGGCGGTTGCCGGCCTTGAAGTGCTCTTCGATGCGCAGGTTGTACTGAGAGGTGAGCAAGCCGCAGTACCAGAACAGCCTGCCGGCAAGCGAGCGGAATGGGCTGCCGCAGAACACCTTCAGGCCCATTGCCGCCATGGCCAGGAGGGTGGCCGGTGTCCAGGAACTGCCCGGCTGGCAATAACTGACGGGCATGCGCCCGAACGTTTCCAGGTGAGTGGCTAGTCCTCCCGCTTCGTGGCGCAGCACCCAATCCACACCCTCGGCCAGCGTCTTGCCTTCCAAGGCATGCGCATGTGTCGGCGGGATGGAATGGTAGTTGCTGTGGTAGTCCGTTTCATGCCGGCTCAGCGCCTCGATCACGTCCTGACGGCCCCAGCGTTTCAACGAGCGCAGCATTTCGGCCACGCACTGAAAGCAACCGCGCAGACTCCGGCTGCGCAGCTCCTCGGCCCACCAAAGCTCGGCGTCTGCCGCCTCCGGCGTGACGAAATCCTCGCTGTCGAAGGAAAGGATTATTTCCATGACCTCTCCGGATTCTATTTGGCGCACCAGCCGGGACGCGCCCCTGACGGCAGCGCCGGGCGGACGTCCAGATACTGAACCTTTGGAGGCATCGTCGGCGCCAGGGTTATGGAGACGAGGAGGGTGCCCCGGTCGCACGCCATGGTCCAGGTACCCCGCATCGCGTTCTCGACGTCAAAATCGCGGCCTGCACGGCAGGCGCCGTATTGAGCGTGAAGGGCCTCGAGCCGGCGCCGCCGGCGTTCTTTCGATTCGTCGAGAAAAAGGTTCACAGCGGCGATGCTGTCGGCAAGTTCATCATCCCACTGCACGATAAGGCGCGAGACCGCCTCGCGGGCCTGCGCGAGGGCTGGCGAGGGCTGCGGCGCTCGCGGCTGCAGCCCGCCCGTTTTGGCCAGCGCCGCGATAACGTCATCGACAACCCTTCCCCAACTGGTGTAGGTGAGATTGCCGAAAGCGATCACTCCGACGCCGTGCTCGGGCAGCCAGCGCATGTGCGAGCCGAAACCCGGCAGGCCGCCGCCATGCGCCACCAGGTGCCGGAAATCGCAGCTCTGCCAGACCCGCAGGCCGAAACCGTAGCCGCCCGCGTCGAGCCGGAGCGGCGCGTCGGCAGCAGCCCGCGTAACCGTCGCCTCCCCCTTGCGCCACAACTGCTGCATCTCGCGAGCAGACGCCCGGCGGATCGGGCCGCTTTCGGGCCCGTCTCTTGGCGGCCAGGCGGACATCAGGAACGCGACGTAGCGACTTAAATCACGTACTGAGGTCAGCATACCTCCCATCGAGCCGAAGGCGCCGTCAGGCAACAGCGGCTCCTCCCGCCACCCATTGTCTTCCCACCGGTAGCCGTGTGCCAGGCGATCGGCCGGCACCGCCTTCGGATCAAAGGTCGTGGCCTTCATGCCGAGCGGCCGCAGGATGTTCGCGGCAATATAGTCGCTGTAAGGCATGCCGGACGCGCGCGCAACAATGCGGCCGAGGATGGCAAAGCCGAAGTTGGAGTATTCGTATGCAATGCCGGGAGCGTTCGAAAACGGAATGCCCGCCCGCATCATGGTGGACATCTGCGCGGCCGTCACTGCGAGTTGCTGGTCTCCCCAGGGATTATCTTCTGGGAAGCCCTCGGAATGGGTCAGTAGATGCCGGATTGAGATGCGCGGCGAGTCCGACGTCGGGTAAACAAAATCCTTCAATTCGGGCACATACTTTTCCGCCAGATCGTCCAGGGCCAGCTTGCCGTCGTCACGGAGCCTCAGGATAGCCATGGCTGTGAAGCTCTTTGTCATGGAGGCGATCCGAAACACGGTGTCGGCATCAACCGGCGCCCCGGAGGGGATATCGCGCGCGCCGGCGGCGCCTGAATGTGCCAGCTCGCCGTCGACGACGATCCCGTAAGCAATGCCCGGAACTCGCGAACGAGCGGCAAAATCGCGGAAGAGCCGGTCTGCCTCGGGAAAGGCGGACTCCAGCTTCGCGCGCCTGTCGGGATCCGTAAAACGGGGCGGCGCCGTCTGTGACTCACCGCCCGGCTGCCATGCGATTCCCGAGGATTCAACCACAATACATGCAGTGAAAATCCCGGTGATCCACCTGACATGTTTTGGCTTGCTCATATCGCTCCTTCTTCGAAAATAAAACGACAACCGGGAATTTCGGGGTCGGGATCGGTATCGAAGCGCACATCATCCCGATCCCGAACGTTTTCAGGCGTCATCGGAAGTGCCCCCGGCGCATGAGAGGCTCTTCAAGATATCGGGAACCCGAGGCTGAACATCGCCCGGCTCGATTCCGTGACGTTCTGTGTTCCCCGTCCCAAAGACCCGGGATCAGCGCCAGATCAGGGTCGTGATCGAGTCCTCAGGGAGATCGATCAGCGCTTCCCTGGCCGCCATCCGGAGGCTGGTGCTAGCCTTCCCCGCAGGGTTGGCAATAACGACTGCAATGGACCCATCCGGATTGGCGAACGCTACATGCCCCACTCCCGCCAGCTTGCGCTGCGAGTCGAACCGCCGGGCACCCGGGCGGACGGCGCGCGAATAATGAACGAACACCCAATACCGGCCGCTGCGCGTGATCTCCCTGGTCACCGAGTTAATGGTGACGACGCCGCTGCAGTTGAAGGGCCCTGAAAATCAGATTTTGACTCCGCCATGCCGGCGAATCAACAGATTCCTGGGAATGAAGTCAGCCTCCGACCCCTCATCCGCAGGCTCGTTCTGCCGTTCGATGGATCTCCTCCACCGTGAAGTGCGATTCGAGAAGAAATGGGCGACAGCCGCCGAATTGCCGAAAAATCGTGCCTTGATCTGATGCGGTGCAGGCAATCCGAATCCTGTCGCGGGCTTTTGATATACAATCGTCCCCTTCAAGGAGGCTACACCCATGAAAGCACAATCGTTGTTTCGAGTCATTTCGGCCAGGAATCCAGTCTGGTCTGTGGCCGGTTTGCTGCTTTTCCTGCCGCTCGGCGCAGCCGTGGCGCAGGACAAACCGGTTGATGCCGATCCTCTGGATAGCAGGTTCGAAGCGCTGAATCACCGGCTGGACCAGCTGGCGAAGGCAATCGATGATATCCTCTGGTACAACAAGGTTGGAGATGTTGCGAACATCGACAAGGTATACATCGTCGGCCCCGGACCGGCAAAGGTCAGGAATCCGACTGCGATGGGGGCAACCAATCCGGTTAAGTTCTGGTCCTATGTTTTCATCCCGCAGAAAATGGATCGCAGCAGGAAGCTACCGCTCCTCGTCCTGCCCCATGGCGGCGTCCATGCCGATTTCACGACCTACCACACGCATATCATTCGTGAACTCATGGCTCAGGGATACGTCGTCGTTGCGCCTGAGTATCGCGGGAGCACAGGGTATGGGAGAGCTTTCTACGAGCAGATAGATTACGGCGGGCTGGAGATCGCGGACAACAATGCGGCCCGCGACTACATGGTCGAAAATTATGATTTTGTCGACGCCTCGCGCGTCGGCGCGATCGGCTGGAGCCACGGCGGATTGATTACCCTCATGGATATCTTCGAGCATCCGGACGATTATCAGGTGGCCTTTGCGGGCGTGCCCGTTAGCGATCTTGTGCAGAGAATGGGATATTACACGGATGATTATCGCCAGCTTTTTTCTGCGCCCTACCACATCGGCAAGACCGCGTATGAAGACGTTCAGGAATACCGCCGGCGATCGCCCGTGAATCATGTCCAAAAGCTCCAGACGCCGCTGCTGATCCACACGAACACGAATGATGACGATGTGAATGTCCTCGAGGTCGAGCACCTGATTGAGGCGTTGAAAGCGGCCGGGAAAAAGTTCGAATATGAAATCTTCAAGGAAATCCCGGGCGGGCACAGCTTTGACCGGATCGACACGAAGGCGGCGAAGGAAATCAGGCTCAAGATCTACAAATTCCTCGCCGGCTACCTGAAACCGCCGCGCCCGTTCGCCACGGTTGAGGATCTCGAGAAGGCCGGTTATAAATAGTATGTAACCGTGGGAAGCAAAATAACGGGGAGGCTGGACTGCCATGAACGGAGTAGCAGAAGAGCTGGAAGGAGTCGGCAAAATCCTGCAGGGCGGGACGGATGTTGGGGAAGTCGCCTATTCGATTCGAGTGTACACAGCCGGCGCACAAGGATGGCAGTATCCGTTTGCGCGCTTTCGGGAGCGAGGGTATCTGAAGCTTTACGATCTGCTGGACAAGCCCGTCACGCTCGTTCTCGAAGACGGGCGCCGATGGGACTGCCGCCTCAGCCGCCTTGACGGAACGGTCGTGGCGGTGGGCAATTGGCCGGTCAAAGGGGGAAGCGGGTCGGAAAGCCGTTCTTGAGGCCTACACTGAAGTATGGTGTCACAGATGAAACGGGGCTCCCTGGCAAAGGCATATGCGGCCGTGTTCCTGAAGAACCTGCAGTTCTTCGGTCCTATTGCCGTGCCCTACTTCCTGGACTGGCTCCGGGTCGACTACACGAGGATGTTTATCCTCCAGGCCTGGTTCCTCTTTTGGGTATTTGCGCTGGAGATTCCGACCGGCGTGGTGGCGGACAAGTTCGGTCGAAAGATCTCCGTGGCTGCCGGCTGCCTGCTCTTCGGCGCCGACATGCTCTTTTTCGGCCTGAGCAACAGCTACCTGCTTTTGTTCCTTGCCGAGTTTCTGGGAGCCGTCGGCATGACCCTCATTTCCGGAGCGGAGCAGGCGCTGCTCTACGATCTGCTGGTTGTCCTGAACGAAGAGGACCGTGCGCGTTTCTATTTTGCACGCTACGAAGTTGCCGGAACCCTCGGCCTCCTGATGGCTTTCCCGGTCGGATCGATGATCGCAGGCCTGCGCGATTACCCCAGGTTTCTGCCGGTCGCGTTTTCCATGACGGCGGTTTCGGCTTTCCTGGCAGCGGCTGCGTATTTCTGGATGCAGGAGCCGCCGCGCAAGAGGCCGCATGAAAACTTTCTGGAGATGGGCATGACCGGACTGCGCACGCTTTTCGCGCACAGGAATCTGCGGGCCTTTGCCCTCAACGCGGTCACGATTTCTTCAGTTACATTTTTTGCATACTGGTTTTATCAGCCAATATCGCAGCGTGCCGGCCTGGGGATTGTCTGGTTGGGTTTTGTCGGGGCCGGCTTCAATTTGTTTGCCACACTGTTGCTCAGCAACGTCCGCCTGCTGGAAAAGGCGCTTGGTCTGAGCAGGCTTTTATTGCTGACGGCGTTGCTCCCATCCGCCCTGTTCATCGCGCTCGGATTCGTGAGGCGGCTGGATCTCTCCCTTGTCATTCTTTTCCTGCTGGTCGGCTGCAAAATGCTGCGCATGCCGATCCTGAATGATTTCATCAACCGGCATATCGAAAGTGAAAACCGCGCCACCGTGATTTCCTCGATCTCGCTCCTCGAACGCCTGGTGACGTTTCTACTCTATCCGGTAGTCGGCCTGCTCGCGGATGCCGGCCTGGACTATGCCCTCTGGCTGCTAGGCGCATTGTGTGCAGTGTTTGCCCTCGGAACGCGGATCAGTTCCCGCCATCTGGCGGAGGCGCAGGCCGGAACCTCTCCGGAATCACCGCCGACGGCAGCCGGGTAATCCCCAGGCATTGGCTTCCGGCGTCTGCCTTCACGGATTGGGGAGGCGGGTTCTTTTATCCTGCAATCGCTTCAGAGCTTCCAGGAAGTAGTAATCGGCATAGGGCAACGGGACGTCGACTTCGCTCTTTCCCGGGATCGAACCGACACTGTGTTCCAGCAGGAAATTGCCGTTGGTGCCCGGCTCCGCCCGATATTCGGAGGTCGACAGCTTCTGCAGCTGCCGGACTGCCGTTCCCAGGTATCTTTTTGCCGATTCGGGATCGCTGTACCAGCTCAGCTCCACCAGGGCTGAGGCCATGATGGCGGCAGCGGATGCGTCGCGTTTCTCATTCGGGATTCCGGGTGCGTCATAGTCCCAGAACGGGATCTTGTCATCCGGCAGATTGGGGTGGTTCAGCAGATAACCGGCAATGTGCTGCGCCTGGTCCAGATAGCGCTGCATGCCCGTCTCCCGGTACATCATCACGAAACCGTACAGTCCCCATGACTGCCCGCGCGCCCAGGAAGAATCATCCGCATAACCCTGTGCCGTCTGCCGCTTTTCAATATCACCAGTCAGCGGATCATAGGAGACTACGTGGTAGGAACTGTAATCCTTCCTGAAATGATTTTTGATGGTCGTGTCCGCGTGCGTCACTGCGGCGTGGTAGAAGATCGCCTCGCCGCTGGTTTTGTGCGCCCACATGAGGAACTCGAGGTTCATCATGTTGTCGATAATGACCGGGTATTTCCACCGGGCATTCGGATTCCACGACATGATGCAGCCGACGCGCCAGTTGAAACGGCTCAACAGGGAACGGGCGCCGGTGAGCATCACTTCGCGATAGGCAGGATCACCCGTCAGCCGGAAACCGTTCCCGAAGCTGTTGTACAGCATGAATCCCAGGTCGTGCGTGCCGGTATTGGTTTTCTCGTTTTCAATCCGCGCGGTGAAGAGCTTTGCATAATCGCGGAATTGGGCATCGCTGGTTTTCTCATACAGGAGCCACATCGTGCCCGGGAAGAATCCGCTCGTCCACCAGGAGGAATTGCAGGGGACAAGTTTGCCGGCGGCATCCACTGTCCGCGGGAGTTGCCCGGGGTAGGCGCCCATGGCCGATACCATGTTTCGGGCATGCTGCGCCGCCACGGTAAAGTTCTGTTCGATCCATGGCGCATTTCCCGTTTGGGCAATTCCGGGCAAGACAAGTGCAACCGAAATCAGGAGACTGCAAGGTATCTTCATAATCTTCCTCGTTTCTTGATGCCAGGGCGTTCCGATCCGCGGCCGGGATTGACGGGAAACCGCCATTCTCCTATCGTACGGCTCCACTCATTGGCCGGATATTGACATGCATGCATAGAGTGAATACAATGCCTGCATGAAAGCGAAGCAATATACCATCAGGAGGATTCCCCCTCGCCTTGACTCCCTGATCAAGGAACGGGCCGCCAGGGAAGGCAAATCCCTGAATGAGACGGTGTTGGAAGCGCTGAAGGCCGGCCTGGGGTATGGCGATGACCCTGTCCGGCATGCCGATCTAGACGACCTGGCCGGGACCTGGGTGAACGATCCTGCATTCGACCGTGCCGTTGAGGAGATGGATCGCGTGGATCCGGAAATGTGGAAATGAGGATCGCCGTCGACACCAACCGTTACCGCGATTTCTGTGCCGGCGAGCGAGCGGCGGTTGAGCTGTTTGCCACTGCGCGAGAGATCCATCTGCCGTTTGTCGTCGCCGCAGGACTGCGGGCCGGCTTCCTTTGCGGCACGCTTGCCCGCAGGAACGAGGCCGTGCTGACTCGTTTCCTCGGCAGGCCGCGCGTCCATCTGCTGTTTGCCGACGAACACACCACGCATCATTTTGCGCGCGTCTTTTTCCAGCTCCGCACCCAGGGCACGCCCATTCCGACGAACGACATGTGGATCGCCGCCCTGGTCATGCAGCACCAACTGCTCCTCTATTCCCGCGACCGCCATTTTGACCACCTGCCGCAGCTGTCCCGAATTCCGTAGTGGCCGACTTATAAGCATTTCTATTCAGGAGGGCAAGGGAAAACTGGTTTGGGAAGCGCAGGAGAGTAGGAAGAGCTGAGGACAGTCTCGGGGCAGACGGCCCGTTGCCGGACAGGACGCGGTCATGCCCCCTGAACTCCGTCAACACGATGCGGATCAGCTCCCACGTGTTTTTCTGGATGGTTTCGATGGTTTCCTGCATTTCAAGCCTTCATGTGCGGCTATCTCCCGGTCGGGAGGCTGCCAATCCGCTCCGCATACCAGAGGTATGCCCAAAATCTTCCTATGTGCGGAGTGGCTATCTCTTGCGCTCGCGACTGTGGCGATCTCGTTAGCCTCCCCAGGTGGTATCATTGACTCGGATCCGCGCACCGCTCCAGCAGCGCCATCAAGGCAGGAATCAACGCCGCAATGCCATAGGGGCATCCCCGGATTACCTCTTCAGCTCCTCCATAAAGAACCGCTTGATTTCCGTGCCGTTGCCGTTCGGCGCAGATGGAAAGGGCAGGATTTTTCCCCATCGCTCTTTTTCGTTGGCATCGTGGTCATGACTCAGCATCCCTTCGCGCCTGAGCTTTATGTGCTCTTGAAGGAGGTTATCCGAGACCTGCACCTCGCCGATAACATGGAACGAGAAATCCAGATAATAGGTGAGGAACCCCCCGATGCATGAATCGGATTTCGCCAGGATTCGGTTGGTGCCCGGGAAGCTCAATTGGCCAATTGTTGGGAGCGTACCGAGCGCTGATGAAACATCGGTGCGTGGAAAGAGGAGGTACTTGTACTCGCCTCCTCCGGTAAATTCGCGGAATATCGCCTCCTCAGGCGTGGCGGGCAAGGAAGCCGGGCCGCCGAGCGGGAATGGCACTTTGAATGCCGCCAACGCCGCATGTCCCATGCCAGGCCCTGGATTGTTGACTCCTCCAAGGATTACCTCGTCGTTACCATCTCCATCGATGTCAATCAGCAAACATGAATAAAAGGCCCCGGGATGGAAATACTCACTTACCGGTTCGCCGGTGTCGGCATCCAAAAGCACAACCTGGGTCGGGAAATAATCTTTGTGGGACGCAACACAGAGAATGTAGTCTTTCCCGCCTGCCGTCACCTTGCGCAGCAGTCTTCCTCTGTAACTGTCATCAAACTTCCGTTCTCCGAGGAGTTTCGGCTTTCCGTACCGGAATTGCCAGCGCACCTGCCCCTGCGAGTCGAAGCGGAACAGCTTTCCCTGCAGCGTCGCCGGCGTGGGGGAGGAAAGGAAATTTAGTTCTTCGGAGCCTTTCAGCTGTCGGTTTCTCTCCGAAACAACGGCAACTGCACACGCCCGAGCGGACCAGGCAACCTCACGAGATTTTTGGGGTCTCCGTTCCCAGTGTCCGTGCCAGTGCCTCTACCTTGGCTTCAAAGGCCGAAATGGGGCGGAATCCCTCCGGGAAGAGAGAAAGAAAATAGCCAAGCGCCTGACATCGCACTTCGGTCGTGAGCCTCACAAGCTTATCATTGCGGGGATGCACGCTACCGTTTAGATTGAAAATGCAATGACTCCAGCTATGTGGTGAACGACAAGGCCTGCTTCATTCATTGGGAGGGATATTATGATGATTACGATTCTTATTTCGATTCTGCTTGGCATGCCGCTCGGTCAATCACCGGCAAAGGCAGACCCAATGGCGGCTATCCGGTTTTTCGTGGGGCAATGGCAGGGAACAGGTATGGGCGACCCAGGCAAATCGACGGTGGAACGGGACTACCAATTCGTTCTAGGAGGGAAATTCCTCCAGGGGAAAAACGTTTCGCATTGGATCCCAACGGAGAAGACCCCAAAAGGCGAAGTTCATGAAGACCTGGGATATTTCAGCTACGATACGGCACGCAAAACAATCATCTATCGCCAGTTCCACATTGAGGGATTCGTCAACCAATACGTGATGGAGCCTGTCCGGGAGCCTAAGACGCTGGTCTTCGTCTCGGAGGCGATTGAAAACATAGCGCCTGGCTGGCGTGCGAAAGAAACCTACCACGTGCTCAGTAACGATGAGTTCGAAGAAGTATTCGAACTGGCCGCCCCCGGCAAAGAGTTCGAGGTATATTCGAAGTCCCAATTCCGCCGCAAAAAATGAAAACGTTCGATATATCTACGTCAAAGCGGTAATTCAGCAGGTCCTCTTAACGCTGATTGTCAGGAGGTCGCAGCAGGATGTGGGTGGGCTGGTCGCGGTCGCAGGAGAGCCAGCCGTCCCGGTACACGAGTTCCACAACCTGAATGGAGCTGCGCCGCTGCTCATAGCCGTCCTGGTTCGCCTCAGGACCGCGCCTCCCGGGATGCGTAAAATAGAAGAGAAACGCGCGCTCCCCGCTCACGACCACATCGGCATGGCCGCCCTTCACCTGGTCATCCATGCCTTTGCCGGGAACGTCGAGGAGGTTGCCCGGTTGCACGGTCCAGGCCACCGCGTCGTCCGAGCGGTAGACACCGAGGCCTTTCCAGATATCGACGACCATCCAATAGCGATCCTGCCAGCGAAATACCTTCGGTCCCTCACCGGGCCGCTCGCTCACTCCCGTAACCTTGCCGCGGTCCTGCCAGCGGAAGAGGTCGGCGCTATCGGCGAAGTAGATCGATTTGCCGTCCCGCTCGTTGTTGTACCACAGGCGCCAGGTGCCGTCGGACAGACGATGCACGCATGCGTCGATGACGCGGTCGGACGAGAGTTTCAGCGTCGATTGGTACTGCCAACGGAGCAGATCCCGGCTCGTGAGGTGAACGATGTCCCGCGGATGATTCCAGTCGGTGAAGATGCCGGGGACGACCGTAAGAAACATGTGATAAGTGCCCTCATGATACGTCACTTCCGGCGCCCAATAGGTAGATCCGGGCGCGCCGTAATCAATCTCCGCCGTGCCGCGAAAGCTCCACGTCGCGCCGCCATCGGTGGATTGTGCAATGCCGATGCGCGTGCCGTGCACCCAGGTGACGCCGGGCGTTTCCGCCGCCGGCGCGTTCGCCCGCCGGTTGGTGTAGAACAGGAACCATCTAATCTCCGCGCGATTCCACACCACCACCGGATCGGCTGCCCCGTCGTAGACGGGATCGCGGAAGAGCGGCCTGGCTGCAAGCCTGCCGGGAGACAGCGCGGCGCCGCCCCCTTCCCCGGACGACCTCATCAATGCCATCAACACCTCGCGGCTCACCGCAAAGGCGGTGCCGTGCCTGGTCCCGTCGGGAAGGGACAGCGGATCCGGCACATCCTCCCATTGTTTCAGATCGCGCGACTGCATGACGCCGTATTTCTTGGCAGCGTACATGTCGTAGTACACCAGATACCGGTCGCCGACCCTGAGCACCGTCGGGCCTTCGACCCAGGATGGGGTGAACGGCGCCGACAGATCCCTGAAGGGTCCTTCAGGGCTTTCGCCCACAGCGACACGCAGATGCTTTTTGACCGGTTTCAGCGTCTCATCCTTGAAAACGAGATAGTATTTGCCCCCGGCCGCTACCATCGTGGTATCGATGACGCTGAATCCGGGATCGAAAAACAGCTTGGCCGGCGCGAAGGTCTGGAAATCCCCGGTGGTCGTGTAATACATGCGGTGGTTCAGCCCATTGTCCCCTGATGCGTCCGTTCCGGGAAACCGGCCGGGTATCGTGGTGGCCCAGAAAATAACGTACTGCTTTTTGGCCGGATCAAAGACGAGTTCCGGCGCCCAGCAGTTTCGTGCCGCCGGTTCGTGCTCCATGACCGGGATCGCTTTCTGTTCCGACCAATGAATCAGGTCCCTGGAGCTTGCATAGCCGATCACACGCTCGTACCAGCCGCTGGTCCAGACCATATGAAACACGCCCTCCGGGCCCTGGAGGATGCACGGGTCGCGCATGAGTTTTCCGCCGACCTGGGGTCGGAGAAAGACGCGATCGCCGGCCAGCGCAGTCCACTTCAGACCGTCGGCGCTCCAGGCAAGATGCAGGCCGTCGCCGTTGCCGCGGAAAGAGGTGAACAGATAGACGGTCGCCGGAATTGGCGCGTCGGCCTTCTGCGGCGCCGCGGCGCCGAAAGCCAGGGGTAACAGGGCCAACAGGACCGGACAGCATCGATTGCGTTTCATGCAGGCAGCCCTCCGACATCGACTGCCTGCCAGTGTACATGAGTCCGAAGGAATCCGGCTTATGGAAATGCGCCCGCCTGAGCGCCGCGGGCATGGCTTCTGGAAATTGCTAACCGACTGCGATGGGGCAATGGTATCTTGCTGAGCCAAAAGGAGTCTCTATGGCCAAAACACACCGCCGCAGCCGCACCGGTTTATTGCTGTTGATCTGCCTTCCGGCTTTCGCGCCCGCCTTCGCCCTGAAGCGGCCGGCGGAGTCTCCTGCTTCGTACAAATTCGTTTTCGGGCTCCGCAAGACGGCCGCCGGCTATGTTCAGGTTTTGCCCGGCACTGCGTATACATCCGGCCTCGGCTATGGATTTGATCTCGGATCGAAGGTCACCTGTGTCGAGCGGAGTGGCGAGGATGTATTGCGCGGCGGATTCTGCACCAGCGATCAGCCCTTCTACTTCTCCGTGGGTGTGCCGGAAGGCAATTACCGCGTGACGGTCACGCTGGGCGATCGGAACGGCGAGAGCATCACGACGGTCAAAGCCGAATCGCGCCGGCTCATGCTCGAGGAGGTACGGACACCGGCCGGGACTTTTGCAACCCGCACCTTCGCCGTCAACGTCCGCAACAGCCGTCTTACACCTCCGCCCGCGAACGCTCCCGGCGGCTCGGAGGTAAGACTGAACAGCCGCGAACGCGGCGTTCTCAACTGGGACGACAAGCTGACGCTCGAGTTCGGCAACCAACGTCCCTGTGTGGCTGCGGTAGAGATCCGCAAAGTGGATGATATACCCACGGTTTTTCTCGCCGGCGATTCGACCGTGACCGACCAGCCGCAGGAACCGACTACAAGTTGGGGGCAAATGCTGCCCCGCTTTTTCAACGAGGGAGTGGCCGTCGCCAACCACGCCGAATCCGGTGAGACACTGAAATCCTTCATCACCGGGCTGCGACTGGACAAGGTATTGAGTCAGATCAGAAGAGGGGATTACCTTCTGATACAGTTCGGCCACAATGACATGAAGGCGAACTGGCCGCAGACCTACGTGGCGCCGCAAACGACCTATAAGGAATATCTCAAGGTATTCATCAGCGAGGCCCGGCGCCGGGAAGCCATCCCGGTGCTGGTAACCTCCATGCATCGCCGGAATTTCGATGCCCGAGGGAAGATCATCAACACCCTGGGTGAGTATCCAGAGGCTGTGCGCCAGACGGCGCAGGAGGAAAAGGTCCCGCTGATCGACCTTCATGCCATAAGCGCAGTCTTTTATGAAGCCCTGGGTCCGGAAAAATCGCCGCTGGCTTTCGGAGCGAACGGCAAGGATGCAACCCACCACAGCGCTTACGGGGCCTATGAGCTGGCGAAGTGTGTTGTGGAGGGCATCAAAGCCGCCGGGCTGGGTCTGGCAGGTTATCTCGCCAAAGACCTGGTTCCATTCGATCCGGCTGACCCGGATGCGCCGGAAACCTGGCATGTTCCCGCTAGTCCGGCGAGGGCCACAATTCCCGGCTCGGAGCCGATGGTCAGTCCTGCTCCGCAGCCGGGTCGTTCCTCAGTTCCGATGCCGGATCCGCAGCTGCCCACTATCTACATTGTGGGAGATTCCACGGCCAACAACACGGACCGGCGAGGTTGGGGAGATCCGTTTACAGAGTACTTCGACCGGACCAAAGTCAATATCGTCAACCGGGCACGCGCCGGCCGGAGCAGCCGGACATTCCTGACGGAGGGGCTGTGGGAAGCGGCGGTCCGGGATCTGCGCGCCGGTGACTTTGTCCTGATTCAGTTCGGCCACAATGATGGCGGGCCATTGGACACCGGCCGGGCACGCGGCTCCCTGCCCGGTATCGGCGAGGAAATCCAGGAAATCACGATGCCGGACGGCAACCGCCAGACGGTGCACACCTTCGGCTGGTACATGCGCAAATTCATCGCCGACACAAAGGCCAAAGACGCGGTCCCCATCGTTCTATCGCCGACGGTGCGGAACATCTGGACGAATGGCAAGGTGGAGCGGGGTCCGGGAGAGTATAGCCGGTGGGCGGGCGAGGTTGCGCAGTCTCGGGCCGCGGCTTTTTTGGACGTTACTTATATCATCGCCAATCGATACGAAAAGATGGGCCAGGAAATGGTGCAGGAGTTCTTCCCGGAGGATCATACCCATACCACGCCGGGAGGAGCCGATCTCAACGCAGCGGCCGTGGTTTCGGGCCTCAAGGGACTCAGGGATTGTCCGCTGCTCGGCTTCCTCTCGCCCAGAGGGCTGGCCGTCGCGCCGGTTCCTTCCCGCACTAACTTTCTGGGTCCCCCGTTCGCGCTCCCCACACCCGCGGTCGCCCAGCTCCCCTCGCTTTTCCTGATCGGGGACTCCACAGTCAGGAATGGACGCGGCGACGGCCAAAATGGCCAGTGGGGCTGGGGCGAGCCGATTGCTGCCTTTTTCGACAGCACAAAGATCAATGTGGTGAATCGCGCCATGGGCGGGCTGAGCAGCCGGACTTACAGGACTTTGGGATACTGGGACGTAGTTCTGGCCCTGATGAAGCCGGGAGATTTTGTGATGATGCAGTTCGGGCACAATGATAACGGGCCTGTCAATGACACCTCGCGCGCTCGCGGCACGCTTCAGGGTGTCGGCGAGGAAACGGAAGAAGTCGACAATCTCCTCACACGGGAGCACCAGATCGTCCACACCTATGGCTGGTACCTGCGACGGTTCATCGCCGAGGCGCGGGCACGCGGCGTCACGCCGCTGGTCTGCTCGCCGGTTCCCAGAAAGGTGTGGCAAAACGGCAGGATCATACGGGAGCCATACGCGCGGTGGGCTGCCGAAGTGGCCCGGTCGGAAGGAGCGGCATTCGTCGACCTCAACGAGATCATTGCCCGCCGCTATGAGCAGTTGGGTCCGGAGAAAGTGGATCCGCTTTTTGCCGACGAGCGCACCCATACCTCGCTGGCCGGCGCTGAAATGAATGCCGCGTGCGCCGTCGAGCGAATGAAAAGGCTTGCCGGCAATCCTTTCTTTGCCTATTTTTCGGAGAAGGCCAAATAGCTAGGACGATCAGGATTCCAGATACCGATCCTCGGTGGTTCCGGCACTCAGGAGGCGGTGCCGGCCAGCGCGATGATCGCCCGCATGAGTTTGAATCCCTCCAGATAGTCGTTGGCGCCGAACGTGACGGCGCGCGGATTCAACCTCTGCCACTCAAGTCCTGTTGCCGGATTTTACACCGGTTGTTCCTTCGGAAACACAGTCAACGTTACTGCCCGCTGGCCGGCAAGGGCTTGCGCCTCGCCTTGACTTCGGCGATCATTAGGAGTCCGCTGGGCAAAACCCAGTTCCGCGAGGTGGTCATGAGAAGAATGTTCACTGTTGCTGCCGCACTGATCCTGAGCGCTGCGCTGGGCCCGGCCCAGGTTCCGTCCGGATTCGATGCAAGTTTCACCGGGAAGGCGCTGCGTTTCGACATGTACCAGACCGGCGATGCCAAGTCGGAGACGCTGACCATCGACGCGATCTACGAGGAACCGCTCTGGCCGGAAACCCGGACACGTCTCGTCGATCCCTTCAACCTCGGCCGCTACATGCTCAAGATCTATAGCGTGGCCGACAACGCCCTGCTCTACGCTCGCGGGTTTGATACCATGTTCGCCGAATACAAGACGACAACGCCGGCTCTGGAAGGGGTTGTCCGAGTCTTTCAGCGGAGCCTGCGCATCCCGGAGCCCCGCAAACCCTTCCTTTTCGTGGTGGAGGCCCGGGACAAGAAAAACATCCTGCACCCCGTCTTCACTCAGGCCGTCGATCCATCGGATTATCACATCCGGCGGGAAACCGTCATGGCCGGCGATTGGATGTATGAGCCCATTGTGGCAGGGGACCCAAAGACGACCTTGGACTTCGTCTTTGTGGCCGAGGGCTACCTGGCCTCCGGAAGAGACAAATTCAGGGCCGACGTCGATCGCATGGCCAAGGTCTTGTTCCAGACCGAACCTTACAGCAGCGCCAAGGGCCGGATCAGCATCCGCGGCGTCTTCCGCCCGTCTCCCGAGCGGTCGATGGATGAGCCGCGCCAGCGGGCCTACCGCAAGACCGTTCTGGACGCCGGATTCAACGCCTTCGACCTTGACCGCTATATGCTGATCGAGAAGGACCACCGGCTGCACGAGATCGCCGCCCAGGCCCCCTACGACGTCATCGTCGTCCTGGTCGACAGCGCGCGCTACGGCGGCGGGTCCATCTGTTTCGACTATTGCGTCACTACGACCGACAACGCCCGCAGCCTCGAAGTCTTCCTCCATGAGCTGGGCCATTCTTTCGGCGGCCTCGCCGACGAATACTATGCGAGCGAGGTTGCCTACAACGATTTCTATCCGAAAGGTGTCGAGCCGCTGGAGCCCAACATTACCGCGCTTCTGGATCCGGCCAACGTCAAGTGGAAAGACCTGCTGTCACAAGGCATAGGCGTGCCAACGGAATATGGCAAGGAAGCCCAGGAAGCGCTTCAGGCTGAGCGGCAGGCCCGCCGCAAGGCTGTTGCCGAGGAGCTCGCCCGGGCCAGGGAGAAGGGTGCCGACGCTGCCGCCCTCAAAGCCATTCAGGACCGGGCGGCCGCCGCAGACAAGGAGATCCAGGCCAAGATCGACGAAATCCGCAAGACCTACGCCGGCCTGGCCGACAAAGTGGGCGTCTTCGAGGGCGCCGGCTATTCCGCGAAAGGGCTCTATCGCTCCCAAATGGCCTGCATCATGATAGCCAACCCGAAGCTTGAATTCTGCGCCGTCTGCCGGCGGGCTCTGGCTGCCATGATCGACTACTACGCGGAGAGATAAGCAGGCAAGTAGTTCATCTACTTCACCACGATCGCGAATTCGATACCATCGCTCTGATTCCGCCGGTCCGGCATGCGAGGATACCTTGTGAAGGCGAAAGGAATCCGGCATGCGTAATTTCTGTCATGGCTTGGAAAAGCCGATGCGCCAAGGGATGTTTCCAGCGTTTGCGCGCAGCTGGCCGGCCACAGGAAAGTCCGATTCACTCCTGTGACCTTGGCCTTTTCCGTCTGTGCCTGTTGATCAACCGGTGTTGTGCAATTCGTAAGAGAATATGGGTCAGCATCTTCGGGTTTTTATGCTCATACGATACCCGAGATTATTGTGCATCGAAGGGTATCAATTGCAGGATCAGGCCGGGATCGATGTTATCGGGGACAAGCCGGGAGATCCCGCGATCGAAAGTCGCCAGACACCCGCCGTGACTCAAAGCGAGTACCAGCAGGTGAGCGTCCGTGACCTGGCGGTGAGTGCTGATTCGATCCAACCGCAGCCACTTCTCATCAAGAATGGAGGCATCATCGGGCCAGAATTCGTGGCCTGCAAGTGACGTCAGGCTGCGCAGCAGGATAGCCGCTTCCATGGGAGATCTTGCCTCGGGCGTAATCAGCCGGTTGGATGAGACTCTGATGAATCCGCACTGAGTCATCGGGCACGTAGCCCAGCCTTGCTTCTGCCGCGAGAGAAACCACTCGCGGGCGGCCTGGTAATGGACATGGTTCGGCCATACGAGCGCAATAAGAGCATTCACATCGAGAAGTGCGATCACTCGTCCTCCAGGGCCTTCTTCACCATTTGCAGTGTCAGCGGCGTGGCATTTTCGGAAACCACAAATACTGGGATGCCTGCCTCGTCCGTTGCGTAGGGACGAGGCGCCAGAGCTTTCCGAGCCAGTGAGGAAAGGACCTCTCCGATGGATCTCTGTTCCGCCTCGGCTATCTCTTTGGCCGCCTGGAAGACATCGTCATCAATCTGCAGTGTAGTTCTCATGTTCCGGATCATAACATTTGAGCATCATGACATCAAGATGATTATATGATCGATTGTCGCGCAACCGTTTGCTGCAGTCCCGATCAGCCATGATGTCCAGGCTATAACAGAAATAATCCCAGATAGTTCCCGCACATAACTACAACGTAACCGCGAGACCATCCGTGGCGATTTCCATGCCGATTTCATGCTGCCGTGCCAAAACCTCCCGGCCGACATGGGTCAGGATCAGACGGGAGGTGCCGAAACGGTCGTGATTTGCCTGCAGGCATGGATAATCAAGATGTGAGGGAACGCGGGTCTCGAAAAAGCAGCATTCGCAGATAAAGAGATCCGTACCCTGTGCCTGTATTACAAGGTCTTCCGTCCAGCCCGTGTCGCCGGAATACAGGATGCGGTGCCGGCCGGTGTCTATGCCAAAACCCAGGGAGATTTCCGTTTCCTGGTGCGGCACGCGAAATGGGGTAATGAGGCTACCGCACAACTCGAGTGTTCTATGCGGAAGCAGTTCTGTGAACTCGAGGCCGAAGGGAACGCCCCTGGCGGCGAGTTCACGATACGTGGCATGAAACAGTTCCCGAACACGCTCCTCAGTTTCGGGAGGGCCGCAAATCTTCAATGGGCGCCGCCGGGGCGTCTCGAACATGTACTCCAGGAAAAGAAACGGCAGACCTGCAAAGTGATCCCCATGCAGATGACTGAGCAGCACGGCATCAATTGCGGCGGGATCCAGTTCCTGGCGCTTCAGTGCGCTGAGTGTTGTCGCCCCACAGTCGAGCAGCAGCGTGCCGGCGCCGCCCTTGACAAGGTAGGATGCCTGATTCCGGCCCGCAGTGCAGAACGCATCTCCGGTTCCGAGAAATCTCACTTCGGTACTGGCCATATGATATTTGGGACAGGCTGTACGACTCCCGAACTCAAAACTGTCATCCAGAACTGAGAGACGGTACTTCGGGAGTCGTGTAGCCTGTCCCCGAATTCGTCAGCGTCTCAGGTTTTCTTCAAAGAGTTTCAGGATCCGCTTGTATTCGTCCGCCCAGCTGGTTTCCTCGTTAAAGCTGTGGTTTTCGACCGGGTAGGGCGCGATGGCCCAGGTTTCCTTGCGCAGCTCGATGAGGCGCTGCACGAGCCGGATGGAATCCTGGAAAAACACGTTCGTATCCACCATGCCGTGGCAGATGAGCAGCTGGCCTTTCAGGCCGTCGGCAAAATAGATCGGCGAGCTGCGCCTATAGGCCTCGAGGTCATTCTGCGGCAGATTCAGGATGCCGGAGGTGTAGCCGTGATTATAGTGCGCCCAGTCCGTCACCGGCCGCAGCGCGGCTCCGGCGGCGAAGACATCCGGGGCTGTAAACAGGCCCATCAGGGTCAGGAAGCCGCCATAGCTGCCTCCGTAACAGCCGATGCGTTTGGGATCGACCTTTTCGGTAGCCGCCAGGAACCTGGCGCCGTCCACGACATCGTCAAGGTCTTTGCCGCCCATATGCTGGTAGATAGCTGTACGCCAGTCCCGGCCGTACCCGGCGCTCGCCCGATAGTCGGGATCAAGGACAACGTAGCCGCGTGAAGCGAGCAGGTTGTTGAACATGTATTCGCGGTAGTAGCTCGACGACCAGTATTTATGAGCGTTCTGCAGGTAACCGGCGCCGTGTATGAAAATCACGGCGGGACGGCGCGGGTCGCGCTTTGCTCCGATCATCTCGGGCGTGAAGAGCCGCGCATAGACGTCGGCGCCGTCGCGTGCCTTGTAGGTGATCACCTTGGGATCGATCCACTTGAATGCCCGCCATTCTTCCGTGGGTGTGGTTGTCACCTGCCTGGCCTGGGCGCCGGCAGTGAACGGCATGACATACAGTTCCGGCGGCCTGGTGCTGCAGGAATAGATGACGGCAAGAGACGCCTCGTCCGGTGAAACGGTTGCTTCATTGGAACCGGTCATGGTGGTGATGCGTGTTCTCGGGCCGCCATCAACCGAAATCGTATAGAAGTGGCGCTCACCGGGGTGCACCTCTGTCGAAGTAAAAAACACCTTCGTGCGGTCACTCGACATCCGGGCGTTCGTGATTTCCCACTTGCCTGAGGTAAGCTGTTTCGCAACGGGCTGCGCCGCCGTAACGTCGAGAGAGTACAGGTGCATCCAGCCGTCTTTTTCCGACAGGAACAGAAACCGCTTGTTGTCGGGCAGCCAAACGACGCCGCCTCCGCCCCCGGGGCCGCCGAACCCGCCGCCGGTGCCGGTTGCGATGGACTGCTCCCGGATCCAGGCATCGTCGTGAAGAGTATCCAGTACCGATGCCTTGCCGGTTGCCGGATCGATGGTGACGTACCACCGGTCCTTATTGTCTTGGGCTCGGACGGAGATGACATAACGGCTGCTGTCGTCCGACCATTCAGGCATGCCCCAGTTCAGAATCCGCGGGACGGAGGCATCTCCTGGCTTTGCCGTGCGTTCATTGCCGGCAAATGCCGCAGCGTCGGCCCAGACCGTCTTATTCTGCTTGAGGTCGAGTATGGCGAGCAGCCGGCGGGTCTGCGAGTCGCCGACGTTGGACCGGCCGGGGATCATCTCCGGGTAGGCAGACTCGGTCACATAGCTCGGCACGTCCTGATTGCGGGCGGTGACCTCAGGCCGCTCGCTCACACCGACGTATACGAAGTTTTCATCCGTCGACAACTGAAGGTCAGTCACGGTCTGGCGCGCCGTGGGTTGAAAGCGGGCGATCGGCTGCGGCGGCGGGCCTGAAGGAGCGCCCAAACCGCCGGGACCGCCGCGCCTCCCACCTACGTCACCGCCGCGTCCTCCCTGGCCCCGTTGCTCGGCCTGGCGCTTGACGTATTCGATCAGGTTCCGTTCCTCCTGGCGCAGGATGCGCTGCGATTCCGTGAGTGTCTGATCGCCGGCAGCGGCGCCGCGCGCGCCCTGGCCGCCACGGCCGGCTGCAGCCGCACCGCGTGCTCCCCCGGGCTGCACGGCCGTTTCGTTCGCCGGCGCAGCCACATCCGTCAGCTGCACCTCGGCGGGCGAGTTCGACGCGCCGTCGAGCGATATCAGGTACAGGTTGCCGTCACGCACGAATGTGACGGCCGCATCGTTCCGGGCCCAGCGAGGATTCGACTCCGTGCCGGCGGTTCTTGCCAGCGTCCGGCGCGTGGTGGTCGCGACGTCGTAAATCACGATATCGCCGCTTTCTGCCATGAGCAGCCGTTTGCGGGTGCGGTCGGGCCGCCCGGCCGGGGCGGAGGGAATCTGCCGCGCCTCCTCGGCGCTGAGCTGGCGCAGATCGCTGCCGTCGCGCGCTACGGAGTAGGTCTGTTGGCGCTCCTCATTCGGCTTCTGCCAGGAAAAGAAGATTTTCGATGAATCGGGCGCCCAGCGGATGCCCGACGGGGCGCCGCCGATCAGCTTGGGACCGCGCATGATGCTGTCTACCGAGAGCGTTAAGGCCGCTGACGGCTTTGGCGCGGGCTGTTGAGCTGAAATCTGCCACGCGCTGGCCGCGCAGCATAGGAGTAGCGATGTCAGGATTCGGCGCATGCCGGGTAACCTCCGAAGCATAAAGGGCGGCGTGGGGATCGGCACGCTCACCCGTCTTCCGGTAAAAGGGCATGATGGCTCCGCGATGCTGACGTGCGGCGATCCAATCCGTTGTAGATCTGCGAGCCGAAGCCGGATCGAAGCCGTCTCCGCCCCGCGCCTGTCCATCGATGCTCCGTGCAGGCAGACTTATAAGACATTCCTTGCAGCCGCTCAAGCAGAAAGGATTGGAGGTCCCGGATCTGTTGCCACACGCCTTGAAGGTGATTCCTAAAGCCCGGATAAGACATAATATCTGCCCGGATCGGCGGGGGGATGGAATGAGCGCTTCAGTGGCTCAGGATGGAGTTATGGAGGAAAACCCAGGCGATATTCTAAGCGCCGGCGTTCATCGCCTGGTTCAGCCGTTCGGCCAGGATCCAAACGTGCGGTGGTCTCAGAACAGCCAGGCCTTCCCCGGGAATGGAACGGATTTCGATGCCACCCTGTGAAATCCGGTACCAGAAATCGGCTGGCTTGATTTCCGGTTCCGCCGCCCCATGGAAGCAGGTGATCTTGCCGACATATGGGTGCGGCATGTATTTCACTCCGGCGCGATGAAGCAGCTCGCGGGCGTGGTACCGGTGCAGGCGAACCGGCGGAGGGCTCCCGGTCAACGCCCACGCCTGATAGCAGGCATCCCGGATGCCGCCGCGGATCCGGGATAACCTGTAGACTGCACGTGCAAGCAGATATCTCAGTTTCCGTCGTGGCGACAGGCGGAGCAGGTGGAGGGCATGCCGGCGGAAACCTGCGGCCGGCGAATTCGCATCCCGCCAGGCGGCATCCGTATTGATCACTGCCAGCAGTCCTACTTCCTGGTCTGCCGCGCGCAGCTGAATCGCCATCTCCAGGGCAATGAAGGCCCCCAGGCAAAAGCCGCCTACAAAGTAAGGGCCCGCGGGCTGCACTCTCCTCATCGCCTTGAGGTATTGAGCCGCCATAGCTTCGACGCTGTCCAATGGAATTTCCTGCCCGTGGCCGCCGAACGCCTGCACCCCGTAAAAAGGCCTGTCTCTTCCCAGCGAGCGCGCCAGGTCCTTGAAGATCACGACCTCGCCATCGCCGCCGTGAACGCAAAAAAACGGCAGCTCCGAGCCGGCATCCTGCAATGCCACAAGGCAGTTTCCGGCCGGCTGCACGTCGCCTCCTTCGAGGATCCACGCCATTCTCTCGATGGTCGGTGCCGAGAGCAAATCAGAAAAGGCGAGGTCCCGGCCGAACTCCTTGCGGATCCTCCCGAGAAGCCGCGTTGCCTGGAGGCTGTCGGCCCCGAGCTCGAAGAAGCTGTCCGCGATACCAACCGCCGCGCCGCCGAGGATTTCCCCCCATATGCGTGCGAGCCGGACCTGGACGGAGGAGACCGGTAGGCGTGCTGCGGTGCCGGCGGGACGTTCCTGAGGCGGTTCCGGCAGCGCCATGCGATCAACCTTGCCGCTGGAGGTCAGTGGCAGGGATTGCATCCTGACAAACGCCGAGGGCACCATGTAGTCGGGCAGTTCGCGGGACAAATGGCGCCGCAGTTCGTCATCGGCCACCTCAATCCCTGCGGCTGAGACATAGGCTGCGAGGAATTGCCTGCCGCCGTGTTCGCGCGCAACAACGGCGCATTGGCGCACGGCCGGATGCCTGCCCAGCACGGCTTCGATTTCGTCCAGTTCGACACGAAAGCCCCGGATCTTGATCTGGCGGTCGATCCGCCCGGCAAAAACAATGTTGCCGTCCGGCAGGTAGAAAGCCAGGTCCCCGGTCTGATACATGGTGCCGCCCTCTGCCGGGAAGGGATCGGGAACGAAGCGCTCCGCGGTCAGATCGGGCCTGTGGAGATACCCCCTCGACACGCCGGCCCCGCCGATGTACAGCTCTCCGACAACACCTACCGGAACCGGATTGCCGTGCCGGTTCAGGATATAGACTCTGGTGTTGGCGATCGGTTTGCCGATGGGAACGAACGAGCGTTCCTCCCAGCTGGAGGTGCCCGCCTCATACGCCGTCGCAGTGCAGGTCGTCTCGGCAGGACCATAGACATTGAACCAGCGGACGCGGGAACCGATCGCGGTCCTCCAGATCGAGAACAGGTGTGGGTCAATGCGCTCCATCCCGGTGATCACCAGGCGCAAGGACTCGGGCAGAACCAGCATCCCTTCGGAAACGGAATGCACCCATTGATTCCAATAACTGCCGGGGAAGGCGGTCACCGTGATCCTGTTGTCCCTGATGAACCGCAGGAAATCCTGGATTGAACCGCTGAGACCAGGCGGTTGAAAAACCAGGGTCGCCCCTGAAGAGAGATAATTGAAGACCTCAGCGACAAAAAAATCGGTTCCGATGGAAGCGAACTGCACTCTCCGATCGTCTGTCGAGATGCCGTACAGCCTGCGGCCGGCAAGCGTGTGATTCACCAGGGACCGGTGTGTTACCAGCACAGCCTTCGGCTCACCCGTTGATCCGGATGTGTATATCGCGTATGCAGCATTACCGGATGTCCCCATCCAGGGAATGCTGTCGCTCGATTGCCGGGCGACTTCAGCTTCCAGGAGGTCGAGACAAAGCATCTCGGCTGCGCACTCCGAAAAACGCTCTGCCAGCTCCGTGCTTGTGATCACCGATGCCGTGCCCGACTCGCGGACCATGAGGCACAGGCGTTGGCGAGGCAGGTTGGGATCGAGGGGAAGGAAAGCGGCGCCGGCCTTCAGGACTGCCAGGATTGCGGTGATCACCCTCGGAGAGCGCTCCAGGCACACGCCCACAAGCTTTTCCGGACCGGCACCTTTCTCCCGCAGCAGGCGCGCCAACCGGTTGGATAGGTCATTCACCTCCTGGTAGGCAAGCGTTCGACCGGCATCGACCAGCGCAGGTTGCCCGGGTGATGCGGTGGCAACGGCCTCAAAAAGCTGGTGGGCGCCGAGTTCGCGCGGATAGTCACATGCGGTCCGGTTCCATGCATGGACGACCTGTTCCCGTTCCGGCGGGGTGAGCATCGGCAATTGCGCGACCTGTCCCTCCTGATGCGTGAGGTAATTTTCCAGGAACTGTCGCAAATGCCCGAGCATGCGTTCCGCAGTCGGATCGCTGAAGATCTCCCGGTCATAGACGAGATCCAAGGCAAGTTCGGGCGTGCCGGACACCGCGACCGCGAGTGGGCTGTCCACCCGCTGTTTCACCTCCACATGGCGATGTTGCCAGATGCCGCCCAGGGACTGGAGAGCGTCATGGAGTGTCCGGTGCTCATAGACGAGCAAGCTCTGGAAAAGCGGCTTCGCAGCGGATGCGCCGCACCAAGCCTGGATCCTGTCCAGCGGAGTGTGCTCGTATGGGCGCAACGCCAGCCAGTTGCGCCGCAATTCCTGCAGCCATGGCACAACCTGGTCGCCGTCAGTCACTTTCACCTGGAAGGGAACGGTGTTGATCAGCGGTCCGACGATCCTCTCGGAACCGGACACCGAGGATTTGCGGCACGCCCGGGTGGCGCCGAACACGACATCGGAGCTTCCACTGTACCGGCTGAGAAGCAGCGCCCATGCGCCCAACACCATGGTGTTGAGCGTGACTTTGCTGCGCCGCGCAAATTCCTCGAGGTCTGCTGTGAGTTCCCTGGAGAAACGGGTGCTCTGCCGGCCGGAACGGTCCTGCTCCGGAGGATGCGGCTGCCAGAGACGATCTGCCAGGAAGCATCCCTCGGCCACGGAGGATTCAACGTGCGCGCGCCAGAAGCGCTCTGCCCCTGCCCGATCCCGGCTGCGCAGCCATTCGGCGTGTACGTGGAAAGGGACCGGCTCATCCAGAAGCGGGATTCGTCCTGCCCGCAGCGCATCGTAGGCGGCAAAGAGCTCACGAAGGACAAGGAATTGGGATCGCCCGTCCAGCAGGGCATGGTGCGACGACCACACCTGGGTGAACGTGTGGTCTCCCGTGCGGACCAGGATGACCCGCCACGGCAGATGTCCGCCCAGGGGAAATCCCTGGCGGCGATCCCCTTCGAGAAGCTTGTGCCATTCCCGCTGCTGCTGTGGTGCTGAGAAACTCCGCCAATCGTGATCTTCCCAGGCGAGTGCGGCATGCGGCCGCACCTGTTGTATCAGTTCGCCGCCGGCGTCGATGCGGAATGTGGAGCGGAGGATCTCGTGGCGCTTCATGATCAGGTGCCATGCCTGCTGCAGCACGGTGCTATCTGTCTGGTGATGCAGCGCACAGATGGTCTGCAGCCCGTAGATCCCGGCCTGCGGCGCCCGTTCCGACGCCAATATCATGGCCCGCTGCATGGGAGTGGGCGGGCAATCGGCGGGGGTGGCGTCGCCGACCTCGAGGCCTGGCGGGGTGTGCATGCTCATCTCTGCCGCTTGACGAAGGATATGGTGGGACACCTTTCCCCCAGAGGATATTGCGGCGTCTCGATCGAGATCGGATCGAAGGCTGCAAGCAGCACCGCCTGCAGTTCCGCCAGCGTGGGGAAGGAAAGGAGCGTCTCCTTCCCCTCGTAAATCCGGATAGTGTCGAGCACCTTCGGGTTCCATCCGGTTTGCCTGCACAATTGCACCGTGCTCATGCCCGCCTGCGCCCACGCGTTGAAAACATCGCCCACGCGAACTCCGGCAGCTGTATCGGGCTGCAGCGCCATTGCCAGGCGCCATTTGAATTCATGAAAACTTGCGCAACGCCCGGCGCGCAGGTCCATGAACACCTGCTCAGGCGTCTCCTGCCGGTCCGGCCGCGTAAAGCAGCGCATCAACAGGAGTCCGCCGGTTTTCAGGATGCGGTGAAGGGAAGAAGCCAGCGCCAGATACTCCTGGGGATACTTCACGCAGTTAAAGCTGCCGTCACCCGCGGCGACATCGCAGGAAGCATCGGCCTGCGGCAGCTGCAGCCAATCTGCACAGAGTACCCATCTCCGGCCGGGAGGGTGCGGCCAAAGGGCACGGATTACCGCTTCCGTTTTGTCCACAGCCACCAGTTCGGCATCGTCCGGCCACGCCATGCTCGCGATTGCCGGCGTGACGCCGCACTGCAGGATACGAAGATGCTGCCTGCCGTAAGTCGTCCGCCAGTGTGAGACGGCGCGCTGGAATGCCGCAACGTCCTGCCCGCACGGCTTCAGGGGCGATGCGTACAGGGAGTAGTATTCGCCCATGAGGGCCCAATGCATTGGCTCCAGCGCTGCGCCAGGGGCTTCGGTGTTCATAACCTCCCTGGATCTCGTTCTGCAGTTTCGCATATCGGCCGCTCCCGTCCGCCGCGCGCGGCGAGGCGATAAATCACTTCGAGGTAGCGCCGAATGAAGACATCCGCCGTCCAGTTGGTCTGGTAGGCCTGAAATCCGCGATCCCCCAGATCGTCACGGAGTTCGCGGT
>Ga0316620_10000015_pt1 | contig 96051 bp, 71 predicted proteins | sample OWC_Aug_M1_C1_D5_FD_207651 | JGI IMG/M metagenome (GOLD analysis project Ga0316620, IMG submission 207651) | Wetland soil microbial communities from Old Woman Creek delta, Ohio, United States - OWC_Aug_M1_C1_D5_B | ecosystem: Environmental > Terrestrial > Soil > Wetlands | place: USA: Ohio...
CAAGGTCACCAACAAGGCTCTGGATCTGCGGAAATTCATCACCACCCGCTTCGATTTCAATCTGACAACCAAGCATCGTCTGGAGGCGAGCTGGAACTACACGATCTACGACCTCACGATAGACCTGCTTAACAACGGCGATGCGAGCTATCCCGATTTTCCCAGCACGAACGGGTACCTGGGGCTTCGCCATTCGACTTCCGTGACATTGCGCTCCACTCTGACGCCCAGGCTCGTGAATGAATTTCGTACCGGTCTGCAGGCGGGTTCCGGCCTGTTCGGCCCCGGTGTCGACGCCGGCATGTTTTCCGGATCGCTGGCCAACCAGGACGGTTACGCGCTGAGCATCAGTGACGCGGGCGTCACCAACGCGCACCGGAGCACAAACCCGACCCGGCGCGATCCGCCATACGTGTTGTTCGAGGATACTCTGAACTGGAGCCGGGGCACGCACAGCATCGGTTTCGGCGGCACCTTCAGCAACACCGGCATGTGGACCTGGGGCCAGACGGTCGTGCCTTCAATCGGATTCGGGGTGGACACCACCTTCGATCCTGCAAGAATCCTCTTTGATTCGACCAATGGCCCGAATAATTTTCTGGGAGCCTCCAACGCCCAGATCAACACGGCACGGGACATCTATGCCGTCCTGACCGGACGGGTTGATTCCATCGGCGGCAACGCCGTCCTGAACGAGAACACCAACAAGTACGCCTTCAACGGCCCGAACGTTACCCGTTCGCATCAGCGCGAACTGGGGCTGTTCGCACAGGATTCGTGGCGCGTGCGCCCCGGCCTGACGCTCACTTTCGGCCTGCGCTGGGAACTGCAGTTGCCCTTCGTGCCCCTCAACAATGTCTTCTCGAAGGCCTCGCTGGCTGATGTCTGGGGGCCCTCCGGCCTCAACAGTCTCTTCAAGCCCGGTGCCAGCGGAGGCAAAGCGACGGAGTACATGCCGTACAAGAAGGGCGACTATGCCTACAACATCGACTACAAGGCCTTCGCGCCGAGTGTCGGCTTTGCCTGGACGCCGAGAGTGGAAGCCCCTTGGCTGGGGCGGATCCTGGGCGGCAGCGGGCAGACCGTGCTGCGCGGCGGATTCTCGATTGCCTACAACCGTTATGGAATGTCTACGTACAGCAACATCTTCACTTCCAACCCCGGCCTCACCCTCACAGCCTCGCGTGATATGTCGCTCGGCAACCTGATCACCGGCACGGGGAACGATGTGTTGCCGGTCCTGTTCCGCGACAAGGGCCGTCTCGGCCCGCCGCCCTTCCCGTCCGAGCCGAATTACCCGCTCACGCCGACGACGAGCAACTCCGTCCGCGCCTTCGAGCCCGAGCTCAAGACTCCGTACACCATGACCTGGTCATTCGGGATTCAGCGCGAGCTGACCAAGGATATGGCGATTGAAGTGCGGTACATGGCCACCCGCAGCCTGCAATCGTACAGCACATACAACTTGAACGAGCGCAACATCGTCGAGAACGGATTTCTTGACGAGTTCAAGCTGGCGATGGCAAACCTGCGGACAAATATCGCAGCGGGCAAGGGAAACAATTTTAAATACTATGGACCGGGAAGCAATACATCACCCTTGCCGATCACCCTTGCGTACTTCAGTGGGGTGCCTTCCACGGAGGCAAGCAATCCGGCCAAATACAACTCCAGCAACTTCAGCAGCAGCACCTATGTCAACACGCTGGCGCAGACCAATCCCAACCCGAACAGCGGAAATTCGAACTATGCGGCCAGTTTGTACAGCTCGGCGGCGCAGCGGGCCAATGCGCTGGCGGCGGGACTGCCGGCCAACCTGTTCGTGGTCAATCCGTATGTCAGCAGCGCCCAGATCCTGGGGAACGGCGGCGCCAACTTCTACGACGGCTTGACGGTGGAACTGCGCCGCCGTATGTCGAAAGGGCTGCTGGTTCAGGCGAACTACACTTTTGCGAAGAGTCTGGGCACCGGCACACCTTCGTTCCGCAGTCCCTGGGTCAAATCGCTTGGCGGCACGCTGCCGCACGCGTTCAAGCTGAACTGGGTGTATGAGATGCCCTTCGGCAGGAGGCGGATGCTGTTCAACAGCAGCCACCCCGTGGTCGATCGGATCATCGGCGGCTGGGAATTTCAGGGCACCGGCCGCATTCAGGCCGGAGAACTTCTCAACTTCGGCAACGTCAGGCTGGTCGGCATGACCATCGACGAACTCAAAGAAGCCGTAGGTCTGTACTTCGACGATGCCACCCGCCAGATCTTCTATGTGCCGAACGATATCCGCATGAACACGATTGCCGCCTTTAACACGAGTGCGACCACATCGACCGGATACAGCACCACTTGGGGCGTGCCGACCGGACGATATGTCGCGCCGGCGAACACGGCGAATTGCATTCAGATCGTAAACGGCGATTGTGCCCCGTACACCATCAACGTCCGGGGGCCGAGATTCACGCGCTTCGATCTGAGCCTTGTGAAGCGCGTGCGTTTCACCGAGACCGCCAATTTCGAGCTGCGCGCCGAATTCCTGAATGCTTTCAACTTTACCAACTTCTATGGCACGACGTGCGCGGGCAGCGGCCAGACCTGCGGCCGCGTGACGTCGGCCTACACGGATCGCAACGGCCAGGTCGATCCCGGTGGACGGCTGGTCCAGTTTGTGGTTCGGTTCAACTTCTAGAAATTACGGAATGCCCCCTGTTCCGCACCGGGCAGCGGCCGGCCGGAACAGGGGGCTTCTCTTCCCCCCAAAAGGCTGGCACCCCTGCTCCGAAAATATACCTAAAACCCGGGATGTCGGGGTCGGAATCGGTATCGCAGTCGCCGTCACGATCGCAGTCGGTTTGGCTGCATTAAGGATTCAAAAGCCGACAGCGACTGCGATTACGATCCCGACCCCGATCCCGACCCCGAACGTTTTCATGCGTCACCGGCCGCGCCACAGGCCCATGAGATGCTGTTCCGAAAATAGCCCCTTGAGAGCCTTCGAACCTTGGAGACTGACCAGTTGCTTGACCGCCAAGGCTCAAAGGGCTCGAAGAATCTCCAGGACCAGCCGCGCATCCCGGGCGCGGTTTGCCTCCTGACATTTCATGATTGAAATGCTATCTTCTAGTCGCTTAGGGGAGGTGGGAGTGTGCAAAAAGCAATTCGCTTGATGGGATTTTCGGCTTTTCTTGCCGTTATTGCCGGCACGGCCGTCGCCCAGCAGGATCCGAAGTTCCGGCTGGAGGTGGAAGCGGGGCCCGTCTGGCAAACGCGCAATGACGTGCAGATTCCCAGCGGAACGGGGACGAGATTTTCGCTGATCGATATCCAGGGAAAAGGACCGGTCGCCTATCCGAGGATATACCTGGACTGGCAATTCCGCGGCAGGCATGGCTTGCGGCTGCTCTATGCGCCTCTTTCGATCAAGGGTTCAGGCGCGCCGGCCTCCGCCGTTCGTTTCGAGGAGAGCCTGTTTCTGCCGGGCGCCCCTGTCGAGGCGGGGTATCGATTCAATTCATACCGAGTTACCTATCGATATCGTTTCTATGAGGGACCGAGGTGGCAGTGGTCGATTGGCGCCACGGCGAAGGTGCGCGACGCCCACGTGGAGCTCCGGCAAGGAGGAATTCATGAAATCAACGACAACGTGGGATTTGTCCCCCTGGCGCATATTGATGCCGAATGCCGTCTGGCCAAGCGCTGGCATTTTGTCTTTGATTTGGACGGACTTGCCGCCCCTCAGGGAAGAGCTTTCGACGCGGCCGTAAAGCTCCGCTACGACTGGACGGATCACTGGAGCCTTGCCGCCGGGTATCGAACCCTCGAAGGAGGAGCCGATACCGACACGGTTTATACTTTTGCATGGCTTCACTACGCGGCCCTTTCGATCGCCTATCGGTTCTAGCAGGCTCCGCCCGGATTTGCGCGTTCATGTTTTATCAGGAACTTTGCCGCCCTCCTGCGCACCGGTGCCCTGCTGTTGACGCGCTGCCGTTTTACGAACCGGATGATGTGTTTCCTGTCCTGGACCCGGTCCATAAACAGGTCGAAAGCATCGATGGCGTGCCCGATGGCGACGTTGCGGCATTCGGCCGTCCTGTATTTGGCCTTGTCGACCTTCAGGATCTCCACGGCAATTCTATCCGCAAGCCAGGGTTTGGCGAGTGCGATGCGCGCCGCCCCACCGATCGAGTTTGCGGCGGTAATCATCACGGGTCCGGGGATGGGAGAGAAGTATTTGTCGAAGATCAGATCGAACTTGTTTTTCGTGTCGGCACGCGCCAGGTTGGCGATGGTCGAGATCGCCCCCCATTTGAGGAAACTGTTATCGCAGTCGAGCATGGCGCTGAAGAAATCGAAATGGGGGTATAACAACTCGGGCTGGCGCGCGCTTATGAGACGAAGCGCCTTGTCGCAGCCGTATTTTACGGCGGCCTCCTTGGCGCTCAGGCCTGCGATCAGATGCCCGATCAAGGCCGGGGCGCGCAGGGCCTGATCCGCGATTGTTGCCGGATCCAGGTTTTTTGAAGAAATCTGCCCAAGCAGGTCCGTTTTCCGTGCTGTCATCGCGTTCTCCGCTCGATGGGTTACGCAGGCCGCCATCATACATCAAATCCCGGCCGTTCCGGTGAGTTTGACCTGCCCGAGACTGCCTGCATGCGGCTCTTGATGCTTAGATTTCGTCGATGAAGAGCCGGCATGGAAAAAACCTTCGCTGATGTACAGGAATTTTTGTAATTTCGGGGTGCCGGCGGCGACTAATATAGGCAGGAGACCGAAATGGCGGGCGATGCTGCAAAGGAGGCCAGGTTCCAGGAAATCGTGGCGGCCAACCGGCGCCGCATACTGGCGATAGCCTCCAGCTATGTGCGGGGTGATGAAGCGCGCGATCTCTGCCAGGAGATCCTGCTGCAGATGTGGCGCGGGCTCGACGGTTTCGAGGGAAGGTCGGCGCCCTCCACCTGGGTTTACCGGGTTGCGTTGAACACTGCGATCACGTACCGCAGGAAGAACGGCCGTCACGCAGAACCGGCACGCATGCCCGTCGCGACGCCGGCTTCCGAGCCCGCAGCCCCCTCGAGCCCCGGCAACGAGATTCTGATCCTGGAGGAATTCCTCCGTTCGCTCGGACCGGTCGATCACGCGGTGTTCCTGCTGTATCTCGAAGACCTCAGCTATCAGGAGATTTCCGAGGTGACGGGTCTGACGAAGAGCCACGTCGGTGTGAGCATCAACCGGATGAAGAAGGCGTTCACGCAGCGCTACTGCGGGAGGTGAACATGGAACTCGAAGGCTACAAGACGGCATGGCAGAGGCGCCCGGTGGAGGATCACACGCTGGCGTATGCAGCGCATCCTTCACGGTCGCTCTCGTTTCTCCGCACCAGCGTGATCCGCGATCTGCAGCGGTCGGAGGAAGTGTCGAGGTTCGTATTTTCGCTCCTCTTCGCGCTGATCGCCGTTGGGGCGTCACTGATCGTAGTGCCGCGGGGCGTGGGCCGATGGGCGTGGTGGCTGTTTGCGGCGGCGCTGCTTACGGATGGCATCGGCGGCCTGGTGCTGCGTGTGCGCAGGTGGCGCCAGCCGGTCACGGCGACGATGGTGGAATTCATCAGGCGGGAGCACAGCCAGCTGACCGCGCACGTGCGTTTCGAACGCTTTTCGCAATGGCTCATGGCCGGGCTGGCGGCACTCGCATTGCTGATGGCGATCTTCGGGCCGCAGCCGGTCAATCCCCGTGAGTATACCTTTGACGCCCTGGGGAAGATGGCGATCCTGACGGCGTTTCTGGCGGTAGCGTGGCGACGGGCGAAGTCGCGTTCCAGAGAGCGCCGGCGCGAGCTCGAGCGCTACCTGGAGGACCTGGGACAATAGAACCCAGAATGTCCAGATCTTACTTCCTCAGCTCGAAGGTCACGCTGACATTCGCGCGCACGGCGATCTTACCCAGCGCAATCGTCTCCAGGGCCTCCCCGGAGCTGCCGCGTAAGTCCTGCACTGCGTTCTGGCTGGCAAACGCATTGCGTGCGGATCCCCAGCCGCCCCAACTCGAGTAATAAGCCCACGGTGAACCGCTGCTGAACTCGTTGATCTGCAAAGGGGAGCCGACCGACTGTCCCAGGACGGCTGCCATCTTTTCCGCTTTTTCGCGGGCAGCCCTCAGGGCCATTTCCCTTGCCTGCTCGCGATATTTTTTAAATTCCGCAGTCTGAAAATCAACGTTGTGAATGTAGTTCACTCCCGTCTGCAACACCTTGGCGACCAGCTCTTCCAGCTTTCCCGCTTCACGCAGTGTCACAACGAATGTGTTCCGGACGAAGTAGCCGATGAAAACGTCCTTCACGGAATCGCTCCGGTATCTCGGCTGGAGAGACAGATAGTCGGTTTGAATATCCTTGTCGGATACGCCTGCATCATGGAGTGCGGCCAGAGCCTTCTTCATGATGTCATTGTTCTTCTGCCTGGCGACGCCGATGTCCAGATCAGACGTCTCTATTCCGAAGGAGACCGTTATCTGATCGGGCTTGACATAAACAGCCGCCTCCCCGCTGGCTGTGATCTTGGGTCGGTCATCGTAAAGATAGGTCTGCTGACCCCAACCGGGCGCGCAGCTTATGGCTGCGAAACAGCAGAGGAGAATCGTGGTCTTCATAGCGCACTCCTTTATGGCTTTATGCAGGATTCCTGCCATTGTCGGATCCGGCCTGACCGAATTATAGGATTCCTCGGATATGGTACAATAATAAATTCGATTGACGGGACTGGTGGAAGGAGACGCTTGACTAGCGGGACGGTTTTCAATATCAGCCGCTATGCCATTCACGACGGACCGGGCATCAGAACCACGGTGTTCCTGAAGGGATGCCCGCTGGGCTGCTGGTGGTGTCACAATCCTGAGAGCATTTCGGCCGAGCCGCAAATCTCGGTGCGCCGAAGCCGCTGCATCCGGTGCGGCCTGTGCGTGCCCGCCTGTCCTCAGCACGCCGTTGCTCTCACGGATGAGGGGACAAGTACCGATCCTGATCTGTGCCAGGGCTGTTTTGACTGCGCGCAGGCCTGTCCCGCAGACGCCCGCGAAATCGTGGGCCGTACTATGACGGTTGCGGAGGTCATGGCCGAGATCCGAAAAGATGTCCCCTTTTACGATGAGTCGGGTGGCGGTGTGACCTTCTCCGGCGGCGAGCCGCTCATGCAGCCGACGTTCCTGCTCGACCTTTTGGAGGCCTGCGGCGAACTCGAACTGCACCGCGCGGTCGACACCTGCGGCTACGCCGCCAGGGCGACGCTGCTTACAGTCGCCGACAGGGCCGAGCTTTTTCTTTATGATTTGAAACACATGGATCCGCAAGTCCATGAAAAGTACACGGGAGTGAGCAATAAACTGATTCTGGAGAACCTCAAGGCGCTGTCGTGCCGGGATGTCCGGATCCGCATCCGTTATCCCCTGATTCCGGGCATCAACGATGACCGGCGCAACGTGCAGGCCATGGGAAGTTTCTTGCAGCAGCTGCATCGCGTGGTCGACATTGATATACTTCCGTATCACGATGTTGCCGGCAGCAAGTATCCGCGGTTCGGCTATACGTACAGGTTGGGGCCGGTTCCCGTTCCTGATCCCGCTCACCTTCAGGACATGGCTGCGCTGCTCAGCAGCTACGGTTTGTGCGTGACCGTTGGAGGCAATGAATATGAACGATCGGATCCGCAAGCTCAGACAGTCCAGCCATGAAGCCAGGCCGCGCATTTCTCACGAGCGTGCCGAGCTGCTGACGGACTTCTATGTTCAGAACGAGGGGAGATACTCCATTCCCGTCATGCGGGGCCTGCACTTCAAGCACCAGTGTGAAAAGAAGACGATCTATATCGGTCCCGGCGAGTTGATCGTCGGCGAACGCGGCCCTTTCCCCAAATCGGTGTCGACCTACCCGGAATTGAACTGCCATTCCGTCGAAGACCTCGAGATCCTCAATTCCCGGAAAATGACCTCTTTTGCGGTCGATCCGGAGTGCATCGATGTCTACCGGAACAAGGTCATTCCCTACTGGCAGGAACGTTGCATGCGCGCCAAGGTGTTTCGCAACATCCCTCAGGAGTGGAAGGATTGCTATGAGGCGGGCATGTTCACGGAATTCATGGAGCAGCGCGCCCCCGGGCACACCACTCTCGACGGCACGATTTATCAAAAGGGGATGCTGGACTTCAAAAGGGAAATCGCGGAAAGCCTGGCCGGCCTCGACTACCTGAACGACGCGGAGGCCGCCGACAAGGCGGAAGAGCTCAAAGGCATGGACTACTCCTGCGATGCCGCCATCATTTTTGCCGAGCGGCATGCGCGGCTGGCCGAAGAGAGGGCGCTGCGGGAAACGGATGCGACGCGCAAAAAAGAGCTGCTCAAGATCGCTGATGTCTGCCGCCGGGTGCCGGCGCACGCGCCGCGGGACCTTTGGGAAGCCCTGCAGATGTACTGGTTCGTCCACCTGGGCACGATCACGGAATTGAACGGCTGGGATGCGATGAACCCCGGGCACCTCGACCAGCACCTCTGGCCCTTTTATGAAAAGGGCCTCAAAGAAGGGACGCTGGACCGGGACCTGGCCAAAGAGTTGATTTCCTGCCTGTGGATCAAGTTCAACAACCACCCCGCGCCTCCCAAGGTTGGTGTGACCGCCGCCGAGAGCGGCACCTACAACGACTTTACCAATATCAACCTCGGCGGCCTGAAACGGGACGGCAGTGACGCCGTCAATGAGCTTTCCTTCATCATCCTGGAAGTGATTGACGAGCTTCATTTGCTGCAGCCGCAGGCCAACATCCAGTTGAGCCGCAAGACCCCGGAGCATTTCCTGAGGGCCGCGTGCCGTGTGATCCGCAAAGGCTACGGCTACCCGTCGGTGTTCAACGCCGATGAAGTCATCACCGAGCAGGTGCGCATGGGTAAGACCGTCGAGGACGCGCGTGAAGGAGGCTGCAGCGGCTGCATCGAAACCGGCTGCTTCGGCAAGGAAGCCTACGTCCTTACCGGCTATTTCAACACCCCCAAGGTTCTCGAAGTGCTGCTGAACAATGGCGCGGATCCGCTCTCAGGCAAGGAGATCGGACTGAAAACCGGCGACCCGCGGGAGTTCCGCAGTTACGATGAGCTGTACCGGGCCTTCGTCCGGCAGCTCCAAACCATGGTGGATCTGAAGATCCGGGTCAACAACTATATCGAGCGCATGTTCGCCAACTATGCGCCCGCGACCTTTCTCTCGGTGGTGATTCACGACTGCATCGGGAAAGGGAAGGATTACTACAACGGCGGGCCGCGCTATAACACCAACTTCATCCAATGCGTGGGCATCGGCACGATCACCGACAGCCTGTCGGCCATCAGGAAGCACGTGTTCGAGGACAAGTCGATCCCCATGGACCGCCTGCTGAGCGCCCTGCGCAACAACTTCCAGGGCGAGGAACCCCTGCGCCTGATGCTGTTCAACAAAACCCCGGCATTCGGCAATGACGACGACTATGCCGATGACATCATGCGGCAGGTCTATGCCTCGCTCTTCGACGCCATCGAAGGCAAGCCCAACACCAAGGGGACCGGCTATCATCTCGATATGCTGTCGACAACCTGCCACATCTATTTCGGCAAAAAACTCGGCGCCTCGGCGAACGGCCGGTTCGCCGGCTTCCCGGAATCGGACGGCACCTCGCCGTCGCACGGGGCCGACCGGCGCGGACCCACAGCGGTCATCAAGTCCCTGGGCAAAATGGATCAGTTCAAGTCAGGCGGCACTCTGCTGAATCAGAAATTCCTGCCCAGCGTGCTGGCCGGTGAAGACGGGCTGTCCAAAATGGCCGCGCTGATCCGAACGTATTTCCGGCTGGACGGGCACCACATCCAGTTCAACGTGGTGGATGCCGAGACGCTGCGCGATGCGCAGAAACATCCCGACAAGTACCGCGACCTGCTGGTGCGCGTCGCCGGCTACAGCGATTATTTTGTCGACCTGGACATCTATCACCAGGAGGAGATCATCGCCCGCACCGCGCAGGAAAGCATCTGATCCCGGGCTTTCGGAAGGAAGATCCCAAAGTCCGCTGTGAGTCCAAGAAAAGGCGCCCGAAACGCCGGCTGCAACACCTTGGTCAGCTCCCATCTATCAGGATCGCCGTTGCTCTAAACGTCTTTCAACCATAGTTGAAAAATTCCACCTTTAAATATAAAATAGTTGCGGAGGGATCATGCCGCTGAACATTAAAAACCCGGAGGTTGAGAGACTTATCGAGGAACTCGCCGGCGTTACCGGCGAAACCAAGACCGAAGCCGTCCGAAAGGCGCTGGAGGAGCGCAAGGCGCGTCTGGCATACCGCATCACCGGCAACGACCGGAGTGCGCGTCTGCACCGCTTCCTTGAGCAGGAGGTTTGGCCGCGGATTCCTGCAAAACAGTTGGGGCGCAGGCTCAGTCGGGAGGAAGAAGAAGCCATTCTCGGCTATGGCAAGGAAGGCGTATGATCCTGGACACATCGGCCATTGTTGCCATCCTCTTCCGGGAACCGGGTTGCGACCTGCTTCTCGAGAAACTTGCCCGCGCGCCCGCAGCCGCTGTCGGCGCACCCACGCTGACGGAAGCGGCGATTGTGGTCTCTGCCCGGATCAAGCGTGACTGTCGCGCTCTGATTGCAAGGTTCGTCATGGAAGGGTCGATTCTCACGGTGCCCTTCGGGGAAGAGCATTATGGTGTTGCTGTGAATGCCTGGCTGCGCTACGGCAAGAGCAGGCACAGGGCTGGCTTGAATTTCGGCGATTGCCTGTCGTATGCCACGGCGAAACTGGCCGGTCAGCCGCTCCTTTGCGTCGGTGATGATTTCACCCTCACCGATGTGGACCTGGCCTGAGTGCTTTGTTGTCAACTGGGGTCGTCAGGATTTTGCATGAAAGGATATGCACAGTGAGAAGGGGTTCGTTGATGGATTGGAAACGCTGGCTGCGATGGCTCTCGGCTGGATCTCTGTCACTGCTGTGTGCTGCGTCCGCACTCGCTCAAGGTGCGGGCGATGCGAAGCCGCGCTCGGCTGAGTTCGAGGTGTCGGGTGCGGAACGCTGGATCGACACGGGTCTGGACGTTAAAGCGGGCGAGACAATTCGGATCACAGCTGCCGGCAGCGTCAAGTACGCCGCAGCCGCCGGGGAGATCGGGCCGAACGGGCGCAGGAGGGGATGGCGCGAACTCTTCATGAGCCTGCCTTTGAATGATGCAAACTTCGGCGCGCTGATAGGCCGGATTGGCGACGAAGAGCATTCCCGGCCGTTCCTGCTCGGGCTGAAAGGGGAAACGCAGGCTCCCGTTTCGGGAAGGCTGTTCCTTTCCCTTAATCATTCGGCCGGCGACAAACCGTCGGGGGCATTCAAGGCGGCGGTCGAAATCACAGCGGCGCCCGCACCAGCCACATCGACAACGCCGGCCAATATCACCGAGCTATCCCAGGAAATGCTCGAGTCGATCCCTTTGCGGGTGGTCGATGTCACCGGAACCCCCGGCGACCGCACCAACTTTCTGATCCTCGGTTCGGAAAAGCAGGTGACCGAGGCGCTCGCCGCCGCCGGCTGGGTACAGGTCAACCGGTCGATCAAGGACGCTGTGATGGAAGCCGCCCTGGCTACGGTCTCACGGCAGGTGTACACGCAACTGCCGATGAGCGAATTGTACGTGTTCGGCTGGCCTCAGGACTTCGGCTATGCCCAGGGGGACCCGCTGTTCGTGGCCGCCGAGCGGCACCATTTCCGGCTGTGGAAGGCGCCGTTCCAGGTTGACGGGCGGACCGTGTGGGTGGGCGCCGGGACGCACGACATCGGCTTCGATCGCGACCAGCGGGGCGGGATCACTCACAAGATCGATCCCGACGTCGACAAGGAACGCGACTACATCGGGGCATCGCTTGAGAAGTCCGGCCTGGTGGCCAAGATGCAGTACATGACTCCGGCGAACCCGGTGACAGAGGCCAAGACTGCGCACGGAGAGTCATACCACTCCGACGGGCGCACCCTGGTGATCTATCTCAAACCGGAAATCAATATCTGAACCCGACAAATGCTGTCCTTGCCCCGAGGTGCTCGGGGCTGGCTGCGAGAGCCTGGCTGAATTCCTGCCTGGCTTTCTCCGCCTCATTGAGGCCGAGGTATCCGAGGCCGGCCAGGTGGTGGGCGGCAGCTGTTCGGGCGCGAGGCGATTGCCTCCTGCCGGAACCCGATGTGGCGGCGACACTCCCCGCGGGTTCCTGAAGCGCCTGCAGTCCGGACTTCACGAGGCTCTCAAACATAGCCCGCGCTTTTTCCTCCTGTCCCAGCTTCCGAAGGCAGAGCGCCTGGTAATAGGACTGTGGGCCTGCCACGGGGCCGGAAACTGCCGCTGTCCGGCGGGAGGATTCCGCATCGGTGAGAGCTGCTACCTTGTTCCAGTTTTCGAAGGCTTTTTCACGATCGCCCATGCCGTCGTAAGCCGTTCCCATCCAATAGGCGATTTCCGCGCTCCGACCGGACAGGTTTGTGCTCTCCGACGGAATATTGGCAGGAATCCTGATACCGGCCTGGAAATCCGCCAGCGCATCCTGATACCTGCCGGTCTCGATTCTGCTCCGGCCGCGGAGCAGGTGCGCGTTCACCCACTGTTCCGCGACATTGAGGTTGACCCCCTCCGCGACGGCAAAGGGCCTGCCTGACAGCGAACGGATGGCTTCATCGTATTTTCCCAGGGCCGCCTGGAGCGCGATCTCACGATTCAAAGCGTCGTCCCGCCCGGCGATGACGTCCTGGTTCTTCTCGAACATCAGGAGCCTCGTCTCAACGGGAAAGAGCCCCTGTTCATACAGCTCGTCCAGTTCGGCAAAATGCAGCGCGTACTTGCGCTCGCAGGATACCGCCTTCTCCAGTTCCGCGATCGCCTTTTTGAGGTCGCTTCCCGACTTCTGGTGCTCCCAGGCGATCGCCAGATTGCGATGCACGATCGCGAACGAGGGGTCGAGCGCCGACGATATTTCCCACAGGCTGGCGGCCTCCTCCGGCTGCCAGTCGTAGAGCAGGTTGCCGAGATAGTAGGGCGCGCGCGCATCATGGGCGTTCATTTTCATCGCATGCCGGAGCACGTCGACAGCCTCGTACTGAAAAGGGAAGACGTAATCCACGGGCATCTTCATGGCGGACTGATAACTCTGGGAGGCCTTTTGGTTCTGGCCCGTCATTGCCATGAAGTAGCCGAGGTAGTAAAAGGTCATCGCATGCATTCTGGATTTGTCGGGCGCAGCCTCGATCATCTGTGAGAGCACCTCCGCGCCGTCCTCCCAGAGTCCGGCGTTGAGATACTCGGCGGCCACCTCCTGGGCGGCAGCGGGAAATGCATTCATGCCGGCTGCGAGTGCTTTTGCCGTTTCCGGGTTCCGGGACGCAAGCCATCGTTCCGCCAGCGTGCGCAGATCGAGCGGATCGGCTTTGAAGGCCTCGGACGAAAGGATCCGAAGAGCTTCCTGCCGCCTGCCGGAATGACGCAGCAGGGAGGCTTTCAGATTCTGCGCCCGGATGTTCAGGGCATTGCTCTCAATGGAGCGTTCCACGTAATTGAGAGCTTCGGCCAGGCCTCCCCGCGCCGCTGCCAGTTCCGCCAGCGAGTAGTAGCCGGCGGCGCGCCAGGCAAGGCTCCAGGTGGATTTGTAGAAGGCGTCGAAAGCTTCGTCGCTCTTTCCCTGCGCCTTGAGAGCGAGGCCCAGGTAGTAGAACGCCTCACCGTCTTTCGGACTTGTGTACCTGGCTGTAAGCCGCTCGAGCGCCTTGCGGAAGAGCGTCTCGGCATCGGCAAATCGCGCCTTTTTGAAATAGTTGATGCCGAGAGCCGTGTTGACCCGCACATCGCCGGGATCGCGGCGGAGCGCCTCGGCCCAATAGGGATCGGGATCCAGGTTCGGGTCGTGGAATTGCTCGATGCGCAGTCCTGTCAGGTACAGTTCCTCGTTGGTTTTGATCGCCTGCGGCGTCTCGGGGCTCGTCACGGGTTTCGGCATCGGGTAGGGCAGCTGTTGGATCGGAGTGTAGGAAACAAGCTCTTTGCCTCCGACGGAAATCGAAGCGCGCAGATCATGCTCGTTCACACCGGGAGGCACGGGAACGCGTTTCAGGTAAGGCTTGCCGGGACTGATGGCGGTCTTCTCCTGCAGCAAGACCTTTTCGCCGGCTGTGAGCACGACCATTGCCGCCGGGTGTGCGGAAGTTGTGTAAAAGCCGACGCCGGCCGTCCCGCCGGACACTTCCAGGTTCACCGCGGCGTCCAGGTTGGCCTTCTTTACGCCGCCGATATCCCGGAACGGATACCAGTTCATGGAGAACGACTTCGTTTCGTAAGGCTGCAGCCAACTGTAGTCGGGCTGGTTGTCCGAATAGGCTCCGACCATCAATTCAATGTAAGGTCCATCTTCGTCCGTGAGGATTTTGTCCCAGGCCTGGCCCCGGGGGCCGGTGCCCCAGGTCCACAGCTTCTTGCCCGGCACGATATGGTGATCGGCGACGCTCATCACACCGGCCTGTTTGCCGTGGTCGTAGCCGGCAAAAAAGTCATCCTCGTAGTTCCAGGCGAAGAATGAGTTCGACGAAACGTTGTTTTTGTACCAGCTGACATCGACGCCCCGGGTAAAGTCCGCGCCTGCGAACCGCGAAGTCGAAAAAGGCCAGGCTGTGAACTCCCGCTTGCCGTGATAGGTTGCGTATTGCGTGCCGGGAGGGAAGAGGACCTGGTAGTTGTCATTCGCATGAACCGCCACGTTGGCGAAGCAAAGCATGGTGTTGGCGACCGGCGTGCGGTTCCCGATTCTCACCTGAGCTTCCAGATAGGCCTTGCCCGGCCGCAGTGTATAGCCGACCGCCCAGCGCATGCGGTGCCGCACCTCGAGTTCGCCCACCCACACCGTCTTGCTGCCGTCCGCCCTTTCCTCCAGCCTGTACTGCACCGGTATGAAAGTGGATGCACGGTGGTGGTGGGGAATGTTCCACTCGATCCCGCCGGAAATCCACGCTCCGATCAGACCGATCAGTGCGGGCTTGATGACATGCTGGCGATAGAAGAAGTTGTAGCCGTTGGTCTTGTCCACCCCCTCAAAAAGCCGGCCGCCGATCTCCGGCAGGATGCCGATGCGGATGTATTCATTTTCCAGGCAGACCATAGTGTAGGTTTTGTCGACCTTGTTGCCGGTGAGCGTGTCGTAAAAGGGGTATGGGTAAATTCTTCCCTCGGCTCCCTGTGACTGCCGCCCCAGATAGAACATGGGGTTGGGTTCCGGCGGGCCTGCCAGGTAGGTAGGGATCCTGATTTTTTCTTCCCACATCCTCACCAAAGACACATCGGCAGCGTTGAGATGATGGGGAGCAGCGAGCGGCATCACGCAGAAAACAGACAGCAGCAGCAAACCCGATAGCCCACGTATCATGGCATGCCTCCTCCATATGAAGCGGCGCCGGGGGTTACGTAACTCTGGTAATGAATCATTCCGTCACTTCCGGGGTTTGATGAGCAAGACAAGTACAACAGAGAGAATCGCGGCGCCGGCGAACACGCTGAATATCATGTTGAGCGGGACGTGCCGGTCCCTCAGCGTGCCGAATCCCCAGTCGGCGAGCCCGCCGCAGCTGATGCTGATCATGTTCATGACGCCGTAGCCGGTGGCGCGCAGTTCCGGCCGCACGATCTGGCATAGGATGGGCATGTTGTTGCAGTCGAAAAAGCCCCAGCCGAGGCCGAACAGGATCAGGAACATTACGGCCGCCGCGAGCGAGGCCGCGTTCCCCACGCCGAAGATGGCCGGGACAATCATGCTCATGCCGAGCGCGCTGACAAAGATCCGCCCGCGCTCCTGCCGCTGCATCCAGCGGTCCGCAAGCCACCCCCCGGCGACGGCGCCGACGATCGCCGCCGTCTGCCAGTAAAGTGTGGCGGCCACGCCGGCCGTGCCCTGGCCTATGCCGAACTGCTGCTTGAGAATGGCAGGCATCCAGTCGCGAACCACCCATCCCGCGAGCGCCGGCAGCGTGAAGTAGAGCGCCAGCAGGATGAAGGATCTGTTGGTGAACAGCTGCCGGGCGGAGCTTAAAGGCGAGGGCCTTGCGTCCGCAGCCGCCTTCCCAGCCTGGGATGCATCGCGCAGCAGGAGCACGAGCGGCAGTGCGTAGACCACCCCGAAAATGCCGCAGGCATCGAAGGCGGACCTCCACCCCAGGGCGGGCGCATCGGCAACATATCCTCCGAAACCGCCGGCGATCACGCCGAAATAGATAGCCATCTGGTGCAAGCCCACCGCACGGGAGCGTGTATGGCCGGTGTGGTAGTCCGCGATCAGGGCGAGTGCGGCCGGGATGTAGAATGCCTCGCTCGTACCCATGAGCGACCGGGCCAGGAGCAGGTCATGATAGTTGCTGACGTGTCCGGTCCACCAGGTCACGGCCGACCACACGAGCAGGCTGCCGCAGATGGTGAACCGGCGGCTGAAGCGATCCGCCACATAGCCGCCGATCGGGCTGAGAAGCGCGTACACCCACTTGAACTGCCCCAGCATGAATCCCCAGTTTGCCTCTGTGCCTATGCTCGGGATGTCTGCCATGACGGAATACTTCATGGATGCCAGCATCTGGCGGTCAAGGTAGTTCAGCAGCGCCACGGGCCAGAGCATCAGCACCACCAGCCACGCAGTGCGTAAGGATGTCAAAGCGGGGGACGAATGAGACATCGTACGGCCACTCCTCGCTGCCCGATTTCGCGGACAGGCGACACGCCGGTCAGATGCGCAGGAAAATCTTGCGCCGGTACATCCAGAACAGAATCAGCCAATAGGTCAGCAACTGCAACGCCCCGCGCGTCATCGGCTCGAGCGCGGTCCCGAAAACCCGGAACGGTGCCGCGCCTATGTGGATGCGGAAGGCGTCGGCAATCTGCGTGCCGAAGTAGTCCGCAAGGAAATAGGCTGCAATCGAGTTCATCCCGATGACGATGAGCGGATACGCCCATGTCCGGTGCTTCCTCTCCTCGATGATCCAACAGAAGCCTGCCAGGAAGAGGAAGCATATGCCGCCGCTGAAGAGCGTCCAGGCAGCAGTCCAGATGCGCTTGACGATCGGGCAGATGCCGGCATAGTGCAGCAGGATGCCGGCTGCGAAACATGCCGCGGAGGCGATGAGAAGCCTCCGGAAAGGAATGCGCGGCGCTGCAGCGCGCAGCCAGCGGCCCGCGATCAGCCCGAGTATCATCGTGCCCAGGGTCGGAATAAAGCTGAGAGTCAGGTAACCGCCGCCGTTAAAGACAAAAGGCCTCGTGCGCGGAAACAGGTTGAGGAACCACTGGTCAAAGACATTGCCCAGGTTTGCATTCTTGTTCCAATGGGCGGCGAAGCCCGAGTAATAGTGCGCCCAATCCGGAGGTACGCCCACAGCCCGGTAATCGAAGCCGGGGCCCGGGAGCGGGTACAGCGCCCACGCCAGCCAGTAGCCCGCCAGGACCAGCGCGAGCGTCAGCCACTGCCAGCGCGCCCGCACGAAGCCGAGCAGAAACAGAAAGGTGTAGCCCAATCCTATCTGCGTGAGCGTGTCCTCGAATGTGAAGTTCGGGATCGGTCCCCGCTGCGACCGGAGAAAAATGCCGAGCCAGACGAGCAACAACGAACGCCAGAGCGTGTGTGCCATCATTCTGCCGAAGGAGGAGCCCTTGGCCTGCCGGCGGGCAATCGAGTAGGGCAATGCCACCCCCACCAGGAACGAGAAGGATGGCTGGATCGTGTCGTGGAGGGAGCACCCGGCCCACTCTACGTGACTCTGGTTGAACGCCAGAAACTGCCAGAACCAGCTGCCTGGAAACGCCCGCGCGACTGCCGGCAGGCGCAGCACTTCGGCCATCATCAGCAGCATCACGAGACCGCGGTACGCGTCGACCGCAGTGTTTCTTGCTGCCGTAACGGGCTTGCCACTGACTGTCGGTCCTGGAGGGGAATTGCCGGCAATAGGCTTCATCCTGCACCTTCACGGAAATCGTAAAACCGGGAAGCTTGGGGACATTGCCCCATCTTCCGGCAATCAAAAAGACCCATATGCCGGCGTAGTGCGGCAAAACGCCGGCTACCCATGACGCACCAGCCCGCGCGCCACGTCGCTAAGTCCTTTATGGAGAAAGGGATTGAAAATGCTGGTACCTGCGACCTCGAAGCGATCCTCGCCATTGTACATTACGGCTCCGGTAACAGCGCGTCCTCCGACGGTCTTGCGGAAACGATCGATCCCCTTCAGGTAATCCTCGACAAATGTTGCGCCCGATTTGATTTCTACCGGCAACAACCTCCCCTTGGAACGTACCAGAAGGTCGACCTCGTTGCCGTGGGTATCGCGATAAAAGAACATCTCGAGTCGCAGGCCGTGATTCAGGCGCTCCTTGAGAATCTCCACTATCATCAGGTTTTCGTACAAGCCGCCCCGCAGCGGGTCGCGCAAGGCTTGATCTTCCGATGCGATCCCCAGGAGATGCGCTGCCAGGCCGGTGTCGGTAAAATACAACTTGGGCGACTTGACCACTCGCTTGCCTACATTTTCGAAGTAGGGCGGCAGTTCCAGAACCACATAGCTTGCTTTTAGAACGCTTATCCATTGCTTGATTGTCGGTGACGACAGGCCCAGGTCATTGCCGAGGGAACTGAAGTTCACAACCTGGCCGATGCGCCCCGCCAGGAGCGACAGAAAATTCTGGAAGCGGCTCAGGTCCTTGATGTTGATCAGGGAGCGGAGATCGCGCTCCACGTAGGTTTGGATATAGCCGTTATAGAAGCGCTCCGGCTTCAGGTGGTGCTGGTGCAGCCGCGGGAAGGAACCGTTCACGATGAGTTCGAACGGGCGCCAGCGCCTCTTGTAGTGACGGAGCTCATGGAGGGAGAACGGCAGCAGAGAAAGAACCGCAGTGCGGCCCGCCAGCGTCTGGCTGACGGGCTGATGGAGCTCGGGCTGGTGGCTGCCCGTGAGGATGAAAAGTCCGGACTTCTGCTCTCGATCCACGATTCCCTGGATGTAGGAAAGAAGATGTGGAGAGCGCTGAATCTCGTCCAGCACGCCTCCCCGCCGCAGCTGAGAGAGCCAGCCGCGCGGATCGAGTTCAGCCGCTCGGCGGACATCGGGATCCTCGAGAGACCGGTAGGGCTTTCCGGGAAAGGCCGCCTGCACCAGCGTGGTTTTTCCCGATTGCCGCGGCCCGAACAGGGTGACGATCGGGTATTCGCGCGCCGCGGCCAGCAACTCCGCCTTGATGTCCCGCGGTACCATGTTAGGAGAGTAAACGAGATCTGTGAATATATCAAGTTGTACTTCAAATATTCACAACTATGAAGGTTCACTCCGGAATTCGAGGGACAGGTCCAGTGCCCGAACTTGCCGAGCGGAGCCTGTGTTTTGCCTCCACGTTCGGAAGTTGAGCAGCCTTGCCGCTGGATTCCAAGCGCATCGCCGGCGGCGCTTCGGCATGAATTACCATACGCGCCACGTGCTGGCCGGCGGTCGTTGATCCATGGGGATCCACCCGAGGAACATAGATGAAATCGCCTTTTCGCAGGCCGAGTTCCTTGCCGCCCAGGATATTTGCACACGCGATCCCGCCGCTGGATCGCGCGAGGTGAATCCAGCATGCCCCCCAGAAGATGATAGGAGAAATAAGCTGCCTGGCTGCCGGCGGCACCCCCCAGGAATACCCTGCAGGGAGGGGGCGGCAGTTTTCGATAACGGGACGTTGTGTAAACCAGCCAAGCGGATTCGCCCCCAAATCCGCCACGCTGCTGATTCTACGCCCCAACCCCTCCAGCAATACTGATTTTTGCACACTTCGGCCCCTGCGGCCGGAAACAGCCAAAAGCCCAGCTACGAAACGTAGGGATCGTCGATATCCGGCAATGCCTGGGCGATCGGAGGGGGCCGGGAAGGGAGACCGAGGCAGTCGAGGATCTTCCGGATGGCATCCGGTGGATGCACGGCGGACAGGACTCATGCCGGATGGGAATCCGGGCTAGCTCAACAAAGCGAAACCGCGTCTTGATTCAATGACAATTGGTCATTTGGTGGCGCTTTCGGGCGTCGATCGATAGGATTCACTAATGCATACCTGGGATCGGCCAGAGCCTCATTCAGGAATAGGCTTCTTCAGCCACTGGTCCAGCCAGCCCAGCACTGTTTCGTGCCACAGGATGCTGTTGGCAGGCTTGAGCACCCAGTGATTCTCATCCGGGAAGTAGAGCAGCTTGGAAGGAATTCCCTTCCGCTGCAGCAGTGTGAAGGTCGAGAGCCCCTGGGTGTCAACGACCCGGTAATCCCTGCCGCCGTGGATCACCAGCATCGGCGTCTTCCATTTGTCCACGTGGCTCAGCGGACTGTCCTTTACATACCCGGCCGGATTGGCGTAAGCCGGCCCGCCGTGCTCCCACTCGGGGAACCACAGTTCCTCGGTGTCGTAATAGGCCGTATGCTCGTCGAGGTTGCCGTCATGGCAAACCAGGGCTTTGAACCGGTCGGTGTGGCCCGCTATCCAGTTGATCATATAGCCGCCGTAGGACGCCCCGAGCGCGCCTATGCGCTCCCTGTCGAGGAATGGGTACTTGGCCAGGGCAAAATCAAGGCCTTTCATAAGATCCTCGAAGGGTGCCCCGCCCCAGTCGTTGTTGACGGCATCGGTGAAAGCCTGTCCGTACCCGACCGACGCGTGAAAGTCGATCATGACCACGGCATAACCGGCTGCCGCATACGCCTGCGGATTCCAGCGGTAGTGGAAGTTGTTGCCGAAGGAGCCCTGCGGCCCTCCGTGAATGAGAAAGGCGACGGGATACTTTTTTGCGGCGTCGAAGTCGACCGGGGAGACCAGGTAGCCGTAAACGAGATCATCCTTTGCCCCCCGAAACGTAAAGCGCGCAGGCTGCCCGAACTTTGCCGCCGCCACTTTCGCGTCGTTCAGGTGAGTGGCGCGGCTCAGGGCCCCGCCGTCCGCCGCCACGGTGTACAGCTCGGTCGGCCCGAGCAGCGAGTTCATGCCGAACAGCAGTCTGCCGCCGGGCAGAACCTGAGGACTGGAAGCCGTTCCGGTCTCGACCACGATGCGCGACCTGCCGGTCGCAACATCGAGCGAAAAGATGGCGTTCTGCCCGAGGTGAGGTGCAGCGCAAAAGAGCTGCCTGCCGTCTGCCGACCACTCCAGGTCGCCCGGCGAGCGGTCGCCGCGCGGGGTGTCATCCGCGCGCAACACGATTTTGCGCTCGGTTCCCTTGGCCCAATCGCGCAGCACGATGTCGAAGCGGTCGGCTTCGTATCCCGCCCGGCTCATGGCGAGGTACGCCAGGGTTCCGCCGTCTTGAGAGAAGACCGGCTGCGCGTCCCAGGCGGGATTGACGGTAATTTTCTTCGGCGCAGCGGAACCGTCCGCCGGCACCTGGTACAGATCGAAGTTGGTAGACCAGGCCTCTTCCCGCCCGGCATCCTTGGCGGTGAAGATGATCGTCCTGCCGTCGGGCGCTATGGCGTATTCCTCCATGCCGCCGAAGGGCTTGCCCGGACAGTCGGCCTCCATGGCCGGCATGAGGTCGCGGGCAGGGCCCGACGGCAGAGGATACACGAACAGGTGATTGCGGGTGCCGTCCTCCCATGTGTCCCAATGGCGCACGAACAGCCGCTCATAGATCATCCCCGTGGCTTTGGCTTTCGCCTTTTCGTCAAGGACGCGCCGGGTTTCCTCGGGGGACTTGTCCGGCAGCACAGCCATGGAGAACACCAGATACTTGCCGTCAGGCGATATCCTGAGCGCATCCACGCCGAGAGGGAGCTTCGTAACCGGCGCCGACTCACCGCCATCCATGAGCAACCGCCAGACCTGGGCGGAGCCGGAGCGGCTCGAGACGAAGAAAAGGCTCCTGCCGTCCGGATGCCAGCGGGGTTGAGAGTCGCCGGCGGGATCCGCAGTCAGCCTGCGCAAGCCCGAACCATCCGTTGCCGTCAGATAGATGTCGGAACGGCCGCGGTTGGCCTCCAGATCCGTGACGCTCAGGACGAAGGCTACCTGTTTACCGTCCGGCGAAACCTGCCAGTCGGAAATCCGCTCCATGGCCAGCATGTCATGAACCGAGAACGGGTGTGTTTCTGCGGCCATGGATCCCACGGCCAGTCCAACCATCAAAATCGATACGTACGCTGCGCGCATGACAACCTCCTGCCGGGAATGTGGATCTGCCGGGGCCATTCTCTCACGCAAGGGGCCGGAATTCCATTTTATGAACCACGAAATACACGAAATGCACGAATAATTCCACTGAACCTGACAATAGGAAATAAAATGTCGCTCCCTTGAAAGGAATGATGCCCGCGCAGGTTCTCCGGAGCGTTCCAGGGCGAACAGAAGAGCCGGAGATCCATCAGGTATCATCATTAAAACTTCGTGTATTTCGCGTATTTCGTGGTTATTGTAGGCGCGTCACCGAGATGCAGGAGCCGGCTCATATGCACAGTCATATACATACTCGTTTGTCCAGAACTGCACCGATCATTCTTGTCCTGCTGTCTGCGATGTCGCTTGACGCTGCGGAGCGTAAGGCGGCCGTGGAAGCGGATTTTGAGAGATTGCGGTCCGTAATTGTCATGTCCGTCGATGACTCGATCTACAAGTCCTCTGAAATGGGGAGCTCGATCCACCCCATCTTCAACAAAGGACTGGCTCCGGGCGCCATCGTCGAGCATCGCGCTCTGGTGCGGCAACTGGCAAAGGCCGGCACCAAGGTCCTGCAGGTGCGGGACCTGCTCCAGGATGCGATCGATCAGGCGCGCCGGCTCGGCGGGCTGGAAGTGTGGATCCGCGAGACGTACCCGGAGCAGGCCGACCGGATCCTGCCGCATCTAGACCGGATTGACGCTGACATGGTGCTCCAGCGCGCTGACGATCTTTTCTATCGGAGGAACGTCAATGGTGAACTGGATCCGCTTTTTCTCCCTGTCTCCTCAATGTACTGGTCCCGGGATTTTGCCATTTCGACGCCGAAGGGCATCATCATCGGGAACGGGCAGAACTTCGGACGCACGCTCGAAAACGCCCTGGCCCGCCTGATGTTTCGCTACGCACAGGCGCTGCGCGATTTCCCGATTGTCTTCGATGCCGCAAAGGAAGGGGTGATTCTTGATGGCGGGGATGTGATCGTCCGCGACGAAACCACACTTTTCCTGGGTGTGGGCCAGAGGACCGACCGCCAGGCGGCGCCCCTGCTGGCTCAAAAGCTCAATATGGATGTGATCGCAGTCAGCATGCCGCCGCGGGACAAACCGAACGGCATGAGCCGGCAGCTCCTGCACCTTGACTCCATTTTCAATTTTGTGGCGAAGGATATGGTGCTGGCGGTGCCTTATTTCCTGGAAAAGGATTGCCTGGAGACCAATCCCATGAAGAAGATCCTTGCCGGCCTGGCTGCCGAGACTGACGCCATCAAGGCAAGAATGCCCGCGGATGCAGCGGGCGGGGATTCACGACAGCTCCGCACGACCATCGACGCCATGGCCGGCGTCGGCTGGCTGACCCGATTCGAAGCAGGATCGGGCAAAGAAACCGCGCTGGACATGAAGCTGGTCGATTACGCCCGTTCGCAGAACTGGCGGGTGGTGTTTGTCGGCGGGGACCGGAACGGGATGGGAGAGGAAAAGTGGGTCCTGGAGCGGGCTATGTACGAGCTGCGCTGGCAGGGCGCCAATGTTGCGCAGCTGCGTCCCGGGCGCGTCATCGCCTATGCTCACAACGTGCACACCAACGAAGCGCTGCGCCGCGCCGGCGTGCAGGTGATGACCTTCCCGGGCGAAATCCTGGCCATCCGGAACGGCGGCCCGCACTGCCTGATCCTGCCGCTGGTCCGGCAGAAATAGCTTCACCTTTCCTGCAGAGGCAAGCATCCCATCGGGCCGTGCCGGAGCAGCTCAAGGGGTGAACACAACCACGAAGACTCCCAAGGCCTCAAAGAAGAACCATTGCAGGGCTTATGATGCTCGAATGGTGAACCCTTCGAGGTCCTGGAGGCTTTAGTGGTTCAGTTTTTTGTCAGCCGCCTGACACCGAGAATCTCATTGCCAGAAGGCGGCAAGTGCATGCAGGATGGTCGCCAGGCAATGCGATGGCGGTTGCAGACCAATCAGGAAACTAACCGGGAGTCTATGGCTTATGAACGGTGACAGGGCCGGATGGCGGACAGGCGGCTTGTGCCTGGCGATTTTGGGAATCAGTGCGGGAATACTGTGCGGGCAAAGTGCGGCGTTGAAAACACCCCTTTCGCCCGAGGTGTTGAATGCCATTGCCAACGAAGTATCGGGACAAATGGCATTCAACAACCTCGTGCTGGTGGGCGGTGCGCCCTGGGTGCGGAACCCGCGCGAGTTCGAGGATACCCTGTATGAAGCTCAGAAGATGTACGACCTGGTCAAGAGCTACGGCATTGAAAACGTGCAGTTGCTGCGCACCCCTACGGAACGTACCGCGGACTACCCGGCCGAAGGGGAATTCTGGACTGTTGCGCCCACGACGCGGCTGATCGCGCGGATCGGAGCGGATGCCGCCCTGGTCGCCTCCGGCTCTCAGAGCAGTGACGTGACCGGGGAGCTGATTTTTATACCTCCCCTGACCGGCGACCAGGCCGCTGCTTTGGCCGCTTCCGACAAAAAGGAGCAGTACCAGGGCAAAATCGCCTTGATGTGGGCTCACCCCGGCGGCAATGTCGCCAAAGCCCTCGATGCGGCCGGCCTGCTGGCCACGGTTTCCTTCAACAGTCAGGAACGCTATTTTGATCCCGACCAGGTCCTCTATGGAGCCGTTCCTTATCAGGGCAATACCAGCCTCAAAATAGGATTCTCCATCTCCTGGCGGCAGTGGAGCGAGCTGCTGGAAGATGTGCAGGCCGGGCGGAAGATCACCGTCCGCTGCCAGGCCCGCATTGAGAAGATCAAGAGCCGGTCCGACGCGGTCTTTGCCTGGCTGCCGGGCACCGAGCCCGACAAGAAGGGCTTCATTTTTACAGCCCATCTGTTTGAAGGCATGATCAAACGCGGCACCAACGACAATCTCGGCAGCTGCATGGTGCAGTTGGAAATCCTGCGGGCCTTGGACCGCCTGGTCAAGTCGGGTCGGTTCCCGGCTCCCCGGCGCACTATCTATTTTCTCTGGCCCAATGAAATTTCCGGGACCAGCGAATTCCTGCGCACGCACGCCGATCTTGTCAAGAAGTTCAGCGTCGATTTCAACATGGATATGAGCACGGAGGCCCTGCGGCTCAGCAACGCCAATGTATTCCTCGGCTATTGTTCCAACAATCTGCCCAGTTACATCGATGGGCTGACCAAGTCTCTGCTCAACTATGTGTGGCGGACGAATGACATTGTCTTCCTTCCCGATTCGCCCCGGGGACGGCCCAGAGGCCAGTACTTCCCCAATCCCTTGTGGGAGAAAAACGGCTCCCGCGACGCTTTCCGCTTTTTTGTGCAACCCGCTCCCAGCGGCAGCGACCATGATCCTTTCCGGAATCCGGCCATAAGTGTGCCCAGCATAGTGCTTTCCGCCTGGCCCGACCAGTGGTACCACGCCGATAAGGACACGGTGGACAAAGCCGATCCGACCCAGATGAAGCGTATCGCTTTTGTCGGCGCCGCTGCCGCCTGGGCGGCCGTCCAGTGCACGGACGAGGTTTTGCGCGGCCTGCTGGATGCGGCCTCCGAATTTGGCTGGACCCGCATAACCGGCAATGAATTGCCCAGGGCTCTGGGGATGATCGAATCGGCCACACCGGCCAACCTGGACAATCAGAGTGCTCAAGCCCGGAGTCTGATCCGGGCTGCGGTGGAGCGCGAAATCGGTGCGCTCCGCTCTACAGAGGCCATATTCACTGGCTCTGCTTCGGCTGTTCGCATGCTGAACGATAAGGTCGCCCTGTGGCAGGGTTACGGCACCTCCCTGGACAACCTGGTAGCGGGCAGCGCCAAGATCAAGGCAGAGCTGGCTCGATAAGGGTGTTTATGGGCACAAAGGAGCGTCGCCGATGAAAAGAGCTTTATGTCTGGGACTCAGCCTCGGACTGCTGGTTGCCTGCAGCAGCCGCCAGTCCGCCCGGCCGGAAAAGGAAGCGCCCGCCGACCTGTCCGTCATTACGGGGAAGATCGTCGGGAACAAAGGCCGGGCACCCGCACTCGCCAGGGTCGATGTCTACGAGCCTGGCCGTCCTGACGTTCCTGAGCGGATCGACGCGGAGAAGGACGGCTCCTATTCTGTGTCCACGGCAAAGACCGGCGTCGTCAGGTTGAACTTTGTCGGGGCCTTTCACAACACCTTTTCCATACCGGTGCTCCTCCTGAAACCTGCCCGTCTGAAAATCGATGTCCGGCTTGCGCCCTGCGAGTGGGATGACGAGTTCAAAGAGGTCATTGTCATCGGCGACTTCAACCGTTTTTCGCGCACCAGCGGTTACACCGTGATGGTGAAGCAGCCGGACGGCACCTATGCGACAGAACTGGCAAATCTGGCAGGTGAGAAGCTGGGCTACCGGCTGATCGGCATTATCAAGGGCAGCACACGCTCGGTGCCGGGCACGCAGTACGACGAGCTTGTCTCGGACCCCGGGGGCGGCATCATTTCGTATGCGACGATCCGCAACGGCAGAGCCAGAATCGTGTTCGACCCGGCCCTGCTGCCTCGCGGCGGTCCGGATGCCGGGGTCACTTTTGAGGACGGCGGCTCGGTAATCGCGCGCATCGCCTCCCTGGACGTGGACATGCGGAAACGGCAGGAAGAATTCTCCAGGGCGATGGCTCAGTTCACGAGTTTTGGAAAGAAAAGCCGGGATTTCCGGTACGACTGGTCAAAAACTGTTGCCGGCCTGCGGCGGCAGATCGGAACGGAAGCAAATCCTACTATCCGGCAGATGCTGTACATCTGCCTGCTGGACCTGAGCCACCTGCGCGCGGAGGAAGTGGACAGGGAGACGGCAAAGCAGGCGCTGACCGAGATTCCGCCGGAATCGCCCCTCTGGGAACTGGCGCCGTCCTATCTGCTCTTTGAGGCCGTAAAGCTGGCCGGAATGGGAGCGGATGGCGACTACATCCAGGCCGTAACGACCCGTCATCCGTCCCGCGGCGTGCGCGCCCTCATCCTCGAGCAGGCCTACGGGAACGCCATGTCGCTCCTGGACCTGGAACGTGCCCAGACTTACTACAAACGCCTGACTGAGGATTTCGGGGACCTGGTTTCCGAGAGTGTCAAGGGACGGCCGCCACAGCTCAAAATCGCAACCGGCAAAATGATGCCGGAGTTTTCATTCGCTTCCTTGGATGACCCTTCCCGGACGATCACAAACGAAACGTTCAAAGGCAAGTGCTACCTGGTGAATTTCTGGGCCACCTGGTCCGCGCCCAGCGTCGCCCAAATTGAAGTTCTGCGAAGGGCCTATGAGCGTTACAGCGCCAGGGGCTTTCAAATCCTGAGCCTTTCGTTTGACGACTCCTACGCGGACATCCGGAGATTCCGCGTGCGGCACCGGTCAATGCCCTGGTTGCACGGCTTCATAGGCCGGGACGAGCTCAAGCCGGGGAGTCGGACCGCGGACTACTTCGAAGTGCCGGAAATCCCCAAGTCCATTCTGGTAGGCAGGGACGGCCGGATTGTGTCGGCCGGCCGCGAATTGCTGGGAGATGGGCTCGAGAAGGCTCTCGGCAAGCTGATCGGCCATTGATCGGCGTTGCCGTCACCCGTAAAAGATGAACCTACAGCCTCTCATTGCAATGGAGTTGCGGATTAGCCTGGACGTAGCACTACGCCGGGACCGGGCGACTTATCCCAAAGTCGGCACGATGTATATGAGATTACTATCCGTCTGCTGGAAATGTTTGCCCGTCTTGGGGCACTTCACAGGATTCCTCAGCATGAGGGCAAGAACCGGAGGCACACTCTTGCCGGCGTAGTGGCTGGCGACGCTGGCCTTCTCCGTCGGGCCGTCATTTAACACGACTGACACGCCCGCGTAGTGAGGTGTGGAACATTCGTCGCAATGTACGTGGATAGCGTATCGGCTCATGATTATCTCCGGGATAATGACAGCAGCATAGCATAGCCTGCCCCGGCGATGCTATCTAGTTTCTTATTCAACCTCCCATTTTTCGGAGCAACCACTGTTCCGAAAATACCGACCTCCGACCCCAGACCTCCGACCTCCGACCTGGAGCGTCGGGATCGGGATCGGGATCGAAAGTGAATCACCACGACCCGATGCCGACCCCGAACGTTTTCATGCGTCACCGGGTGCGCCACGAGGCTCGTGGGGGACTGCTCTGAGATTCTTCGAGGCCTTGGAGCCTGTGAGTTGCGCAGTTGAAAAACCTCTAAGACTCCAAGGCCTCGAAGAAGCTCAAAGAGGGTTTCGCGATTCGCTCTAGCCGTTCTTTTTTTCGAATTCTCTCATGAAGGCGATGAGCGCGTCCACGCCCGCCTCGGGGAACGCGTTGTAAATCGAAGCCCGCAAACCGCCGACGGACCGGTGCCCCTTGAGACCGTCGAGGCCGGCCGCTTTCGATTCCTTCACGAATTTCTCTTCCAGCTGTTCATTCGGGAGCCGGAAGGGGACGTTCATCCGCGACCGGTCTTCCTTCCTGGCGTGACCGCGGTAAAAACCGGTCCGATCGATCTCTGCGTACAGTTTTTGCGCTTTGCGGATGTTGATGGCCTCGATCGCCGCCAGGCCGCCGAGGCCCAGCAGCCACCGGCTTACCAGGTTCATGATGTAGACGGCGAAAGCGGGGGGCGTGTTGTGGAGCGACTTGTCCGCGACATGCGGGCCGTACTGGAGCATGATCGGCAGCTTTTCGTAGGCGGGATTGGCCTTTGCCTTTGCCAGCATGTCGTCGCGGAGGATGACCAGCGTGCACCCGGCCGGACCGATGTTTTTCTGCGCGCCGGCATAGATCACGGCATATTTCCGGATGTCCAGCGGGCGGCTGAGCATGTGCGAGGAGGTATCGGCGACCAGCGGCACGTTGCCGACGTCCGGCAGGGCATGGAATTCGACGCCGTGTATGGTCTCATTGCCGGCCAGGTGAACGTAGGCTGCGTTCGGCGTGAACTGCAGTTCCTGCTGTTTGGGCACGCGCACGAAGTTTTCGGCCTTGCCGGTGAATGCGACATGGACGGTCCCCACCTTGTTGGCCTCTTTGAGGGCCTTCTCCGACCACGATCCGGTCGTGATGTAGTCGGCGGTCTCGCCGGCGGCCAGCAGATTCAACGGCACCATGGAAAACTGCAGCGTGGCCCCGCCCGCGAGGAACAGCACGTAGTAGTTCTCCGGGATGCCGATGAGCTTGCGGATGTTCGCTTCGCACTCCTGGATGATCGCTTCGAAGGTCTTGGAACGATGGCTGATCTCGAGGACGGACATGCCGACGCCGGGCAGCGCTACGAGATCGCGTTGCGCCTCCTCGAGCACCGGCAGCGGCAAGACCGCCGGACCCGGCGCGAAATTGAATACTCGATTTGTGGTTCCCATGATTCGCTCCTCAATGATTCCGGTTAATGGACGGATTGCGGCCACCCATGATCCGATGGCCGGCCTCGGACTCAAACGCGGGCGCCCAGTTCCATGAGGTGGATGTCGAGAATGTCCGGGCACGCCTTTCTGATGGCGTCGAGCAGTTCCTTCGAGGGGCCGCGGTCCAGGTTGATCCGGACGACCGCCGCGTGCGCGCCCTCGAAAATGGTGTTTTCGGTCTCCTGGGCATTGATGCCCTGATCGCGCAGCTTGGCGAAGATGCATGCCAGCACCCCCGGCTTGTCGAGATGGCGGACGATCAGCGAATGGCTTGCGGGGCTGTGGGATGCGAGATTGACGACGTTGGGGACGATCCCTTTCTCTTTATAGGTCCGGATAATGCGCACCGTTTCGGCTGCAATTGCCTCCTGGGCCTGGTCTGTGGAGGCGCCGATGTGATGGGTTCCATATACCCCGGGGAGTTTCACCATCGGAAAATCGAAATCCGCCGATCCTCCGGCCGGTTCCCCCGGATAGACGTCGAGTGCCACGCGGATGTTCTTTTCTTTCACCACCTGTTCGAGGGCCTTGTAGTCGACCACTTCTGCGCGCGCGGTGTTGAGGAAATAGCTCCCCGGCTTCAGCCGGCCGAGCACGTCGGAGTTGATGATCCCCTTGGTCAGGGCGTTGGCGGCCAGGTGCACGCTCAGGATGTCGCATTTCTCGGCGACTTCCGCCGGTGTCTGAGCGACCTGGATGATGGGTTCGATGAGCGAGCCGGAAGCAGGGCGGAACCGGACCAATATGGGCAAGTCAATGGGAATGCCGTCGCGGTCGATCGTCACGCCGATCTCGCTCCAGATCACGAGGTTCATGCCGAAGGCCTGGGCGCGCTTGGCCATTTCCTGCCCGATATTGCCGAAGCCCAGCAGGCCGAGAGTCCGGCCCTGGATACCTCTTGCTTTCGAATATTCCTTCTTGTTCCACTTGCCGGCCCGCAGTTCGGCCGCATTGTCCGGTATGCGCCGGTCCATTGCCAGGATCATGCCGAAAGCCAGTTCCGCGACCGCGACCGAATTCTTGCCCGGGCAGTTGGACACGTAGATGCCGCGCTTGGAGGCCGCCTTGACGTCGATGGTGTTGAAACCGGCGCCCGCCCGGACGACCAGATCGAGGTGTCCGGCGTCGAACATGGCTTCGGTCACTTGAGTGGAGCGCACGACCAGCACGTCGGCCAGCGTCCTGCCGATGGCCTCCGCCAGGGCGGCATCCTTCAGATCAGGTTCGTACACGACCTCGCAACCGGCAGCCTTCAGGCCTTCGATGCCGCTTTTCTCGAACTTGTCAGCAACCAGGACTTTCATGGCAATATCCCCCCGGCCGTCGGATTTCCGCGGCCTGATCATATGAGATGAATTAGCAGACCATCCCGCAACTTGGGTTCGAACCATGTGGACTTGGGCGGCATGATTTCTCCGGCATCGGCGATTCGGATGAGATCGTCGACCCCTACAGGAAACATGGAAAAGGCGACCGCTGCCTTTCCGGAATGGACCTGTTTCTCGAGCTCGCCGGTGCCGCGAATGCCGCCGACAAAGTCGATCCGCCTGTCCGTGCGCGGGTCGACGATCTTGAGGAGCGGCGCCAGCACCTGGTCCTGGAGCAGGCTTACATCCAACGTGCTCCCCACATCGGTAGCTCCCGGCTGTCCTGCGAGGTGGAATCTGCGCCAGCGCCCGTCCAGGTACATGGCCACATCTCCCTTCCGGGCCGGGTTTGGCAGGCCATCGCTTACCGGCGTGCGGGAGTTCAGCGCCGCCAGGAACGCTTCAGGCGTGTGCCCCGCCAAATCCCTAACCACCCGGTTGTAGGGCAGGATCTGTGTCTGGTTGTCCGGAAAGGCCACAGCCAGCATCCAGCCCGCCTCCTCGTGCTTTGCAGCCGGTTCCGTCTCGGCGAGGTAGTTTCGCGTTCTGGCAGCGCTGGCGGCGCGATGATGGCCGTCGGCGATGTACAGGCAGGACAGCTCGCCAAAAGACTTTACCAGCGGCGCCAGGTCTGATCCGGTCACGCGCCAGACCGTGTGCTGCACCCCGTCGACGGCCTGGAAGTCGAACAATGGCGGAGTTGCCATCACCCGGTCCGCCACAGCGTCGATGTCCCGGGAGGCGCGATAGGTAAGGAATATCGGACCCGTCTGCGCGCGCAGCCTGCTGATGTGGCGCGTACGATCGTCTTCTTTTTCCCGGCGCGTGCGCTCGTGCTTCTTGATCAGATCCCGATCGTACTCGTCAAGGGAGTAACAGGCTGCCAGGCCGGTCTGGCTGTGGCCGGCCATCCGCAGCCTGTACAAGTACAGGGATGGCCCGTCCTCGGTCACGAGCGGCGCGGATTCGCGCAGGCGACGGAAATTCACCAGCGCGCGTTCGTACACCGCGTCCGAATAGGGATCGGTCGATGGCGGGAGGCCGATTTCTGCGCGTGAGACATGGAGGAAACTGAGTGGGTTTCCGGCTGCCAGGGTCCGCGCCTCATCGGTGCTGACTACATCATAGGGTACAGCCGAGACCCTCTCCACATTGTCCGGCGTGGGCCTGAGCGCGGTAAACGGACGGATGGTGGCCATCGTTTCTCTCACTGCGGCCGGCCCTCACTGGGGCGCCGCGTAAAGGGTTACACGGAGCTTGAAGTGGCCGGCAGGACCTGAGCCGGGAGTCTTTTGATATCAGAAAATCGCGAGATCCGTCAAGCAAAAGAGGACGAACGCCGGGCGTCCTGCGGCCCCCGTGCGGGCGCTTTTTGCGCCTTCTTCAAGTTGTTTGAAACCTTCGGAGCAAAAGGGTCATTCACATGTGTCGTCAGATTGGGATTTTCCATTTTCGAGGAGAATGATGGCCATGAAGAGAAGTGCTATGGTATTGATGATATTAGGATTGTGGGCTTGCCTGATAACGGCTGCCTGGGCGCAGGATCCGCCGAGGAATTATTCCCTGGCCCAGGGGAGCACCATCAGCATTGCGAATGTGTCCGGAGACATCAGCGTCACAGGCGCCAACGTCCCGAACGTCGTTGTCACGACCATTCGGGAGGGCCGCGACAAAGAGCTGGTCGACGTCGAGGATCTGAGTTCGGGCGGCAACCTCTCCCTGAAGGCGCGCTATCCCCGGGACGGCCGCAATATTGATGCCAACATACGGTTTATCGTCCAGGTGCCTGCCGGCTCCCACTATAAGTATGACTCCCTTTCAACTGCCAGCGGCGACGTCCTCCTTTCGAATGTGGCCGGCGAAATCAGTGCCAGAACTGCAAGCGGCGACATTTCGATGACACAGATTAACGGTATTGTGCGTGCCTCCACGGCCAGCGGCGACGTACAGGTCCGCCAGGCTACCGGCGCCGTCACCGCAAGTACGGCCAGCGGGGACATCGATGTGGAACTCACCGGCATCGAGGCCACGCCGGAACTTCAGGAACTGAAGTTCGCCAGCGCCAGCGGCGATGTGACCGTGAGGGTTATCGGGTCGTTAAACGCCCAGGTGGAAATGGCCACAGCCAGCGGATCCATCAGCAACGATTTCGGCCTCAAAGTCGAAGATCCCGAAGGGCATGGGAGAAAGGCTTCCGGCATCGTCGGCACCGGAGCCGTCAAATTGAAGCTGTCGGCCGCCTCCGGCGACCTCAAGCTGATCAAGTAGAAAAAAGAAGAAAGACAAAACAGCAGCCACGGATTTCACAGATTTCACTGATTGCTGTCTTTCGGGAATGGAGATATCCGTAAAATCAGTGTGATCTGTGAAATCTGTGGCTGTTTTTGTAAAACCTGAGATTTGTCATCGGAGCCGCGGGATGCCCTTCCAGTATCCTTTTTCCATTGCCTGCCGGGACACGGCGAGGATACATTGGCGGCATGGACAAACCGGCGGACCTCAGAACGGCAGGCCAATCGCCTGAGAATACCCAACCTGCCCAGGTCACGGAAGCATTCCGGGACCGGCGCATCCTGATAACCGGCGGGCTCGGCTTCATCGGTTCCAATCTGGCCCGCAAGTTGGTCGATTGCGGGTCCCGCGTCACCCTCGTCGACAGCCTCGTGCCCGAATATGGCGGCAATCTGTTCAATATTGCCGGCATAGAAGACCGCGTCCGGGTCAACATCTCCGATGTGCGCGACGAATACAGCATGCACTACCTGGTGCGCGGGCAGGATCTCCTGTTCAACCTCGCGGGCCAGACCAGCCATGCCGACTCCATGCTGGATCCCTTCACAGACCTGGAGATCAATTGCCGCGCTCAGTTGATGATCCTTGAGACATGCCGCAAGCACAACCCCGATATCAAGATCATCTTTGCCAGCACCCGTCAGATCTACGGCAGGCCGTACCACCTGCCGGTCGACGAAAAGCATCTGCTCCAGCCGGCGGACGTCAACGGCATCAACAAAATGGCGGGTGAGTGGTACCACATCCTCTACAACAACGTGTATGGCATGCGCGCGTGCTCATTGCGCCTGACCAACACGATCGGCCCGCGCATGAGGATCAAAGACGCGCGCCAGACCTTCGTCGGCACCTGGATCCGCTGCATCCTCGAAGGCAAACCCTTCGAAGTGTGGAGCGGCGAGCAGCGCCGGGATTTTACCTACATAGATGACGCAGTGCATGCCCTCCTGCTGGCTGCCGCCAGCGAAGAAGCCAACGGCATGGCCCTCAACCTGGGTGGCGATTGTGTCGTCAGCCTGAAAGACCTTGCGGAGCTTTTCATTGCAGTCAACGGCGCCGGCCAATATCGTCTGCGGCCTTTTCCGCCCGAGCGGCTGAAAATCGATATCGGGGACTACTATTCGGATTTCAGCAAGATAGAATCGGTTCTGGGCTGGAGGCCCACCGTTCCTCTGAGAGAAGCCCTGATCCGTATACTCGCCTATTATCGCGAAAACCTGCAACACTACCTGTAAAACCCGACCTCCGACTTCAGACCTCCGACCTCCGACCCTGAGGTCTGAGGTCTGAGGTCGGAGGTCTGAGGTCTGAAGTCCGAGGTCGGTTAATTATTCGAACCTTTGATGGCCGGCGGCGTCCAATATAGCAGGATGTATCCGAAGAGGTTCGCCATGAAAAATCCACGTATGCTCATGCTGTGCCTGTGCTTTGGAATGCTCGCCTCTCCCGCCTATTCCCAGGAAAAGGAAGGCAGGACGGCAGTTGTCAAGCCGCAGGATCTCAAGCGCACCGCCACCAGACTGCGCATCAGCGTGGAACGGCTGGCCAACGCCCGCACGGCCCTCCGGGAGGCGACGGACCTGGCCTTGCGCCTCGATCCGCCGGTGCTGAACGATTACGGCGCACTCGCGCGCCTCTGGATACAGGTTGACCGTCGGAATGCGCGGGAGATGATCGGATTGATGATCGCCCAGCTCTCCAGGAACGCCCAGGCGGCGGAGGATTTGGAATCCTACCGCAAACACACGAACCAGGCGCAGCAGCTGTTGGCGTCGCTCCTGGAACTCGATCCGGAGAAGGCCATGCAAATCGTCGAACTCTGGCCCGCTCCTTCCAGGAGGTTGGGCGAGGACGTGGATCGGGTCCTGACACAGTTCCAGAATGAGTGGAACAACCGATTCATGAGCCAGGCGGCCTATTCGGCACCATTGCAGCTCTATGAGCAGCTGATGCAGCCTCAAAAAGCGGATTCGATCCCTTTCTCTGCCAGGAGCCAGGTTGCCAATGCGCTGATGGGGCAGGACCAGAAGGACAAAGCGCGCGCCGTCCTGGATCGGGCGATCGAGGAAATGGACAAGCGCCCGCTGGTAGCGGGCAAAAATTACGAATATGAAAGCTTCTTGAGAGATTTGTCGAGAATTTACCCGGAGAGGTTCCTGGATGCTTTCAGCACATATCAAGGAATGGTAGCCCGACAAGGTACTGATACCGGTTTCAGTGCTCAAGTTCAAGTGGGTGAGGTCCGGCTGTCGCTCAATCCTTCGGAATCCACGGCTCTCAACATCATGCGGAGCCTTGGTTCCCGTCCGGAACTCAGCTTCAAACTCCTGAACTCGGTTCCGGGTCTTCGCGATAAGGTCGAGCAGGCCGGCGGGATTGACAATGTGCTCAACCCGGCGTCACTCGCCAGGTATTCGCTCATTCTCAATAATCTCATCGGCAAGTCCAGTCCTCCCGGCCCGACAGCGGCAGGCGGGCCCGGCAGCCACACGGATCCCGAAGTGCCGCCCAACCCATCGCAGGTACTCAGCTCTTTGCGCGGCAAAGCCGAGCTCGATCCTGATCTGGTCAGGCGCAAGCTGGAGGACACCTTCCGGCAGAAGGAGCATTTCCAGTATCTGGTCTCCCTTGCCCAGATGGCGAGCTATCAGGATCCCGATCTGAGCACGATCGCGCTCGATGTCGCGCAAGGCATCCTTCCCCTCTTCGAAAACCTGCAGGAACGCGCGAACTACGTAAGGTCGCTGGTTTCCACGTACCGCCAGCTCGAAGGCGAGGTGCCCGCCTCGCTGCTGAAGGCAGGGCTGGTGCTGGCGGGCGAGATGCGACGGCAGGAAGACAGCCGGGAACAGCCGGTGCCTCCGGATGTCAGGCTGCCCCATCCATCGGATGATCTGAAGATCATGCTGATGGCCCAGAGTTCGCCGGAGGATTTCAATGCGGCTCTTCGCTCTGCGCGCGCGCTTGAGGACGACCTGCTCCAGATCAAAGCCCTGATGCAGATCGCACAGACGCTTGCGAACAACTACTAGCCCGGACTATTCATGGGAGAGCCCGGCAAACGAGTGCGCGATGGCGCGCAATGCCGGCAACGGCCTTCAACAGAGAGCTTTCAGGACACGGAAGAACACGGGCAGGGCTTTTGCCTCCGGCTTTTTCACATGCGGCCTGTCGAGCGCTCCGGCACGCCGAAGTGATCTACGGAACCATCTTGCCGGCGCTCGACAGTCCGCATGCGAAAAAGCCGGCCAGCGCGCAGCGCTGGGCCCTGCGGGCCGGCAAAAGCCCTGCACACGGATCCAGTCCGTGTGCATCCGTGTTTTTCCGTGTCCGCAAACGTTTTGTGATCCTTCCCTCATGAATAATCCGGGCTGGTGCAAATTCGTTCCTGCCAGCAGAAGCATGGCTTTGTCCTTCGCCGTTCGAAGGCGATTCCTGCTACACCATACGTGCCGGATCCAGCAGCGCCCGCAGCTCCTCGTCCGTAAGTTGGGTCATGCTTCTGGCAGCCTCATAAATGGTCTTGCCGGTGGCTGCGGCGTGCCTGGCGATCTCAGCTGCCCGGTCGTAGCCGAGAACCGGTGCCAGGGCTGTCGCGAGCATCAGGGCGTTCTCGACCAGAGCCGGTCCCCGTTCCGTTGCTTTCAGTCCGGCGACGCATTTCCTCGACATATTGGCCGACGCGGCGGCGAGCAGCCTGGCCGACCGGGATGTATTCAGATAGATGAGCGGCATCATGGTGTTCAGTTCGAAATTTCCCCAGGTGTTGCCAACCGCAGCCACCACGTCATTGCCGATCACCTGGGCACATACCTGGATGAGGGATTCCGCGATCACGGGATTGACTTTCCCCGGCATGATGGAGCTGCCGGGCTGGACTGCGGGAAGCTCGAGCTCGCCGATACCCGCACGCGGGCCGCTGCCGAGCCAGCGGATGTCGTTGGCTATTTTCATCAGTGCGGTGGCCGCCGTCCGCACGGCGCCGCCGGCGAAAACCACCGCATCGAGGCAGCTTTGCGCCTGGAAGTGATTGTCCGTCTCCCGCAGGGGGACGCCGGTTTCTTTCTCAACCCACGCGCACACGCGGCGTGAGAATTCGGAATGCGTGTTGGTCGCCGTGCCGACAGCGGTGCCCCCGAGCGGCACCTCGCACAATTCCTTCTCGGCATAACCCAGCCGCCGGACAGCTTTCTCGCACTGACCGGCATAACCCAGGAATTCCTGGCCCAGCCGGATCGGCGTGGCGTCCTGCAGGTGTGTGCGGCCGGTCTTGATGATGTCCCGGAACGCCTCCGATTTGGCGGCGAAAGCATCGCGCAGTTCACACAGGGCCGGCGCCAGTTCTTCACGAAGAATCAGCAGCAACGCAAGCTGGATCGCGGTGGGGATGACATCGTTGGATGATTGCCCTTTGTTGACATGGTCGTTGGGGTGGATCCGCACGGATCCGGCCTTCGGATCGAGGAGTTCCTGGCCGCGCCTGGCAATCACTTCGTTAAGGTTCATGTTCGTCGAAGTGCCGGAGCCGGTCTGATATACATCCAGGATGAAGTGCTCGTCCCATTTTCCGGCGACCACCTCACCGGCGGCCCGGGCAATCGCATGGGCGACGGGCCCGTCCAGAAGTCTCAGTTCACCATTCACGATCGCGGCGCCCTGCTTGATCAGGCCGATGGCCCGGATAAAGAAGCGGTCGAAGCGAATGCCGCTGATCGGAAAGTTTTCGGCCGCGCGCGCAGTCTGCGCGCCGTAATAGGCATTGGCCGGGACACGGATTTCCCCGAGGGAGTCCTTTTCAATCCTGGTCGTGCCGGGATGACCGTCAGATCTCTCCTTGGTGCCCATGATCCTCCTTCCTCGCGCCCCAGGCGGAAGCGCTCGCAGATGCGGCACGACTGCCGGCTGCGCAGCCCGCCAAAACATCATACCTGAAATATACACGGCCCTTGTCGCTATGGACAGACGGGAGGCACCAATGCGGAGCACACGCACCTGCGCCGGAAACACCGACCTCAGACCTCCGACCTCAGACCTGCGTTCCGCTCAAGGTGCGCCATTGGGCACACTTCGCTGAGGTCGGAGGGCTGAGGTCGGAAGTCGGAGGTCGGCATTATGGAAGCAGTTTCGCGGCCCGGCACAGTTATACAGTGTGGTACTCTGATGTCAACTTCCGGGAGATCCACATGAAAATAGGACATATCGCCGGGTTCATTCCCTGGACGCTGCTTTTCATATGCATGGATTCGGGATGCAGGAGCGCGAAACCTGATTCTGGTGATATCTGGCAGTCTCTGAAAGACAGGGAGTTCATCGACCTCACCCACTCCTTCGAGCCCGGGATTCCACACTGGCCGGGATTTCCTGATGAGAAAGCCGATACACTCTTCTGGTACGATCCCGGAGTCGCACCGGGATCCGGGTTTTATGCGCAGCGCTATTCTCTCGTGGGGCAGTGGGGCACGCATGTGGATCCGCCGGCACATTTCGTCAAAGGCGGCCGGACTCTGGATCAGATCAGCGTCAAGGAAATGATCATGCCGCTCGTCCTCATCGATGTTCACGATAAAGTGGAACAGAATCCGGATTACACCCTGAAGATGGACGACGTCCGGTCATGGGAGGCGCGTCACGGCCCGATTTCCCAGGATGCCTTTGTGGTGATGCGCACCGATTGGAGCAGGCGCTGGCCTGATATGGCGGCAATGCAGAACAAGGATGCCAAGGGCATATCCCACTACCCCGGCTGGAGCATGGAAACGCTCCAATATCTGTATGAAACAAGAAAGATCCGTGCCTCAGGACACGAGACCACCGACACGGATCCAGGTGTCGTCACAAGCAAGGATCAGTTCCCCTTGGAGGACTACATCCTGAAACGGGATCGCTATCAGATAGAACTCCTCGATCATCTCGATCGCGTGCCTGAGCTTGGTGCACTCGCGGTCGTCACGTTTCCCAAGCCGAAAAACGGCAGCGGCTTCCCCGCCCGGGTATTCGCCATTTTGCCGTAGTCCGCCATGCAGGCAGCGCCATTCCCGATGCGCGGCCAGGCTCGCGCGTTGTTCGTTGATGGCATGACCCATATATCGATATCCATGGGAGCATGCAGATATCCGTATGCGGCCACAGCGTAGGCGCTCATGAGGAGGAATCCGAGGTTCTCTGGCAGCGTACGACTCACCGTCTCTCATACCATTTGAGGTTTGCGGTGGCAGATCCGATGCAGGCGATGTCCGGTTTTCCGTCGCCGTTCAAGTCGACAACGACACAGGAAGCTGCGCACATCCCGCCCCTGTCGAGATCGTGCCGCGTCCAGCGCGCACCCGGTTCATCTTCGGCAGTGTAGATGTAGACGCTGCCTCCCTTGCCGCGGAAACCGGCGACAATCTCGTCACGGCCGTCCCCGTTCAGATCGGCGGGCCAGATCGCGTGCCCATCGACGAAGGACCCGTCAATGACCTGCCGGAGCCAATTCCCCTTTTCCTCCCGATAGACCACGACCTGGTTTCCATGCCAGGGCTCGATGCTGCAAAGAAAGCGTCGTTTTCCGAGGTGGCCGACCGCGATATCGCTTGCGCCGCACTTTGGCCAGGGAGCGGGATCACCCTTTGCGATTTCCGTGTGCGCCCAGCGATTGTCGGTCCCGAATTTATAAAGATGGATGCCGGCAAAGCCGGCGGTGAGAATTTCCTCACGGCCGTCCCCGTCCCAATCGATCACGCAGATGCCGTGCAGAACTCCCTCATTTTCGTCGCCGATCCAAAGCCTTTTCCACTCGCCCGGCCGGTAATACACCAGCGGCGTACGGCCGCGGTAGTCCGGCCCGCCGGCGTCCGCGGCTGTCAGGGGTGCGTTGACCACAACCTTCTTGCCAGTGCCGTCGATGTCTGCCAGGCGCAGGCGATGAGAGGTGGCCAGCCGGTCAATCTCCCTCTCCTTCCAGGGACGCCGCACATCTTCATCGGGCTCGAGCACAGTAACAATTCCCGGGCTGTTCTTCGCCTCGCTCGAAAAGCCGCCGGCGAGAACGATGACCGGCTGGGCTCCTGATTCCAGGACGACCAGGTTGATCATTTTCGATTGGTTGCGCGCGATAACGTGGCGCGCCCAGCCCGGGTTCTCATACCAGACGAGTTCGGGCATATCGCTGGCCAAAGCGATCAGGTCCGGCCTGCCGTCCTTGTTGAGGTCGGCGGCAACTACCTGATAGCCCCCCTTGAGACCTGTCGCAATGGTGTGTTCAGTGAATTGCGGTAATTCCACGGGATTAAGCATAAGCGTTCCGGCAGCCCACGGGATGAACCAGCCGATCTTCGATAGCATGTACGGGCTCCTCTTCCGTCAGCAAGGAAACCTCAGCATCCGGATGCATTCCGGGAGTCTAAGTGCCGGCCGCGTCTGGGTCAAGGGTCATGAGAATGGCGCCGGCACTCGGCAACCATGAAATTGCCTGAAATAAAAAACGGGCCCCAGCACATGACGCAGGCGCCGTTTTCAGAACCGCCGTGAGATCTGCCCTGTCAGATTCTCTCCTCTTCGCTCGGCACGACCCCGATGCGCAAGACAGTGAATGGTCATCGGGCCCTGATTCCGCGCCTGTGCACGGGCGCCAGGTATTCAACGATGCCCTGGAACGAGCCGGTTTCGGATGATAATGTAAGGTCGGGCCGGTTTTTGGCCGGCTGCCGGGAGAAAAAGGGATGCCTCCAGACCGCGATCGATCCGCAGACGACAAACGTGATCAGCTCATCGCCGAAGCACGGCGCGAACGGGAACTGCGTATGCAGGGATACCGCGAACGGGCGCTCAAGCTGTTTCCGCCGATCTGCGGGCGCTGCGGTCGCGAATTCGAAGGGAAAAGGCTTCGGGAACTCACCGTCCATCACAAGGATCATGACCACGACAACAATCCGCCCGACGGCAGCAACTGGGAATTGCTGTGCGTCTACTGCCATGACAATGAGCACTCCAGATATGGCGTCGCGGACTGGTACGAGGAGGCGGCGCCGTCGACCTCGCAAAAGCCGGTTTCCACGTACAAGCCGTTCGCCGGCCTCGATGCTCTGATGAAGGACAAGAAATAGCCGGCCGGACATTCGCGTCATCAGCTGCCGGGCGCTCTCGAAACGGATCGGAAGAGAAAACCATGGAATTTGCAGTTATCGACAATAACAAGTCGCCGATGGTTCCGGACCGGGGCCGCGGGCATGGCTTTGTGCAGCGGCTGACCGGTTGGGCTCCGGGCAAAGACTACGAGTTCGTCCGTTACGACAACGTCAACGGCCGGCGGCGTGACTTGATGCAAAGCCGCGGTCTCATCCTCTCGGGATCCGGTTTTGACTTCGCGCTTCCCGACGGCGGATTCGACGAGGAGCTCAATCGCAGGATGGGCCCCTTGTTCGAGCTGATCCGCGAGTATCCGGGCCCGGTTCTGGGCATCTGCTTCGGGCATCAGCTGATGGCGATCGCGGAGGAGTATCAACCCGGCAGAACCGAATTCGGGCGGCTGCGGCTGCGCAACATGCAGTATCCGCGCAGCCGGAACACAGTCCTGCCGATCCGCATGGATATGCCCCTGCGGTTCTTCGGCCCGCGAAGCCTCTGGGTGCAATTCCACCACAAGCAGGAGGTCGAGCTGACCGATGCCTTCCTCGAGTACTTTGACATCACGGCCCGATCGAACCAGTGTGCTGTGCAAGTGATGCAGCATAGGACCCGGGAATGGTTCGGCGTACAGTTTCACCCGGAAATCGGCGTGCCCACTGAAGCGGGCGAACCCGCCCGGCATAAAGCCGCCGAACAGGACGGCACAACGCTGCTGCAGGAATTTGTGCGCTATTGCCTGCGGTAAGGCAGAGTGGCGTTTCTTCAGGAGTGCCGGCGTTCACCTGTATGAAAAAAGAAGCCGATCATCATGCCTCCCGCCTGACATCCCGCAAACGCGCGGCGGAATGCGGGATCCTCATTGCATCGGATTGGGCGCCGATCCGCGCTTTCGATGCGATCATCAGCGAAAGCCCCGAATCCGTCTATGGAGACGTGCTGCCCCTGCTGCGAGACGCGGATCTCCGGATCGTCAACTGCGAATGCGCTCTGACCGCAGCGCAGAAACCCGTCTGGAAGAGCGGCGCCGCCTTCAAAGGAGAGCCCCGGCACGTGAAAGGCTTGACCGTGGTTCCGTTTGAAGTGGCCTGCCTCGCCAACAATCACGTTTTTGACTACGGGCTGCAGGGATTCCGGGAGAGCCTGCAGGTCCTGCACGGCAACGGCATCAGAACTGTAGGCGCCGGCCTGACGGAGGAGCAGGCTTGCGCGCCTCTTGCGCTATCCTGCAAGGGGAACAGGATAAGCATCATCAACGTGAGCGAAGGGGAGGATCTGACTGCAGCGCGCGGCGGACCGGGTGTCTGCGGGTGGGATCCGGCCGCCACTCTGGCGGTCATCCGCCAGCGCAAGCGTGCGGGAGACTTCGTGCTGGTGATCGCCCACTGCGGCATCGAGTACACCCCCTATCCCCCGCCTTACGTCGTGGCAGCATTCCGCGCGATGGCAGCTGCCGGCGCGGACTGTGTCATAGGACATCACCCGCACGTGCCGCAAGGGATTGAATGGTATCAGGGCCGGCCGATCGCCTACAGCCTCGGCAATTTCGTCTTTTTCCAGCACACGGACCTGTACTACAGAAAGGCGGGATACTGTGTCCGTCTCCGCCTGGTCGGCAATGCGCTCAAAAGCCTGGAACTGTTGCCGTACCGCATTACCGATGCCGGACTGAGCAGGCTCGATTCCACGGAGGGAAAGACCTTCCACAGGAAGATCGACCTGATTTCAAAGCCGCTGCATGTCCGTGGAGGGACTGACAAAGCCTGGGAGGCCTACCTGGAGTATTACGGCATGTCAGGTTTCACAGGCGAAGTCCTCGGTATTGTGGAAAGGATGAAGACAGAGCCGCAGAAAGCCGCCGCAATGTTCCGCAACCGGATCACAACCCTGCAGCACGCCGAGCTGTGGCGCGATTTCCTGACGCGCACCATGGATGACAGGCGGCACCCCTATTCCAGGGAAGCCTTTCGAATTATCCGCGAATGGTTCACACAAGAAGTGACATGCATGGAATGAAAAAAGGCTACTCCAAAAAGATGATTTCGTGTTAGTCTAACGCCAACCGAGACGAAGCCCGAAAGGCTACTGCACCCTAGCCTCGTCCCGTTAACAAACATTAGGCAGCAGCATTTGACAGAAGGTGAAGACCGGGCAGTGGATTGGCCTTCCCGTGGTTCTCTATCTCTTGCACCTCAGCTTTTCATGAACTGAAGCCTCGGCGATATCCCGGTTTGACGACACAAACGACAAACTTGGGCAAGAGGACCAGATCTCAGGCAGACCGACAATGCCGGTAACAGGACAAATGGAGATCGGAATCGGCCCTCGAGGAATATAGTCACATCTGGGGCTACAATAAAGTGCGGCGAAAATGATCCGCGGCTCAAAGAGACGGCCGCGGCCGCAGTCAATTTCATAGCCTGCTCGTTTTCGCCATATCAGGAATTGTCATCGAACAAGGGAGATTGCTCGCAATGAGGCTATTTAAATTCTTTTTAGCTTTGGTGACAATTATTTTACTGGTTTCGCCCTCATTCAGGGCAGCACAAGAGCCTGCTGATCACGTCTCAGTCTACCCGGAACGTCAGCTCTTGGTTTATGCAGACACCCGCTATTACGCTTTTCAGCCCGTCACCATGGTGGAGAGGCCGAAGCCAGTCAGCGAACTGCAGCGGATCCTGCCGCCGTTTGATTTGTTCAACCTGACTGAAAATGCAACCGCAACATTCGCAATCAACTATATACCGGCAGGCGGCAGGGACCGTTCGGGGCGAAGCTGCCTGCAATTTCCGGAATCGGCGAAGATCCCATTTAATGCCGCCGCCGCCATTTGGGGTAATCTTCTCCAGTCGTCTGTCCCGATTACGATCAATGCCTGCTGGGCAAGCCTGAGCGGCACCACGCTGGGAGCCTCCGGCCCTGGATACATCGTGAGAGATTTCAACGGCGCCCCTAAAAGGAACACATGGTACAACGCGGCCTTGGCAAATGCTCTGAGTGGCACCGACCTGTACTCAGATGAAGTGGATATGCACATCACTTACAACAGCAATTATTCCTGGTACTACGGAACGGATGGTAATCCGCCATTGACTCAGATTGACCTGATGTCCGTCGTGCTTCATGAGATTGGGCACGGACTCAATTTCATGGGTACTGCGTCATATTCGGGGGGCATAGGAAACCTCGGCGTGTCGGGATTTTTCGCCATCTACGATACATTTGTTGTGGATGGTTTCGGCGGGCCGCTTACCAATTATCCCAACACATCTACATCGCTTGGCGATGTTTTGACGGGTGGCAACCTCTGGTTTGCGGGGCCCTATGCCATGGCAGCAAATAGCGGCCTGCGAGTCAAGCTATATGCACCACCAACATGGGCATCCGGGTCCAGCTACTCACATTTGGACTATGACACGTTTAACAACACGGCGAATCAGCTCATGATTTATGCCATATCGAAAGGCGAAGCCATCCATGATCCGGGCTCAGTTACATTGGGAATCTTTAAGGATCTGGGTTGGAAGGAATCCGCCACGCCACCACCACCACCGCCACCACCACCTCTCACTCCCTCTGTCTTCGGGGACATGAACGGCGATGGCAAGGCTGACATTCTCTGGCACCACAAAGTCACAGGGCAGGTCCAGCTCTACCTGATGAGCGGAGCGACAATTCAGTCTTCCACACTGGTGACCACGGTTGCTGACCCTGCCTGGGAGATTATCGGGAGAGGGGATTACAACGGCGACCGAAAGGCAGACATCCTGTGGAAGCATAAGTACTCCGGCGATCTCTATGTTTACCTTATGAACGGAGCAACTATTCAGGCTGCCGGCCTGGTGAATAGGATCGAAGACGACAGATGGGAAGTAGTCGGATCGGGAGATTATAACGGCGACGGCAAAGCAGATATCCTATGGAGGCACAAGACCTCTGGCGACATCTATCTCTACCTTATGAACGGTGCCGCCATTCTGTCCGCGATGCGGGTTGGCACCGTCGCCGACCCTGCCTGGGTAATCGTCGGTTCGGGAGATTACAACGGGGACGGCAAGGCCGATCTTCTATGGCGCTACGAGCCTACCGGTGAAGTCTACCTCTACCTGATGAATGGACCGGTCATTATGTCTGCGACGCGGGTAGCTTCCGTTGCTGATCCTGCCTGGGAAATCGTCGGAACGGGAGATTACAACGGCGACGGCAAGGCAGACATGCTTTGGAGGTATAAGTACACTGGCGATGTTTATCTTTACCTCATGAATGGCGCCACCATTCTGTCCGCAACACCGGCAGCCGCTGTCGCTGATCCTGCGTGGGAGATTGTCGGGACCAATGATTACAACGGCGACGGCAAAGCAGACATCCTGTGGAGGTACAAATATACCGGCCAGGTCTATCTTTACCTGATGAATGGCGCTTCCGTGACGTGGGCGGGAAATATCGCCACGATGGGGGACCTGAACTGGGCAATTGTGCGCGCTCCATAGCCAGGGTTATACGAAAGCTCAGAGGTTATAGCGTTTGCGGGCAGATTCGATGATGGCCTTGATCAGCTGCCGGTAGTCTTCCATCTCTCCTGCCGGAGAAGCGTGATATAGCGTATAAATCTGCGGCGACCAACTTTTGTGGGGCTTCAGGCCGGGAATGCCGTTGACCTCGATGATGCGCAGCTTGCCGGCGGCATCGGCCTTGATGTCGATCCTCACGTGATCCAGGCAATTCATGGCGTCGGCCGCCTTGCCGGCGATTTCTTTCGCTTCTTCGGCCTGCCGGCTCGTCAGGCTGATCCGGGTGAGGCCGACACCGCGCAAATCGCTGCGCAGGACCTTGTGCTTCGAGTAATACTGCGGCTCGACGGTAACCAGGCCGGGCAGGCACTCCCGGCTGCTGCCGTTGCCCACGACCAGCACCGTGTATTCATCCCCGGGCAGATAATCTTCAACCAGCGCCGGCTGGTCGAATTCGCGTTCGATATAGGCAACCCGCCGCCGCAGTTCTTCGTCCGAATAGACCACACTCTCGTCGGCAATGCCCACGGAGCGGGATTCGCAGATCGGCTTGACGAAAGCCGGGTAAGCGATTCCTGACAGATCGTCCCCGCTGTGCACCAGGCGGTGTTTGGGAACCGGCACGCCGTATCGGGCAAGAATGGTATGCGTCTGGAACTTGTCGATCATGTCCCGCATGGTACGGCTGTCCGAACCGATATAGGGAATGCCCCTGCTGTCAAGCACGTCCGCGACCCACACGCCTGCTGCATTCCTGCCGATGAATTTTTCGTTGGCGGATACGTGGTACAGGGCGCTCCAGACCATGTCAAATTCGCGCTTATCGATGACGGTGAAGAACTCTTCCTCGCTTTGGACAAAGGCGATGGGGGCTTCGTACCCGGACGCCTCCGCAGCCTCGCTGACGGACCGGGTCGCCTCCATGTTTCCCCATCCTTGGGCATCGCCGCCGGGGCCGGTCAGAAGAAGAACTCTCATGTGGCATCTCCGCAGGTGCATTCCCCGGCCGGGCCGTCAAAACAGACCGGGGCGCCAATTATACGACAGGAGCGCCCGCGCTGTGGCTTCGGAAACCGGAGCCAGAAGTCCGGCCACGGCGCGCCGCGGGATGTCACCCAGTTCGACTTTGGAAACCACTGTCACCACAATCGGCCTGGGCGCCGGACCAGCCGATGCGGGCCCATCCCGGGGAGCGAGGTTGCGAACCATGCGATCGTTGGGATCCAGGATCCGGACCGTTCTTCCCATATGCCGCTCGAGCACGGAGCGGAATTGCTCTTGGATATAGGAGTAATGAGTGCAGCACAGACCCGCGTAGAGGGGGCTGCCGGAGAGATCCTGCCGGCACGCTTCCGCCGCGCATTGTTCCAGCAGATGCGTCACGGCTGCGCCGGCGGGATCTTTTTCAATGGCCGCCGCCAGCCCATGGCAGGAGATTGCGGCCATACGTTTTCCGTCAATGCCCCTTTCCAGCAGTCTGTCCCGATGCATTCCCGATTCGATGGTGGTGCGCGTGCCGAACATGGCGATGGCGCTCGACGGCTGCTCCTCGAGAGCATCCGAAAAGAGCTCGACTCCGGCGTCGATGATGCCCACGACGGGAACCGCCGTTGTGCGGCTGTAGGAGGTCATGGGATAAAGGACCGACAGGGTGTTGCAGGCAATCAGGATCCGGTCCGGCATCAACCGGTCCATGCAGCGCAACGCCCGGTCAAAGATCCGGGCACGTGAAGGCAGATCCGGGAGATCGTTGTAGCCCCGCCCTTGCTCGGGCCAGGCATTGAAATAGGTGATGCGCAAGTCGTTGCGCGCACCCGAGCGGCTGAATTTCCTTTCAATCTGCGCACAGACGCCAAGACCGCCCAGTCCCGAGTCAGTGATGATCCAGTGCTGACCTCCTTCTCTCGATGGCCGCGTGTTGATCACGGTAATGTCTTGCGCTCCTCTGGCAGGGTCCGAAGACCAGGACAGCCTCTGTACTTTTACGGGTAATCTGCAGGCCGGCAAAGAGCGAGCCCGCAGCTTATCCAGCTCGTGGAATTGTAGCATGAGGCTGCCTGCTATCGGATCTGGCGCAATCTGCCGTTAGAGGCGGTGTATGAACATCGAACTCCAAGGGCGGCTGCGCCGCCCGCAATGGGGAGAAGCCGCAAGGCGGGCGTGAGCAGCACATTCGGCGAGGACGCGGGCGCCGGAGGCGCCTTAGAGTGCGGCGATCATTCGCCGCTTTGGGCTGTAGCGGGGAGGTAAGGCGAAGCCCAAAAGCGGCGCATAAGCGCCGCACTCCAAGGGCGGCTTCGCCGCCGCTTTCATGGGGACTACGCCGTGTCGGTGGGGAGAAGCCGCAAGGCTGGCGTGTGTGGCAAAACATTCCGCCAGGACGCGGGCGCCGGAGGCGCCTTGGAGTGCGGCGAGCATTCGCCGCTTTGGGCTGTGGCGGGGAGAAAGGCGAAGCCCAAAAGCGGCGCATAAGCGCCGCACTCCAAGGGCGGCTTCGCCGCCGCTTTCCTGGGGACTACGGCGTGCCGGTGAGGCAAAGCCGCAGGGCCGGTGAGTGAACAACACCTTCCGCCAGGACGAGGGCGCCTTGGAGTGCGGCGATCATTCGCCGCTTTGGGCTGTAGCGGGGAGGTAAGGCGAAGCCCAAAGGCGGCGCATAAGCGCCGCACTCCAAGGGCGGCTTCGCCGCCGCTTTCCTGGGGACTACGGGGTACCGGTGGGGCGAAGCCGCGGGGCCGGTGTGAACAACACCTTCTGCCAGGACGCGGGCGCCGGAGGCGCCTTGGAGTGCGGCCATAATTCGCCGCTTTGGGCTGCGGCGGGGAGAAAGGCGAAGCCCAAAAGCGGCGCATAAGCGCCGCACTCCAGGGGCAGCTTCGCCGCCGCTAATAGAGAGAACATCCGGAAATCAGGCTAGGAAGAAGATCGCCGTTGGCCTACAATGCGAAACGCCGGACCGGTTGGATTCGCGGTGACCGGGTAGCACATCAACTCAGGGCAAAAAGGTTGAAGCTATGAAGATTAGCCTGGACAAGAGGTTTTCGGGGATGCTGGCATCTCTGTTTCTGCTATGCCTGATTCCGGCGGCGCGTGACCAGGTGGCGGGCCAGGCGAAAAAGGGGAGTGCGCCGCCGGTTCCGGGACCCATGCTCGAACAGGGGACAATCGAGCTGAGCACTCCCGATTTCACCCTGAGCCTGGTCCGTTCGTCGCAGACCGTCGCCGGCCTCAAACCCAAAGGCGCCGGCGAATTCGACTTCACGCCTGCCGACCGGCTCATCGAACGATCGCAGAACGGCTTCTATCATCTTGGGGACATCAATCTGCGCGTGCGCGCCGGAGATACGGGCGAATGGAAAAACTACTCGACATCGGTCGCCCGGGCGCCGGTCACCGCCCTCCCCACATCGGGGCAGATTCTGGCTGTCGCGGATCTGTCTCCGACGCTCCCCGCCGACTGCCCTGTGCAGATCACGCGTTCCTGGGCACTGGATGGCGGGAGGCTTGTCCTTCGCTTCGAGTTGAGGAACAAGACGGCGGCATCCGTCCGGATCGGCGCACTCGGCATTCCGATGATCTTCAACAACATCCTAAGTAACCGCTCGCTGGACCAGGCTCATGCCGTCTGCTCGTTCCATGATCCTTACATCGGCCAGGATGCAGGCTACCTGCAGGTGACACGGCTCAGCGGCCGCGGCCCGGCGCTCGTGGTCGTACCCGACGGCAAAACCCCGTTCGAGGCCTATAATCCGATCCTGCCGAGACGCGGATCCGGCGGCCCCGGGCCGATCTTCACCGATCCCACGCCGCGCAGTACGACTTTCGAGGGCTTTTATGACTGGATGGTCCACAGCCAGGCCTTTGCGGAAAATGAGTGGCGGCCGGCTGATCCTTGGAATCCCGCGACCTCGGCGGTGCTGGCTCCCGGCTCCGCGAAGATCTACGGCGTCAGGTTTCTGGTTGCCGACGAAATCCGCAATATCGAGAAGACGCTCGCGGCCAACGGGCGTCCCGTCGCCGTCGGCATCCCCGGATACGTGCTGCCGATGGACACCGACGCGAAGCTGTTCCTGAAATATCCCAGAAACGTCAAAGCTGTAGCAATCGAACCCAAGGGTGCCATCACCGTCACCACCGCCAAGGCCACAGCCGGCGGGTGGAAGGCCTATGCTCTTCATGGCAGGACTTGGGGCCGCGCCCGACTGACGATCACCTACGAAGATGGCCTCGTCCAGTCCATCCATTATTATGTGATCAAGCCCCAGGCAAACGCCGTAGCGGATCTGGGCCGTTTCCTGACCACCCGCCAATGGTTTGTCGACGCCGGCGATCCGTTCAAACGCAGCCCTTCCGTCATGAGCTACGACCGCCAGGAGGATAAGATCGTTCTGCAGGACAGCCGCGTCTGGATTGCGGGTCTGGGCGATGAAGGCGGTTCCGGATCCTGGTTGGCCGCCGTCATGAAGCAGTTCGGCCAGCCCAGCAAGGAGGAGATCGAAAAATACCAGCAGTTCATCGACAATGTGCTCTGGGGCGGCCTGCAGTACAAAGACGGGCCGCGGCAGTACGGGGTGCGCAAGAGCCTCTTATACTATCAGCCCGAGGAGCTGCCGCCGAATTATTACCGGAGTGATCTCAATTGGGGAAGCTGGACGAGCTGGAAGAAGGTGGACGCAGAAAAGGTCGACCGCTCCTATAACTATCCACATGTCGCGGCGCTCCACTGGGTGATGTACCGTCTGGCCCGCAATCACGAAGGGCTCGTCACGAACCATCCCTGGAACTGGTATCTGACCAATGCCTATCAAACGTCTGTGGCCATGATGAAATATGCCGCCGGTTATGCGCGCTTCGGCCAGATGGAAGGGGATATCTTCGTCCAGATCCTGCTCGATCTCAAGCGCGAAGGCATGACGGAGCAGGCGGCAGACCTGGAAGCCGCCATGAAGGCCCGGGCCGACCGATGGCGCAGCCAAGCCTATCCATTTGGCAGCGAGATGCCGTGGGACTCGACCGGTCAGGAAGAGGTGTACGCCTGGACCAAATATTTCGGCGATGCCGTGAAATCGGAAGTGTCGCTCAACGCCATCCTCGCCTATATGCCGGCTGTGCCGCACTGGGGCTACAACGGCAGTGCACGCCGTTACTGGGATTTTCAATACGCCGGCAAAATCACCCGCATTGAGCGCCAATTGCACCACTACGGCTCAGGACTCAATGCCATCCCGGTGTTGAGCGAATACCGGGACCACCCCGCCGACCTCTATCTGCTCCGGGTGGGTTACGGCGGCACGATGGGCGCGCTCACGAACATCGATCAGGAAGGATTCGGCTCGGTGGCGTTCCACGCATTTCCCGACACGCTCCGGTTCGATCCTTATTCGGGAGATTACGGTCCGAATTTCTTCGGCCATGCGTTCAATACAGCCACCTATATCGTGAACGATCCTGAATTCGGCTGGTCGGCGTTTGGCGGCAATATCAAGGTTGCGGGGAACACCATCAGCGTGACGCCGCTGGATTCCTTCCGGATGCGCGTCTACATGGCGCATGCGGGATTGTGGCTGACGCTGGATGCCGGCAAATTTGTCGCCGTCGAGCTGAATGCCAAGACCGGCGCTGTGCGGCTGGGCCTTGACGCCGCAACCAGCTTCACGCCGGCGGCTCGCCTGCGCGTGGAACAGCCAGCAAAGGTGAGCGGGATCGGAACGTACGGGCCGGCCGCTTCCCTGCGATCCGAGCGCGGTGCCTACGTCGTACCGCTCAAGGCAGGCACAACCTGGATCGAACTGACCGCCCGGCGCTAGCAGAACATGAAGATCGCATTCATCGGCACGCACGGCGTGGGGAAAACAACGCTGGCCTACGAGCTCTGCAACGAGCTTAAGAAACAACATCTCGATGTGGGCTTCATCGATGAAATCGCCCGCCGCTGCCCGTTCCCGATCAATGAAGAGACCAGCCTGGAAGCCCAGACCTGGATCCTCGCGACGACCATGAGCCGGGAACTGGAAATGAACAAGATTTACCCGAATATCATTTGTGACCGTTCCGTACTGGACAACTACGTCTATCTCTTCCACAAGTTCGGGCACATTCCGGCCCTGCACGAACTGTCCCGATATTGGGTTCGCACCTACGACCTGCTGTTCAAGGTGCCCTTCACCCGCAAATATCTGCAGCCGGACGGCGTGCGGTCCGTGGACTCCGAGTTCCAGGAAACGATCGACCAGAAGCTCGTGCAACTGCTTCGGGAGGACGAGGTGCCTTATCATGACCACCAGGTCATGAGTGACACCGTGCGGAAAATCCTGGACTACCACCGCACCCACATCGGGCCACTGCAGCGGCGCATTCCCGGCATATGAAACAATCTCGGGGGAGTAGAGAAATGATCATAAAACGATTCGTGATGCTGGCGGCTCTCGGAATCGCGGGGCTGGTTTTCGGCGCGAGCGTTATCGGACCCAGGCAGCCTGTCGGCGAGATTGTCAATCCATCCATGGAGACACTGCAAGCCGACGGCCAGCCGGCCCACTGGACTCTGGATCCGGCCGCCCGGCCGAACGCGCCCGCCGGCGGCCAACTGGCGACCGGCATAGCGCAAGCGGGCGAGCGCAGCCTGATGATCTCCGCACCCAACGCCTCCTGGCAGAACAAGACGCTCGTGAGGCCTTATGCGACCTACAGGTTCTCCGGCTGGATCAAGACTCAGGATGTGCCGGCAACCGGTGATCGCGCAGCCATGTTCGACCTGCGGGGCGTCAGGATAATCTCACCGGTAGCCAGGTTCAACGGCACCATGGATTGGACGGCGGTCGAAATCACGTTTGCCACCGAGGGCCAGGACAGCCTGATAGTCGCCGCAACGGTGACCGGGCCTCGCGGCGGCAGGGGCAGCCGAGCCGGAGATGCCGCGGCTGCCGTAGCCCCCGGCAAGGCCTGGTTCGACAATCTGAAGCTCGAACTCCTCTCGGCACAGCCCCTCAAGCCGGCCGTCACCATCGACGTCTCAAAGACCCGCGAGCCAATGCCGGATCTCATATACGGCCAGTTCATCGAACACCTGGGGCGCTGCATTTACGGCGGGATCTGGGCGGAGATGATCGAGGACCGCAAGTTCTATTCTGCCGTCGGCGAGACGCGCCGCGACAAGCTGTTGGTCCCTTCCCCCTGGAAAGCCGTAGGCGGTCCTGACGCCGTCACCATGGTGAAAGAGAACGCCTTTGTGGGTGAGCACACGCCGCAGGTGGACCTGGGCACGGGTGGCGCTGCCAAGGGCATCACGCAGTCAGGCCTCGGCCTCATCGCCGGCAAGGATTACAGCGGTTACGTCATTCTGGCCGGTGACGCCTCGGCAGCGCCCATTGAAGTGAGCCTCAGCTGGGGCAGCGTTGCCGGCGAAAGGCAGACGGTCAGGATCGACAAAATCACGGGGGAGTTTTCGAAATATCCCGTCAGATTCCGGCCCGGCGTCTCGACAGAAAACGCGGTTTTCGAGATCGCCGGCAGGGGCAAGGGCAAGTTCAGGATCGGCACATCGTCCCTGATGCCCGACGACAACATTAAGGGGATGCGCAGGGACACCCTGGCATTGCTCAAGCAGCTGGACGCCCCCATATATCGCTGGCCGGGCGGCAACTTCGTCAGCGGCTACAACTGGAAGGACGGCATCGGCGACCGGGACAAACGTCCGCCGCGCAAGAATCCCGCCTGGACCGGCATCGAGCACAACGATTTCGGCATGCACGAGTACTTCGATCTCATCGGTGAGCTCAACACGCAGCCGTTCATCGCCCTCAACGCCGGCCTGGGCAGCGTCGATCTTGCGATCCAGGAGGTGCAGTACGTCAACGGTTCTCCTGACACCCCGATGGGCAGGCTGCGCTCCGCCAACGGCCGCCGCGAGCCGTTCCATTGCACATACTGGGCAGTGGGCAACGAGATGTCCGGCGACTGGCAACTGGGCAACGTACCGATCGCGGAGTTCATGAAACGCCACAATTCCTTCTCCCAGGCGTTGCGGGACGTCGACAAGTCGATCAAACTGGTCGCGTCAGGGGAGGCAGTCCGGCCCGCCAGCGATTGGGACCGCCAGCTGCTTGCCAATTGTGCCGCGTATATCGATCTGAACAGCAAGCACTTCTACAAGCAGGACTGGCATGGCGGCGGGCTGATGACCCACGTGCGCCAGATCGGCGACGCCATCCGCGCGATCGCGGAAGCCCACCGCGAGTACCTCAGAACGATCCCGGAAATGCAGGGGAGGAACATCCGCGTTTCCCTGGACGAGTGGAACTACTGGTATGGTCCGCACGTCTTTGGGGAACTCGGCACACGCTATTTCCTGCGCGATGCCTTGGGCATCGCCTCGGGGATCAACGAATACAGCCGCGACACCGACGTCATCGCCCTGGCCTGCTATGCCCAGACGGTCAACGTGATCGGTGCCATCAAAACGAGCAAAACCGCAGCCGTGCTGGACTCCACCGGCCAGGCCCTTGTGATGTACCGGCGTCATTTCGGCTCGATCCCGGTGGAAGTCTCGGGAGGAGCGGAACCGCTCGACGTCGCCGCAGCCTGGACCAAGGATAGAAAGGCAATCACGGTATCCGTCATCAACCCGACCTACGATACCTGGAATCTGGGGTTCAGGCTTGTGGGAGCTCAGCCGGCCGAGCGGGGAAACTCCTGGATCCTCGCCGGGCCCGACGACATGGCCTTCAACGATCCGGGGAAGGAACCCGCAGTCAGATTCGCGGAGCGGGCTGTGAGCGGGATTAAGAACCAGCTGCCAATCTCACCTGCCAGCGCCACGATCTTCGAAATCACGGTCAAGTGACACGAAACGTCACAGGACACGGAACAACACGGCATGGCCGGCGGCCACAACCAACGGAACCACGAAGACCTCGAAGACCTCAAAGGCTGATCATTGAATCCTTTGGAATGGGGATCTGCTCGCAACAGCACATGCGTTCAATAGACGGCGGGCTCTTTGAGATCTTCGAGGTCTTTGTGGTCCGGCTGTTTGATCCGGTTGTTCAGGAACGATCTGAGATGGATTGCGCAAAAAAGCGCGAATTTGGAGCGCAGTACGCGGATAAACACAGACCGATCCGAGTCGATGGCTCCCCCGGCTGGCCTCCGGGATTCGCGGATGTGCATCCGCGGGAAGACAGGCATCCGCCTGCGCGCCTCGAGCCAGGCGCTTTGTCGTTCCAGGTAGCTGCTTTGCTTCCTTTACCCGAGCCGGGCACCGCTGCAAGGGATTGCAGGGTGCAAAGGGGCGAGCGGGAAACTCGCCCCTGATACGCTCACACGTTTTCCTTCTTGTGGCAATCGGCGCACTTCGCCGGCACCTTTTTACCCGCTGCCGCCTGCTTCAGATGGCAGTCGACACAGGTCCCCTTCTTAGCCGTCGCATCGTGGAAAGCGAGCTTGGTCGGGGTCTTCATGGGAGCTGTAGCCGTCTTGGTATGGCAATCCTGGCAATTTTCCTCTTTCATCTTCGCCGGCTTCTCCGGCTTCGACGCGTGATGGCACGTTTCGCACTTGTCGGCAGCGGCCTTCTGGTGCGCCGTGTGGTCAAACTTCACGCCACCCATCGGGTTGCCTTTGAGGATCACAACGCCCGGCGCCTTGCCCTGCGCCTGCAGGACGACGGCCAGACCGAACATCAGCACGATCATCATCGAAAGAACTGCAACTGCTTGTTTCATTCTGTCTTCTCCAGATGTGAAAGATGGTCTACGCGGATTATGCTACCACAAAACTCCAATTCGGGGGACAGGCTACGCGGTTCTCGAACTTTTCGGCGCTTGGCTCGCAGATTATCCCGGAGTTCGGGAATCGCGTAGCCTGTCCCCCGAATTCCGCTTGCTCTCGCCCGTCACTCAGGCTAGAAATGATCGCATACTTTCAGGAGTGATTGTGATGAGAAGAATATGCAGACTGGCTGTCGCCCTGCCTCTGTTGTGCCAGGTTACGCTCTACGCGGCCTCGAAGGCGCTCCCGGCACCCGAGTCCGTGTTCGGGTTCAAGGCGGGTGCCGACAACAAGCTGGCGACCTACGACCAGTCAATCGAATACTTCAGGAAGCTCGCGGCATCGAGCAGGTATCTCAAGCTCCTGGAAGCCGGCAAGACGACCCAGGGGCGCACCATGTACTTCGCGTTGATCTCGGATCCGAGAAACCTGGCCAAGTTGGAGCGCTACCGTGAAATCGCCCGGCGTCTTGCCCATCCAGAGGGATTGACGGACGACCAGGCACGCAGGCTCGCGGTCGAGGGAAAGGCCTTCGTGCACATCGACGGCGGCTGCCATGCGACGGAGGTTGCCGGGCCGCAGATGGCCCCGCTCCTTGCATACGACCTGCTCAACCGTGTGGACGATCCGCAGGTGAAGGAGATCCTGCAGAACGACATTCTCATTCTCTGGCCCACAATGAATCCCGACGGTCAGCAGATGGTGGGGGAATGGCTGGCGAAAAACGCCGGCACGCCCTATGAGCAGTCCAGCCTGCCGCGCCTGTATCAGGAGTACGTCGGCCACGACAACAACCGTGACGCCTACATGATCAACATGATTGAGTCGCGGGTGATGGAGCACTTCTGGCGGCAATGGGAGCCGCAGATCATCTATGTGTTTCACCAGTCGGCGCCGTTCCCTACGCGCATCTGGCTGCCGCCGTTCTCGGAGCCCGTGGGCATCGACGCTCCCTATCTCGCCTCACGCGAGGTGAACATGATCGGCATGGCGATTGCCAAAGGGCTCGAGGAACGTGGGCAGGTGGGCGCCACCCATATGGGCACATCCTTCGATGCATGGTATCCCGGCTACGTCGACTATGCGCCGATTTTCAAAAACATCCCGGCTTTCTGGACGGAGACGGCCGGCAACATGGCGGCCCCGCGGGAGTACACGATCAACGATATCCCGCAGAACTTCCGGGACCTCCGGCCGCAGAGCCTGTACTCCAGTCCGTGGCCGGGGGGCTGGTGGCGCCTGGGAGACGCGGTCGCCTACAATGAGACCGCCGCGCTGTCGGTCCTCGAGTACGCTGCGAAATACAGACAGTCACTGCTTTACAACCGCTACCAGGCAGGCCGCGATCAGATCGCCCGGGGACGAAAGGGCGCGCCGTACGCTTATTTTATTCCGCAGGACCAGCGGGATCCGGTTGCGGCCGTCGAGCTGCTCCGGCGCCTTGCATTCGCCGGCGTGCGCGTGTACCAGCTTGCGGCGCCGGTCACGCTTGACAAGACGGTTTTTCCGGCCGGCACGTGGGTGGTCCCGACGGATCAGGAATTCGCCGCGATGGCGCGCATGGTGCTCGACGTCCAGAAGTATCCGGACTTGCGCCAGTACCCGGGTGGACCGCCGCTCCGGCCCTACGATGCGGCCGGTTGGACGCTGCCGTTGCAGATGGGAATTCAGTGGACCGCGGCCGCCACGCCGCTCACAGACGACATGCGCGCCAGGATGAAATTGCTGGGGCCGATGCCGGATGCCAGGATTCAGCCTGTCCCGTACAACATGCAGGCCGCCGTCGATCCCGCACCCTTTGACAGCGTCCCGGGCATCGGTTTCGACTCGGATCCGGCCGCCGCGGCCATCATCCCGCCTGCCGGCAAGGTATCGGGAAGCGGCCCCCTGCTCGCCGTCGATCCCGCGCAGAATAACGCCTTCCGCGCGCTCAACCACGCGTGGCAGCAGGGCGCAGAAGTGCAGTACGCGGCGGGAGCGCCCGGCACGGGTGCGCGCTATCTCATCCAGGGGCTTGCGGAATCCGCGCAGTCCGAGCTGATCCGTTCTCTGGCCCTCATCGCCGAGCGGACCGCCGCGACCGGTACGCCCATTAAGAAGCCACGCATCGGCCTGTTTCAGCCCTGGAGCGGCAGCATGGATGAAGGCTGGACGCGCTGGATACTCGAGCAGTACGGTTTTGCACTCGTCAGCCTGCACCCTGAGGACTTCCATTCGCCGCTCCGCGACAAGGTCAACGTGATTATCCTGACCGACGATGCCAGGCTGCCTCTGGCAGGCACGGGCAGCCGTGGGGAAGGCGGCGGGCGCGGCGTGGCCGCACCGGCAGGCACCAGAGGCGACGCGGGCGGCCGCATGGGCGGCGCCGCCCGGGCTGTGCGACCCGAATACGCATACGCGCTCACCCAGGATGACCTCGCCGCCTTCGAGAAGTTCCTGCGTGACGGCGGCACGCTCGTCTGTTTCAACAGCGCCTGGCGCTTTGCCGGGCAACAGTTCAAACTGCCGGTCAAAAACGTCGTCGAGGGGTTGCCGCCGGAGCAGTTTTACCTGCGCGGCTCGATCGTCGAAGTCATAACCGATCCGACTCATCCGGTGATGGCAGGCATGCCGGAAAAGGCAGCCGTCTTTGTGGACGGCAGCCCGGTTTTCGAGACTCTGGACGGCTTCAAGGGGAAGGTGTTGGCCAGGTACGCGGCAACCGGATCGCCTCTGCTGTCGGGGTATTTGATAGGCGAGAAATACCTCCAGGGCATGGCTGCCGCGCTCGACGTGGAGATCGGCCAGGGACACATCGTGCTCATCGGCTTCCGGCCCCAATGGCGAGGCCAGCCCTTCGGGACATTCCGGATTGTGTTCAACGCAGCGCTCTTCGGAGGATGAGCGCCGGCCCACGGTGGGCGCCGCCCGGCAGATGGTGTTCGGCTTCCGCCGCAGCAACAACGCATGCCCCGGCTGGCAAGACCGTATCCAAACTCGAGGATGGAGCGGGCTGAAGGCCCGTTTCATTACCAGCTTTGAGATAGCCTCCGCAGCAGAGACGTGCTGCACTCAAGAGGAATGATGTGACACAGGATACGCGCAGGCACGCGATCGTTGCGACGCTCGGCCCTGCAAGCTGGCACCTGGCCGCCGCCCTTCGGGACGCGGGAGCCACAGCCTTCCGGCTGAACGCATCGCACATGACTGCCGCTGAGCTTGCTCATCGGGAGGCCTCCCTGCGGGGGGAGTTGCCGGATTGCCGGCTGATTGTCGACTTGCAGGGAGCCAAAATGCGGCTCGGGACCTTTGCCGAGCGCCCCGTCCTGGCAGGCGAACCGGTCCGTTTCGCACTGGATCCCGGCGAGGGTGTGATTCCCGTCCCGCACAGGGAGCTGTTTGCGGCGGTTACCGCAGGTGAAACGCTGAGCTGCGACGACGACCGCCTGCAGTTCCGCGTTGTCACCGCCGGCCCCGACTTCATGGAAGCTGCCGCACTCGCCGGCGGCACCCTGCAGCCGCATCGCGGCATCAACCTTGCGGAGCACCCGGTCGAGCTAAGCGATGTTGCCGAGCCCGACCTGGACCGCATTCGAGCAACGGCCGGTCACGACCGGGTGGCTTTCGCATTTTCTTTCATGAAGGACGGCAGCGAGGCCAGGTGGGTCCGCCGGCGCGCACCTCGCTGCCCGGTAGTAGGCAAAATCGAGCGCCGCGAAGCAGTCGAGAATGTCTCCCTGATCGCGCGTGCAGTGGACGCCGTCTGGATCTGCCGCGGCGACCTGGGCGCCCAGCTCGGGCCGGCGGCCATGGCCCGCTGGATTTCCGGGTTCGACCCCAAAACCCTGCCGTGCCCCGTGCTGATGGCAGGACAGGTGTTGGAGCACCTGACGGCGCACAACGAACCCACCCGCTCCGAGGTCTGCCATCTGTACGACCTCACTCGCCGCGGCTACGCGGGTTTTGTCCTCTCGGATGAGACCGCCATCGGCACGGACCCGGTCCGCGCCGTTTCCCTTCTCCACTCCCAGCTCGCCGCCTTCCCTTGACATTTCTATACACATTGTGTATTCTTATGTGTATGAGAACCAACATCGACCTGAATGATGAACTGCTTCGGGAAGCAAGGCGCTATTCGACCGCCACGACCAAACGCGCCCTCGTGGAGGAGGCGCTGCGCACCCTCATCCGCATCCGTTCCGAGGAACAGCGCCGCGCGACCTACCGGGAACGGCTGATCGCCCTGGAGCGAAAACTCGCCGGCCTGACCTTGCGCGATTCCCCGGCCGACCTGTTGCGGGAAGACCGGGAGGCGAGATGATGCGCCGCATCCTGGACACCAGCGTGGCAGTTGCCTGGTACCTGCCCGAGTCTTTCTCCTCCGAGGCAAGAAGGTGGCAGCGCCTTCTCCTGGACGGCAAGGCCGAACTTTATGTGCCGCTACTGCAGTATTGGGAGTTTGCCAATGTGCTGCGCACCTACGTTCGCCGGCGAGTGCTGGATGCCGATACCGCGGGCGAGATCTACGCATTGCACCTGGAAGCCCCGGTGATTGTCGCCGAGCCGGACAGGGCTGCCGTCCTGGCGGTCGCGCTGAAATACGACGCGACGGCGTACGACGCCGTGTACATCGCCCTGGCTCTCGAGCACCAAATGCCTTTGCTGACCGCCGAGCGTCCTGGCACTCCCTGGATCAGGAAGCTCGGCAGCCTGGCCGACACGGTCCGGGTATAGCCCTCCGCACCGGCCGCGGCGATCCGCGGCGGAGTTGCCTATCCAAAAATGGCTTCCAGCGCCTGGTATTTCGCGTGGACTTTGTCTACGCCCGATTCCATGCCGGCATGATCGTGCGCTTTGCCGGCTGCGTCGAGCGCTTTCGCCGCCTCGAGGAGCTCGGCGGCGGCTTTCTTGAAAGCCTCCATCCTGGTCTCCTGCGATTTGGGCAGCGCAGCCTTTGCGACCGCCTCCGCTTTGCTTACCAGATCGGCGCTCGCGCCACGGATTTTGTCGTAGGCCTTCTCGGGCAAGTACTGGTGAACCATCAGGTACAGCCCCTGGTGAAACAGATCCATCTCCTTGAGGATGGGATTGAGCGTACGGACGAGCGCCTCATACTTCGTGTGCAGCCCTTCGGCGGCACTGAGCAATGCCTGATCGTCCTTCCCGGCGGCAGCGGCAATGTAAGCCTCTGTGGCCGCCTTGAACTGCGCCACTCCCGCCTGCCATTTCGCATCCTTTTCGCGCAGGATACCGGGGAGCTTTGCCGTAAAAACCTTGGCTGCAAGTTCGTTGATCCTGGGCACCAGGCCTCTGAGCGCCTTGACATCCTTGGCCGGATAGGCCGTGTGCCAGATTTCGTAGATCACCTCATGAAATGCGGTCAACTCGGGGACTTCGCTTTTCGTCGCGCTCGCCATTTCCTGGGCCTGGGCCAGCAAAGCGAACCCGGCAAAACAAAACATGAAGGACAGAGCTAAAACACGTTTGGACATAATACCCTCCTGATCAAAATGCATTACAGGCTGATAATTATGACAACTCCGAAGGAAGTTTCAAGCGCCACACCGACTTTCCCGGGTCTCCTGATTGCGGATGGAGACCTGATGTGCAATAGTAAAACCGATGAACGAGACGATCCGCGATCCCGTCCCGCGTATGCCAAGTGACGATCCGCCGCCGCTGCTGGGCTCGTGGCGGCGCCTGTATCTCCTGGTCATCGGCTGGCTGCTCTTTCTGATCCTGATCTTCTACCTGTTCGCCAGGAGGTTCGCGTCTTGAGGCTTGCTGACTGGCTGGTACTGTGCGGTTCCCTTGCGTTCGTTGTCCTTTATGGCCTTTGGCGGGGCCGCGGCAGCAACAGTGTCAACAAATATCTGCTGGCCGGCAGAACGATGCCGTGGCACGTCATGGCATTGTCGATCATGGCCACGCAGGCGAGCGCCGTCACCTTTATCTCCACGACCGGCCAATCGTACGTGGACGGCATGCGCTTCGTGCAGTTTTACTTCGGCCTGCCGCTGGCCATGGTGGTCCTGGCCGCCACCGCCGTCCCGATTTTCCACCGGGCGAACGTCTATACGGCGTACGAGTATCTGGAGCAGCGATTCGATGCGCGAACCCGTGCCCTGGTCAGCGTGATATTTCTGATCCAGAGAGGACTGGCCCTGGGCATCACGTTGTACGCCCCTGCTGTTGTCCTGACGGTGATCCTCGGCTGGCCCGTACAGTGGACCACGCTCATCATGGGAGCGGTTGCTGTCCTTTATACCACCCTCGGGGGCGCCAAGACCGTGGCCTGGAGCGACTTCCAGCAGATGCTGGTCATGACCGCGGGCCTGGTGGCCGCGCTCGCCGCCGCCGTGATGCTGCTGCCGCGCGGTGTCTCGTTCCTGGACGCCGTCTCCCTGGCAGGGGTTGCCGGCAGGCTGAATGCGGTCACGCTCAATCTGGATTGGAATGACCGCTACAACCTCTGGAGCGGCCTGATCGGCGGCATGTTCCTGGCCCTTGCGTACTTCGGCTGCGATCAATCGCAAGTCCAGCGCTATCTGACCGGAAAATCCATCGCCCAGAGCCGCCTGAGCCTGCTCTTCAACGGCATGGCCAAGGTGCCGATGCAGTTCTTCATTCTATTCATCGGCGCCATGGTGTTCGTGTTCTACATCTACGAAAAGCCGCCGCTGCTTTTCCAGCGCGCGGAACTGGCGCGCATTCAGCAGCCCTCGCTGCAGGACGAATACGGGCCCCTGGAACAGCGCTACAACGCGGCGTTCGACAGCCGCAGGGCGGCGGCGGACCGCCTGCTTGAGGCGCGGCGCAGCGATAATCCCGTCCTCCGGGAGGAGGGAGTCCGGGAATTCCGCAACGCGCAGCGCGACCTGGACGCGGCGCGCAGCCAGGGCGTAGCCCTCGTCGAAAAAGCCGGGGGCGCCAGGAAACTGGTCGACACCAACTACATCTTCCTCACCTTCGTCACCCGCCACCTGCCGGCAGGACTGGTGGGGCTGGTGCTCGCCGTCATTTTCGGGGCGACCATGGCATCCATTTCGGCGGAGATCAATTCGCTGGCGACGGTAAGCATGATCGACCTCTATAAGCGGCACTTCCGCAAGAGCGCTCCCGACCGCCATTATCTGAACTTTTCGCGCGCGGCTACGGTGTTCTGGGGCTGTTATGCCGTCATCACCTCGAGGTATGTCGGCAACCTGGGATCGCTGGTGGAAGCCGTCAATGTGCTGGGCTCCTTTTTCTACGGCGGCATGCTGGGCGTCTTCGTGCTCGCCTTCTATTTTCCGCGTGTACGGGCACGGGGTGCGTTTTACGGCGTGCTGGCGGGGGAGGCGGTCATCTTTGCCCTCTACTTTTTCACCAGAATCGCATTCCTCTGGTACAACGTCATCGGCTGCCTGGTGGTGGTCGGCACCGGCGCGCTGATCTCCCGCTTGAAGATCCGAACAAGTGCTTCCTGACGGCAGTGGACACTAGCCCGGATTATTCATGGGAGAGCCAGGCAAACGAGCGCACGATGGCGTGCAATGCCGGTAACGGCCTTCAACAGAGAGCTTTCAGGACACGGAAGAACACGGGCAGGGCTTTTGCCGGCGCGCAGCGCTGGGCCCTGCGGGCCGGCAAAAGCCCTGCACACGGATCCGGTCCGTGTTCATCCGTGTTTTTCCGTGTCCGCAAACGTTCTGTGATCCTTCCCTCATGAATAATCCAGGCTAGTGGCGTCCGACATTTGCCGTCTCCGATGAAGCGGCCAGCCGCACGCGCCATCGTGAGTCAAAAATCCGCAATCCGGGTCCGTACGGCTGCAGCAGGCTCAGTTGTGCTATGATTCCCATCCCGGCAGCGTTTCCGGCAGCTGTCATGGGACAGACCGGGACAATTTGCCGGAGTCATAGATAAGGACCTGCGAGCCGGAAAACCGCCATGAAAGCAAGCCAGGAAAAAGAGCCGTGCATCGTGTGTAATCCGGGGAAGGCACACCCTGAGGATTATTGTGAAGTGCATCGGGAGCAACTCCACCGGCTGGGCCATGAGTACGAAATGTTCTTCAGGCTGGTCCGGATCAGCCGCGGGAAGGACCACGAAGCATACGCGCTCATGTTGCAGGGTGAATGTGATCCATCCGGCCGCGTGCTGGTCAATGAAACCGATCCAGACAATCTCTTCCTCACCGTGCTCATCACGGACAGCCTGGACCTCGAAACGCCGCTTCCGGATTTCCGGGCGCTCAAGGTTGAAAGATCCTATGGCGACCTGCTGCGGGAGACTATCGAAGACGAAATCGTCCGCAGCTGGTACGGCAATGCACGTGCCTGCATCGATCTGTTCCGCATCCATGATGTGCGTCCCCTGCACTGGGACGTAGCGGAGCGCGAAGAGCAGGACAAGCAGGAATTTCCCGAGGAATCCGGGCCCTGCGACAAGGGCGGCCCTCATTCCATTCACTAAGCCCCTGAATCCACATCTGCGACGTCAAGGGGACCTGCCCCTCATGTGCCGTGGCCCATCCGATGACGCATGAAAAGGTTCGGGATCGGATTCGGGATCGCGCTGATGTGAGCTTCGATACCGATACCGATACCGACGTTCAAGGTCGGAGGTCGGAGGTCGGAGGTCGGTATTTTCGGAACAGGGAATGGAACCTCGGCATGGGGCGGGGCTCGCTTTGCCTGGCGAGCCCCGCCCTTGCCGAGAGCAGGCCGGATCAAGACCCGGCGTGACATCAGGACAATTCGAAGGCCAGGAACAACGCCTGCCCATCACGCATGACGCGCAGCCTGACGGGATCCCCGCTCTTCAGATTTCGGGTCGCCGCCACCAGTTCGGCCGCATTGGTCACATTCGTACTGTTGACGGCCTTGATGATGTCTCCGGGCCGCACACCGGCTTCGTCCGCGGGGCTGCCGGGCATCACTTCCGTCACCAGTGCGCCGACGGTCGAGGACAAATGCATTTCCCGGGCAACCTCCGGGGTGACATTTTCCACGGCCAGCCCCAGCTTGCCGCGCTCCTGCGAACCCGAGGACCGGAAAGACTGGGCTACATCCGCGGGCTTTTCCCCGACGTGTACCTGGAAGGTGAGTTCCTTGCCGTCGCGCAGGACCTTCAGATTCGCCGGCTCGCCCACTTTGGTATCGGCAACCGAAAGAGACAGATCGCTGGCACTGTGGATCTCCTTGCCATTGTATTCCAGGATCACGTCCCCCGACTGCACTCCGGCTCTGGCGGCGGGGCTGTTCGCGGTGACATCGGCAACCAGAGCCCCCTTCTCCGGGCTCAGATTGAAGCTCTTGGCCAATTCGGGTGTCATGCTTTGAATCGTCACCCCGAGCCAGCCGCGCGTGACTTTGCCGCTCTTGACAAGCTGGCCGTACACATTGCTCGCCATCGACACCGGGATGGCGAACCCGATTCCCTGGAAACCGCCGTTGTCGCTGGCAATCATCGTGTTGATGCCGACCACATCGCCGTTGAGATTGACCAGCGGGCCCCCGCTGTTGCCCGGGTTAATTGCCGCATCCGTCTGCAGAAAGTTGTCATACGGGCCGGCACCGATCACGCGCCCCTTGGCGCTGATGATCCCGGCCGTCATCGTCTTCTGCAATCCGAACGGGCTGCCGAATGCCAGCACCCAGTCCCCGACCTGAACCTGCTCGGAATTTCCCAGCCGCAAGGTCGGGAATTCCGAGCCCGGAATTTTCAGGACGGCGATGTCAGTCTGCGGATCAGTCCCCACGACTTTGGCATCCAGGACACGGCCGTTGTCGAGCTTGACCTTGATCGAAGATGCATTCTCAACCACATGATTGTTGGTCAGGATGTATCCGTTGGAATCAACCAGGAAGCCTGAGCCCAGGCTCTTCTGTTTCAGATCGCGCGGCATCTGGCCGAAATTGAACCCGAACGGATTCTGGCCGCCGAAGAATTGTCTGAACGGATCCTCCATGCCGGCCGCTGCGTTGTGAATGATCTGTTCGGTGTTGATATTGACTACCGCCCCCCCAACCTCTTTTGCTACGGCTTCAAAACTCCTGCTGAGCTGCTCGGGAACGTTTGCGGCAGCTGCTGCGGCGCCGACAGTAGTACCGGCCTTTCCCATGTCGTAGACAGAGCGGAAGCCGAGGGCGCCGCCCAGTATCAGCAACAGCATCCCCAGGCCGAGCGCAAATCCCCGGCCGAAACCCGGTTGCACCTGCCCTTTTCCTTTGAAAACCCCTTTTAGCGTGAGCATCTTGTTTCTTCCTCCTCATTTCAATTTCAATTCCGTCGGCTCCGGCCGTTCTCCGGCCATGCCTGAGCCCTTCTCTGCAGGAGGCGTGCCAATTCGGGTTTTGTGGGATAAATGCATTTTTCACTTGCATTTGCCGTCAATCAGCCCGGGCGTGCTGTCCGGGCGCGGCTGTCGCATCTTTGCGCGAGCAGGCGCGTCAGGGCGTGCAAATATCTGAAATACCTATGGTTGTGTCCAGGTGTGTCCGATTTGCAGGGAGTGTGTGAAAAAGGTCTGCGGGCAGACCAGCCAGGAGCCCTGAGTACAGCGGGATCATCATTGCCGGTGTTCCTGGGCATTCACGGTGTTTGGGGCGTTGAATCCCCTCCTCCTCTTCGCTCCATCTTCCGGTAGAGCGTGCGGCGGTCGATGCCCAGAATTTGAGCGGCATGAGAAATGTTACCTTGGGTGGCTTCGATCACCTCCCGGATGTAGCGTTCCTCGACTTCGGCCAGCGTCGGCCAGGAGCCTTCGCGCGGCGCCGCCGGTTTGTTCCGGGAGCCCTGGATTTCCTCGGGCAGATCCTCAATGGCGAATACGCCGGAAGTGTTGAGCGCCACGGCGCGTTCGACAACGTTTTCCAGTTCCCGGACATTGCCCGGCCAGGAATACCCTGCGAGCCGAGCGACGACCTCGGGGTGGACTGCCAGAGTTTTTCCCTGCCGTGTGGAGTATTTCTTCAAAAAGTAATCAAAGAGCAGCGGCAGGTCGGCGAGCCTTTCCCGCAGGGCGGGCAGTTCGATGGTCACGACCTTCAGGCGGTAGTAGAGATCCTCGCGGAATTTCTCCTGCGCCACGAGGTCGGTCAGGTCGCGGTGAGTGGCGGCGATAACGCGCACGTCCACGTGGATCGCGGTCGTGCTCCCGACCGGCATGACCTCGCCGGATTCGAGCACGCGCAGAAGTTTCGATTGCAGCGACTGCGTCGTGTCACCGATTTCATCCAGGAATATCGTTCCGCGGTTGGCCGCCTCGAACATGCCTCGCTTGGGAGCGGCCGCACCCGTGAACGCTCCCTTGACATAGCCGAACAGCTCGCTTTCGAGCAGCGTTTCCGCGACCGCCGCGCAATTGATCGCCTGAAACGGCTTCTCCCTCCGGTTCCCGAGGCGGTGGATCGAACGGGCCACCAGTTCCTTGCCCGTACCGCTTTCCCCCTGAATCAGGACCGTCGCATCGCTGGGAGCGACCTTCGCGATTGTCTTGAACACCTCCACCATCAAGGGGCTGGAGCCTATGATCTCACCCTGAAGGTCGCGGTTCTGGGCTTTTTCGCGCAGATACTTGTTCTCGTGCAACAGTTGCGAGTACTGGAGCGACTGGCGCACCTTGAGCCGCATCTGATCCAGCCGGAAAGGCTTGGAAATGTAATCGTAGGCGCCAGCCGACATGGCGTCGACGACCGTCTCCATGGAGGCGAACCCGGTCATGACGATGAGCACGGTTTCCGGCCTGAGGGATTTGAAGGTGCGCAGCACCCGCAGTCCATCGACATTGCGCATGCGCAGATCGGTGATGACAACGTCGAACTCCTGCTCCTGCGCAAGGCGGACGGCTTCCTCGCCACTCCCCGCCGCGGTGACCTGGAAGCCTTCCCGGGCCATGGCTTCGCTCAGGGAGGCGAGCGAGGCCGCGTCGTCGTCAACAATCAGGATCCTGCCTGCCGTGCCTGGGACTCCGTTCACTGTGCGGTCACCTCTTCTGAAATGCTCCTGTCAGATGCCGGCGTCGGGAAGGAGATCTTGAAGGTGGTTCCCTTGCCCGGCTCGCTCTCCAGTTCGATCGTGCCCTCGTGCCCCCGGATGATCCGGGCCGCAATGCTCAGGCCCAGGCCGGTGCCGCGCCGGAGATCCTTGGTGGAAAAGAACGGTTCGAATATCTGCTTCTGCTCTTCGCGTGAAATCCCGACGCCGTCGTCCGAAACCGTCGCCCAGGCCATACTTCGCCCGTCCGCATCGGCTTCCGTTCCCGTCTCGACACGGATTGTGCCGCCGTTCGGCAGGGCATCGGCGGCGTTGTTCAGCAGGTTGAGAAACACCTGCTGGAGCTGTTGGCCGTTGGCTTCGATCTCGGGCAGATCCGGTTGCAGCCGGCTTGCCAGCACGATCCCATGCCTCTCGAAGTGCTGTCCGAGGAATGTAATGAGCTGCTGCAGGATGTCGTTGAGTCGGATTCTGCCGAACGCCTGGGCCGCCGCGCGGGTCTCCGTCAGCAGCTCTTCGACAAAGCCCGTGATGCGGCTCAATTGTTCCTGGATGATCCGGATACGCCGGCGCGTTTCTTCGCTGCAGCCGCCCTCTTCCGCCATCAGCTCGAGGTGCGTGGAAATGGCACTCAGCGGGGAGCCGACTTCATGGGCAAATGCGGCGGCCATCTGGCCCGCTACGGCCATGCGCTCATAGCGCGTCAGGCGGCGTTGCGTGTCGATCAAGTCCTGGTTGACCTGGCTCAACCGGATGTTGGCAGAGGAAAGCTCCTGGGTCGCCTCCTGAACCTTGACCCGCAATTGCGCGTTAAAATCCTTTTGCTCCTCGAGCAGGCGGTCTCTCTCCGCGGAGGCTCGCTCGATCTCCTCCATGGTCTCATTGAAGAGTTGCGCAATGACGCCCAGTTCATCATGCCGGACTACCGGAGCGCGCTTTTCGAGCGCCCCGCTCCTGGCACCGGTCATCGCGAGCCCGAGGCGTTCGATGCGGCCGGTCAAACCCCTGGCGAAGAGGTAATGCAACAACACGATAAGAAAGAGCACCGAAGCCGGAATCAGGAAGAAGTTGATTTTTCGATGGACCTCGACTATGTCGTCGGCCTGACGAAGTGAACTGCTCACGCTTACACATCCCGTGATCGAGGCAAACGGGTTCCGGTACGGAACAATCACTTTTAATGTACGCTCGCGGTCATTGTATGGGTGCAGGACAGCCGTCTGCGATTGCTGGACGGCGATCAGCTCGTCGATCGTGGTCGGCTGCGTCATCGAACTGGATGTGGTTGAGATCCGCGTGAGGATCCCATTCTCCAGCTTGAAAACCTCAATGCGCGTGGTAAAGGCGTTAGTCTCCAGCAGCTGCCTGAGCCACTGCCCCAGGATTTCGGCAGGCGGTGGGGAGTGATCCTCGGAGAGATCTGCCGCCAACTGGTTCGCCAGCGTGGTTGTGTTTCGGGTGACCTTGTCCTCCAGCAGGCGGGCGGCGATACTGCTGTCGACATAGCTGATCAAAAGAATCGACAGGACTGTCGCCGGGATGATGATCAGATAGAGTCGGAATGAAATCGAACGTGTGTCGATGTAACTTCGTAGTTTTTCCCGTATCCGTATCATAATTAAGAACTTAATTATACCAATCTTCCCCAGTTTCGGAAGATCTTTCCTCGCCTTTGACTGTGAGAGTGAGCATTGTGAATTGCCCGGGAGCAGGAACACCGGGAGAGCCTCGAAGAAGCCCGGCGGAACGCCAAGGCCGAGCGCCGGTGCGCCGACGCGGCACAGCGGCGTGCCGACGAGCTGAGCCGCCGCGACGAAGAGACTCGGCTCCGGCCGGAACCCTTACACGCTGCGAAGGAAGCCGCTGTTCCCGGGCCGACGTCCGCGCGTCTGACCGGCGACGGAATGGTGTGGACGAATCTGCCGAAACAACTGCTGCTGCGTGTGATCGGGGAAGTGCTCCAGTCCTACGGCGCCAAGGATGTGGCCGTGGATATGCAGCGGCAGACGGTGCGCGGCAAGACCGGCTTCAGCTGGCAGAGCATCGGCCAGGTCATCACGGTGACCGTGGCGCGGCATCCGGGATGCCCGCAAGATCGCCGGCCTGCCGGCAAACGCGCTGCAAAGCAATCGGTGAGCCGCCGAAGGGTGAGAGATGGAAGTCACTGCCGGGGCTGAGGCCGTCTCCCTCTCCGCAGGCTATCTGCCGCATTCGGGAAACGACAGTTTTTTCTCCGAGCGCTGCTCGAAACCATGCGGGACCCCCGCCTCGGCACGAAACGGAAGCACGGCCGGAGGCGGTCATGAAGATAGCGGTTGACCCATCGGTCCTGCTCGATGTTCTGGCAGGTGACACCGTATTCGGCCCCAGATCCCGAGAAGCACTGCGACGTGTCTACGACTCCGGCAGCCTACTGGCCGGTATCATCGTGAGGTCAGAGCTCCTGGCGCATTTCGAATCCGATGAACCATCCAGGGCTGAACCAGCAGCTCCAGCATGGTGACGGTTGAGGTCACCGCCCGGGACTATGGCGCTTCCAGCCATTGAAAAACGGGATGGACAAGGTTGATGTATCTGAGATTTTCCTCCAACTCGAAAAAGAAAGATGCTCGTAGCCGAGTCGGTCCCCGGCGTACTCCGGAATCTCAATGGACACCGCCTGGATCTCAATCATCACATTGGCCACATTAGAGTCAGCCGGGCCGCAGGTGATGAAGTCGACCGCTAACGGCCGAGTGTGTCGGGCTCGACCATGATCGGTCTGTAAAATTCCCGGTCGCCGATGGTGATCCTGGCCACGTAGCTGCCGGGTTCCACAGCGCTGCCGCCAATGCCGCCACGGCCGCCGCCCCCGGGGGCACCTCCGGCGGGCTGCGGCGGCGCCGCAGTGAAGTTCCACTGGACCCGATTGATGCCGGCGTTCTTCGTTCCGTTGATCTCGCGGACGGCCCTGCCGCCGCTGTCCAGGATGGTAATTTTCACGTCGCCTTGAGGCGCCGATTTCAGGTAGTAGCTGACGGCTGTGCCGGCGGGCGGATTCTGACCGCGGAAATGCTTAGCGCCGCCAACGCCCCGGCTCATCATCGTGTCATTGAACCAGAGCACGTTGGGGCGGATATCGAACGCGTGGGCATCGGCTGCGAGCACAGCTTCCGTGAGCTGCTGCAGGGGCGTGATGTCATCGATGATGTAAATGCTCCTGCCGTGGGTGCCGACAATCAGGTCGTTGTCGCGCGGATGCACGAGGATGTCGTCTATGCGCACCGTGGGCAGTCCGTTCATGAAGCGCTTCCATTCCCTGCCGCCGTCGAGCGAGATATGGAAAGCGTACTCGGTCCCCAGGTACAGCAGGCGCGGATTCTTCGGGTCTTCGCGGATCACGTTGACGTTCCCCTCCGGCAGGTTGCCGGCAATGGACGTCCAGTTTGCTCCGTAATCGCGGGTGACGAACACGTACGGCTTGTGATCGTCGGTGCGGTGGCCGTCGAAGGTCACGTAACATGTGCCGGCGTCAAAGTGCGACGCTTCCACACGGGAGACGTGCGTTTCCGCGGGAACATCCGGGATGGCGGCAACCACATTTTTCCAGGTCGCGCCGCCGTCGCGGCTCACCTGAACGTTGCCGTCGTTGGTCCCCACCCACACAATGCCTGGGACGGCAGACGATTCCGAGATCGTCACGATGTTGCTGTAGGATGCGGCGCCGTCGTGCTTGGAAGCCATCGGCGCGCTGCCGGCGATTCCCATGATGGGCCGCTCATTCCGGCCGATGTTGCGGGTCAGGTCCGGAGATGCCATATAGGTATTGCCTCGGTCGTTGGACCTGAAAAGGCGGTCGCCGCCCAGGAAGAGGATCCGCGGATTGTGCGGTGAGAGGATAAAGGGCGTGTTCCAGTAAAAACGGAACTGCGTACCCTCCGGCAGAGGCGGGAAGATATTGCCGCTCGCGCCTCCGCCCCGTCCGCCTGCCTGCTGGGCTGCAGGCTGCGTCGCAGCGGTGGCGCCGGTTGCCGTCTGTGGCTGCACCGGCTGGGGAGGACGCGGGCGTATGCTCTGGCTGCGGCCTGTGCGCAGGTCGTAGCGGTTCGTGGCCCCATCCTGCGACTCGGAGTAGCCGATCGTCCAATCGGTCGGATCGTTCTGCGTGTAGAAGCCGTCGCCGGAGCCGATCCGGTACCAGTCGGTGTTGAGGATCTGGCCGCCGCGCACGGCGCTCGGCCCGCACCAGCTGCCATTGTCCTGCAGTCCGCCGCACACGTAGTAGGGGCGGCGCATATCGGCGCTGATGGCGTAAAACTGGCCCACGGCCATCGTGGTGATGTCTTCCCAGGTTTCACCCTGATCGTAGCTGAAGTCGATGCCGCCGTCGTTGCCGATGATCAGGTGGTTGCTGTTGTTGGGATCGATCACGAGAGCATGGTGGTCGCCGTGGCCCTGGCCCCCCATAGTGCGGAAGGTCTTGCCGCCGTCGGTGGACTTGGATGCGCTGGCACCCGTCGTGTAGACGATCTGATCGTTGTTCGGGTCGACCCGGATTTTGCTGTAGTACATGGGGCGGTTGTTGTTGTTGCTCATGAACTGCCAGGTATGGCCGCTGTCGTCGGAGCGCCAGACGCCGCTTCTTTTGGGATCGGGGGCAGGCGGCTGTCCTCCCCTGGCGGCGCCACCACCCCCGGCGCCCCGCTGGCCCGGCTGCACCAGGCTGCCGTCTTCGTTGACGCCGGCGCCGGTCCCGCCGCTGGGACCGACTTCGATCTGCGCGTAGATCACATTGGGCCTGGTCCGGCAGAGGTTGAGACCGATCCGGCCGAGGATCGGATTGTCAGGCAGCCCCTTCCCCGAGAGTCTGACCCAGCTCTTGCCCGCGTCCGCGGTGCGCCAGATAGCGCTTCCCGGGCCGCCGCCGTTGAATCCCCAGGGGGCGCGGCGGCGCTGGTACGAGGCTGCAAACAGAACGTTCGGGTTGGACGGATCCATGATGAGATCGATAAATCCGGTGTCGTTGTCGATGAACCTGGTGTTCGCCCAGGTCTTGCCGCCATCCGTCGTCTTATACAGGCCGCGTTCGGGATTCGGTCCGAACAGATGTCCGGCCGCCGCAACGTACACGATGTTCGGATCCTTGGGATGGACCACAATCCGGCCGATGCTCTGCGTCTCTTTCAGGCCGACGTACTCGAACTTCTTGCCGCCGTCCGACGACTTGTAGACGCCCGCTCCTAATGACGAGCTCTGCCGGTTGTTCGGCTCCCCTGTCCCAATATAGAGGATGTCGGGATGGGACTGGCTGAGGCCGATGTCCCCGATAGAAGACACCGGGTAGGTGTCGAAGATCGGCGTCCAGGTTATGCCGTTGTTGACCGACTTCCATAATCCGCCGGTGGCATACCCGACATAGATGACGGAGGGGTTGTTTTCGACGATCTCGATGTCGTCCACCCTCCCGCTCATCACCGCCGGGCCAATGGAACGCCAGACGAACGGCTTGAGCAGTGGATCATCGGACTGGTTGATGGGAGGGCCGGCAGGAGCCCCTGCCTGGGGTCCCTGGGCGATCATTCCCGGGACAGTCACTGCCAGTGCCAGCACCAGCAGGATTACGGAGCGCGACAGAAAGTTTTTGGACATTACAGCACCTCTGAGCAGAACCAAGGAATGGCCTAATCCCTATTCTGGAAATTGCCTCCAACATAGTCATCAGAGTTGGCAAATGCAATTGAAAACGGCGTCGGAATACGGGTCCGGCTCCACTTTTTGCGCCGTCCGTGTAATAATGAGCCCTGTCGCGCGTATGGCATGTTGAGGCGACCGGATATGGGAACAGTCAACCATGCACTCGACGCGCGGCTCATTGCCATGACTTCCTTGACAGGGATTGCCGAACAGTACGAACGCTACCATGCCACGGTCTACGGCGCCGCTCTGCGCGTCACCGGGAATCCGGCCGACGCCGAGGACGTCCTGCAGACCGTGTTCCTCCGCATCCTCAACCAGGGCGCCCGGCTGGATCTCGGTCAGGTGCCGGAAGCTTACTTCCGGCGCGCTGCCGTCAATGCCGCCGTGGACCTGCTGCGCCGCCGGCTTTCGCACCGTGAGACCGCGCTCGAGGATGCATCCCAGCACGCTGCGGTCGACAGTCCCGCCCTGCTGAAGGAGCGGCTGCGGCGCGCGCTCGCGCAGCTGGAATCGGAGGACGCGGAGCTGTTCCTGCTGCGCTATCTCGAGGGATTCTCCAATGGAGAACTGGCCGGGCTTTTCGGCCAGGAGAAGAACCACATCGCCGTTCGGCTGCACCGTATCCGGCAGACGCTGCAAACTGAGATGGAAGCATAAACGGGAGGTCGGCAATGTCTGAAGACCGTTTGGAAAAAGCTTTGGAAGCAATGATGAACGAAACCGTCAACCCCGATGAGCTCGCCGGAGCACGGGCTCGTGTCTGGGAGAAGCTGGGAATTCAGGGTGCGGCGGCGTGCGCGGAGTTCCAGCCGAGCTTCCGCGAATACCTGGACGGCCGGCTGGCCGGCAACCGGCGGCTGCTGATGGAAGATCACCTCAGCCGCTGCTCGCAGTGCCGCACGCAGCTGGCGGCGCTGAAGGGAGAGCAGAAGGTGGTCGCCATGCCGCAGCGGCGTGCCTCCTGGTGGCCGCGTTGGGGAACCTGGGCCGCGGCAGCGGCGCTGGTCCTGGCGGCACTCTACATGGGACGCGACCGCATTGACACGCTGCTTGCACCGGCAGGCCCGCGCGCCACGGTTGCCTCCGTCAGCGGCAGCCTGCACCGGCTGCCGGAGGGCGTGCTGCAGGCCGGCGGAGTCGTGGGCGAGGGCGAAGTGATTCGCACCGGCCCCGGCGCCCACGCCGTGCTGCGTCTGGCCGACGGCTCGCAGATCGAGGTCAACGAGCGCACCGAGCTGTTCCTGCAAGCTGCCTGGAGCGGCCAGACCGTTCATCTGCAGCGCGGTGACATCATCGTGCAGGCGGCCAAACAGCACCGCGGCCATCTGCGCGTGCTGACCCGCGACACAGCCGCATTGGTCAAAGGCACCGTATTTGCCGTTTCTTCCGGCCTCGGCGGCACGGTAGTCTCGGTGTTCGAAGGCGCGGTCGCCGTCACCCGGCCGGGAGGCGAGATCGTCCTGAATCCCGGTGAGCAGGCGTCCACAAACCCGGCGATCGCCCAGCCGGTGCAGGACGCGGTGTCCTGGAGCCCTGACGCCGGGACCTACACCGCGCTGCTGAGCTCGTTCGCCGAAGTCGGAAAACAGCTCGCCGCGCTGCCCACGGCAACGCTGCGCACACAGAGCCGGCTGCTGGCACAGATGCCGGCGGACTTCGACGTGTATTGCGCAATTCCCAACCTCAGCGCCACCATCGACCGGGCCATGGCCCTGTTTGCACAGCAGTCGGCCGACAATCCTGTCTTCCGTGACTGGTGGAATTCCAGCAGTGGCCAGGAACTGAAGCTGCTGGTCGATCGCATCCAGACGGTGACGCCGCTGCTCGGCGAAGAGATCGTTTTTGCCTATTCATCCGTAACAAAGGCGCCGATGCTCATGGCTGAGGTGCAGCCGGGCAAAAAGGCCGAATTGGCCGGCGCATTGGAAGCTCTGCGCAGCCAGTCGGGCGAAGCTCCTTTCGCCTACTCTTTGAGCGACACGCTGGTCGTCGTCTCCGATTCCGTGGAGCATTTGCAGTGGGTGCTCGGTCACTTGGGTGAAGGCGCCGCCACGCCCTTTGCCGCGGCCATCGCCGCCCGTTACCAGCGCGGGGCCGGCTGGCTGCTCGGCATGGACATTGAGCCTGCCTCCTCCTCTGCGGCTGTCGCCGCCGGCGACGCCATCACGGGCGTACAGCAGATGAAGTACTTCTTCATCGAGCAGCGCGCCGTTCAGGGCGTCGAGGAGAACGAGGTTACGCTCACCTTCAAAGGCCCGCGCATGGGCATGGCATCCTGGCTGGCCAACTCAGGTTCCGGCGGCGCCGCGGAATATCTTTCCAGCGATGCCGTCTTCGCAGCCTATGTTTCCACGCGCGAGCCGCGTCAGTTGTTCGATGAACTCACCGCCCAGTTTGCGAAGCTGGCTCCCTCTTCAACCGGGGATCTTGCCAAAGCAGAATCCGTGCTCGGCGTCAACTTCGCCGGCAACCTGGCGGCTGCGCTCGGCACGGAATCCGCGTTTGCGGTAGAAGGGCTCTCGGCGACGGGGCCGGTCTGGACCATGGCGGCGCTGGTAAACGACCCGTCGACTCTGGACGCCTCCATCCAAAGGCTCGTGGAGGTTTATAACGCAGAACTCGGGCCGGACGACCAGGCCAGGCGGATCACCATCGAGCAGGAAACCGCCGACGGTCGGATCTGGACTACCGTGAAATCGGGGCTGGCCTTCCTGACCGTCACCTGGACGTACGACCAGGGGTACCTGGTGGCGGCATCCGACCGCGGCACGGCCGTGCGCGCGATCGCAACGCGCAACAGTGGTGTGCCCCTCGTATTGTCAGGCGCGTTCCTCCAGCAATTGCCGTCGTCCGCCGGCCTGCACCCGTCGGCATTCGCCTGGCTGAACACCAAGGGCGCGTTTCAGGGCTTTGCCTCGATGGCGCCCAGTCCGCTGCTGCAGAAGCTGCTCGCCGAGCGGGACCCGATTCTGGTGGTTTTTAACGGAACTACTGAACAAATTCACTCCGCGAGTCGTACTCAATTATCGGGTCTGATCGTGGATCTGATGCTGGTGCAGAGCCTGAGCCGGGCGCGCATCGGACCGTAATACGCCATCCCGCAGCAGGGTGGCGCGCAAGCAGGAAGACGCTGAATGACGTCGCCGGTTGTTGAACTGGAAAACCTCAGGGTTAAGTTGGGACGGCGGGAGATCCTTCGCGGGATCTCCAGCCGTCTCGGCGTTTCCGGGGTCGGAAAGGCCATAGGATTGCTGGGGCCTAACGGCGCGGGCAAATCGACCCTTATCCTGACCCTGCTGGGATTCCACAAGCCGCTGGGCGGCCAGGCCCGCGTGCTGGGATTCGACTGCCGCAGCCAGATGCGCGAGGTCCGTTCCCGCGTCGGCTACATGCCCGAGACCGATTCCTTCATCGCCAACATGACGGCCGTAACCTTCCTGCACCTCATGGCCGGACTTTCCGGGCTTCCCGGCGAAGCCGCGCTCGAGAAAGCCCACGAGGTGCTGTTCCACGTGGGCCTCGGCGAGGCGCGTTACCGTGAACTGAGAACGTACTCCTTCGGCATGAAACAGATGGCCAAGCTCGCGCAAGCGATCGTTCACGGCCCCGAACTGGTGATTCTCGACGAACCGACCAACGGACTCGATCCTTCGGCGCGCCAGCGCATGCTCAGGCTGGTACGCGAGATGAAGGAAGAGCAAGGCATGAATGTGCTCCTCTGCTCGCACCTGCTGCGCGATGTCGAGCAGGTGTGCGACGAAGTCGTCATCATGAAGGACGGCATGATCGTGCACGAGTGCAACCTCGAGGAGGAACGGCGCTCGAACAAGAGTTTCGTGGAACTCGAGGTCACCGGCGACGACCGGAACCTGCAGGGGGCGCTGCCGGCGATCGGCGCCGACGGAGTCACCGAAGGCGGCGGCCGCTGGCGGATCGTGCTCCCGCCCAAGGTCGACATCCAGGTGATCTGGGATCTCATGGCGCAGCAGAACCTTCTGGTGCGCAAGCTCAACCACCGCCGGGATACGCTTGAAGAGATCTTTTTAAAGGCCATGGGCCACATCGCCCACACACCGGGAGAAGGTCTGCTGCCCGGCAACGGAAACTGTGCGGCGCAAAACCACAAAGACTCCAAAGATCTGAGAGGGACGGCGTAAGTATGGCGGTATACAGGCGCGGATATCACCGGTATCAGGGACGGATCATGGGCCGCTGGGCGCGGTTCCTGGTGTTGCCGCGATTTTCCTGGAAGAAGCTTTTCCGCCAGCGCCTTGTCGTTCTGCTCATGGTGGTGTCGGTGATCTGGCCGCTGTTGTGCGCCGGCTTCATCTATCTCACCAATCACGCCGACCTGCTCAAGGGCTTGCCGCGGGAGTTTCAGAGCTTCATCGAAGTGAACGGCAAGTTCTTCCTGGTATTCATGAACACCCAGGCTTTCTTCGCGATCTTTCTGTCGGCGCTCATCGGACCGGGGCTGATCGCGCCCGATCTCGCGAACAACGCTCTGCAGCTTTACTTCAGCCGTCCGCTTACCAGGCCGGAATATGCGCTGTCCCGTCTGGCGGTCCTGTTCGGCGTGCTCTCGCTGATCACCTGGGTCCCTGGGCTGCTGCTTTTCGGCATGCAGGTGGGGATGGCCGGCTCCTGGTGGTTCCGCGCGAACTGGACTCTAAGCCTGGGCATCGTTGCCGGTTTTGCCATCTGGGTCCTGCTGGTAAGCATGGTGGCGCTGGCCAGTTCCGCCTATGTGAGATGGAAAATCATCGCGGGCGCGCTGGTGATGGGCTTCTTCTTTATCCTCAGCGGCGTCGCGACCATGATCAACGGCGTTTTCCGCGTGACCTGGGGCCATGCGCTGAATCCGGCATGGGCCGCCAACGCGGTATGGCGCACACTGCTCAGCGTCGAACCGATCGAGGGCCCCGGGGCGGCGGCATGTGCCCTGGTGCTGGCGGGCATCATCCTCCTGCTCGCGTTGGTGCTCGAACGGAAGCTGCGCCCCGTGGAGGTGATCAAGTGACCGCGCCTGCCGTCGTTTTCGACGAGGTCTCGAAATTCTACGGGGAAGTGCTCGGTGTCAACCGCGTGACGCTGAACATTCCGCCGGGCATCACGAGCCTCGTCGGGCCGAACGGCTCCGGCAAAACCACGCTGATGAACCTGATGACGGGACTCATCCACCCCGACCACGGCTCAATACGCATGCGGGGCATTTCACCGCGCGATCCCGAGAACCTGATGCGCATCACGGGGTATGCCACCCAGTACGACGCTGCGCCGCGCTGGGCGACCGGATTCAGCTTCATCACCACCGGACTGCTGCTGTTCGGCTGCGGCCGCGCCGAAGCCGAGGAGAAGGCATGGAAGGCGCTCGAACGGCTTGGCCTTACCGACGCAGCACACCGCAAGGTGGCGGCTTATTCGAAGGGGATGCGGCAGCGCGTGCGCCTGGCGCAGGCGATCGCGCATGAGCCCGAACTGCTGGTGCTCGACGAACCGCTAAACGGCCTGGATCCGCTGGTGCGCGCCGAAACCATCGCGCTGTTCCGATCCTGGGCCGCCCAGGGAAGGCACGTGATCCTCTCCAGCCACGTGCTTCAGGAAGTGGACGTGATCAGCGACCAGGTGGTGCTGATCGCCAACGGCATGATCGTCGCGGAAGGCGAGATCCGTAACGTGCGCGACGAGATCCACGAGCACCCGAGCCAGTTCATCGTCCGCTGCAGCGACGCCTCGAACCTCGCGGCGTCGCTGTTCAGCGAGGATCACATCACCGAAATCAAGGTGAATGACGACCGGCTGAGCCTCCTCGTCATGACCCGGGACCGGGAACGGTTTGCGCGTGCTCTCGGCCGCTTTGCAGGCGACGGACACCGGATCGACAGCGTAATCCCGGCGGACGAAAACGTGGACGCTTTGTACGAGTACCTGATCGGCGGGGATAAGTAATGAATAAAACCACGAAATACACGAAAGCCTTTTTATTGTTCGTGTGTTTCGTGGTTCCTCTTGAAGTGAGCTATGAATAACCGATTGCGGTTGAGGCAGGCGGTAACCATTGCCAGGCTGGAATTGCGGCGTGCTTTTTTCTCGAAGCGCGCGTTCTGGGTGTACGGGCTGGCGCTGTTCCCGGCGGTCATTTTCTTCGGCCACGGCCTCGAAGTGAAGATCCGGCGCGACCGCCTTTCTGCCCGGGGTCTGTCTTCCCCGGCTCTGATCGACAGCGCACAAAAAGGGGAAACCGTCGAGGCTGTGATGCAGCGCCTGGGTAAAGCAGCCAACGATTACCAGTGGGAGAGCCGCAGGCGGGTCCGCGCCGTGAAGAGCGAATCGGGGACCACCATTCACGCGATCGAGCCTGCCGCCGAAGCGCGTTTTGTCCGGCTGAACATCACCCGTCCCACCTACAGCGGCGATCCGACCGCAAGGATCTACGAATTCGAGGTCTACGGTCCCGATTCGCCGACCAACCTGGCGCTGCACCGTCCTGCCACAGGCAGCGTCCCCTGCTCCGACGACCAGGGCCCGGACAAGGCTTTCAACGGCAGTGTCTCCGGCGGCTCGAGCGACCGGTGGTGCACGCACGAGTGGGACCGCTTCCTGCAAGTGGATCTTGGGACACCGGTCATGGTGAGACGATTCATTGTCAAGCACGCCAGCGCCGGCGGGGAGAGCGAGGAGTCCGACACCCGGGATTTCAACATCCAGGTCAGCAAGGACGGGAAGATATTCGCCACCGTGGTGACGGTGACGGGTGCGGGATATGTGGATGAGCGCACGGCGCGGCGCACGCTCACCTATTTCGACGGCCGCCGTGAGGCACGTCTGCAGTTTACCGACGGCAAGATGGTTTCGCGGGACAATCGCGAGCTGCTGAATTTCGAGGAAGACCGCCAGGTGTTCGCCGGGGTTTTCCAGTTCTTTTACCTGCGCCTGGCGATATTTTTCGGCTGCCTCGGCATTTTCATGAATCTGTTCCGCGGCGAGATGCTGGACAGGACGCTCCACTACTGGTTCCTGGCCCCCGCGCGGCGCGATGTGCTGCTGGCCGGCAAATACGGTGCCGGCCTGGTCGCCTCCGGTGTGATTTTTGCCGGCGCCGCGCTTCTATGCTTCGCGATGATGCTGTGGCCGCAGGATCCCGCCGCGGTGCAATTGTATTTGCAGAACGGCGGCGTGGCGCACGCTTTCTGGTACGCGGTTGCCGCGCTGCTGGGATGTGTCGGCTACGGCAGCGTCTTCCTTGCCGCCGGCCTGCTGTTACGCAATCCGATCATCCCCGCCGCCGTGCTGCTGGCGTGGGAGAGCATCAACGGTTTCCTGCCCGAGATCCTGCAGAAGATGAGCGTGCTCTACTACCTCCAATCGCTGTGCCCGGTGCCCCCGCCCTCCGACAAAAGCGCGCCGGCGCTCCTTCAGCTGCTGCTGTCGCCGGCTGCGCCTGCCTCGCACCTCGGCGCGATCCTCGGCCTGCTCGTAGTGACCGCGCTGGTGCTCTGGATCGCCCGCATCGCCATCCGCCGCATGCAGGTTTCTTACGGCAGCGACGTGTAAGAGGGACAGCCACCGGTGTCCCTCTTTGCCTGAAATCCCTGGAAATCTGCACGATCACGGAAGAGACATGAGCGTCTCCGATATCGTGGATTTGTTCTTTCGTGTGGGCATGCCCGTTGGACCGGACCTACCGGAATGCGCGCCTGGAAATTCACTATAAGAACATCCCTCCTATCCTGTTGCAGCCGCCGGCGCGCATCCGCGCCGCAAGTCTCAACCTGCAGACGCGCGGTCGACGTGTCGGCTACCTGCCCGGAGCCGGCGACAGCGTGGCCGCAGCTCTGGAGCAGATGGGTTACGAGGTCAAGCTGCTGACAGGCGCCGACCTGACGGCCGAGGGGCTGCGCGGCCTGGATGCAGTCGTGATCGGCGTGCGCGCTTTCAACGTCCGCGACGACCTTGCCGCTCATCTTCCGGGCCTGTTCGAGTATGTCAAGGCCGGCGGCAACGTCGTGGAACAGTACAACCGGCCCACCGGGCTCAAGACGGACCAGTTCGCACCCTACAGCCTGCGGATTTCGAACGACCGCGTCACCGACGAAAACGCGGCCGTGACCTTCCTGGCTCCCGACCACCCGGTCCTCAATACGCCCAACCGGATTACCGACGCCGACTTCGAGAACTGGGTTCAGGAGCGCGGGATCACTTATCCGAGCCAGTGGGACGAACGCTGGACCGCCGTCCTCGCGTTCGGTGACTCCGGGGAAGAGCCGCTCAAGGGCGGCCTTCTCGTGGCGCGGTACGGCGAAGGCTATTTCGTGTATACGGGGCTCGTCTTCTTCCGCGAGCTTTCAGCGGGAGTGCCAGGGGCCTATCGACTTTTTGCGAACCTGGTTTCACTGGGTCGGAAATAGAGCGTTCCGATACGGCCTTGAGCACCAGTTGGTCCCGGCATTCCTTTGGAATCATCACCTGTCCTTTTTCCGGAACGGCGCATTTCATATTCAGAGGGTATGACTCCATGCCAAAGGTGCCGAGATAGAAATCCCGGCCGGCGCCCGCACGATTGCATAGTCGATTCGGTTCCCGATGGCCGGTTCCGGGCCGCCGACTTCTCCACAACAGGACTCTCTTTTGCACAAGCTCGCGGCTTGCAGTAGGCTAAAAGGAGAGTACGGAGGGGGTGGAATCGTGCGGAGCATACAAGAGATTCAAGAACGGGGGTTTACGGAGATTCTCGACTGCCTGAACTCCGGAGTTTACATCACGGACACGAACCGTCGCATCGTCTACTGGAACAGGCGCGCCGAGGAGATCACGGGCTACAAGGCCGGTGAGGTGGTGGGCTATCACTGCGGGGCGAATATCCTGCGGCACCGGGACAAGGACGGCCGGGTGCTGTGCCAGTCGGATCACTGTCCTCTGCGCCGATCCATGGAGCGTGCCAAGCCGAGCGATGGGGCCATCGTGGTCTTCGCGCAGTCCAAAAACGGTGAGGATCTTCTGCTTGCCACCTCGACGGCGCCTGTGTTCGCCGACGACGGGACGGTAATCGGCGGGGTGGAACTCTTCCACGATGAGCGCGACTCACTCCACCAGATGGAACTGGCCCGGATGGTTCAGCGGCAAATGCTGCCCGCACGCCTGCCGGAACACGAGCGCCTGAGTTTCGCCCTGCAGTTCGCCCCGAAGGACATGGTGAGTGGGGATTTCTACCGCATCGAGAGGGTCTCTGCCGACGTGTTCAGCATGTTCCTTGCGGATGCGGCCGGGCATGGGGTAAGTGCCGGGCTTTCGGCGGCGCTGATTTACGCCATGGCGCTGGAGTGCAGGCAATCCGAGGGACACCCGGCCGAGTTCCTGCGCGAACTGAACGAACGCGCCTGCCTCCGGGCCGCGGGTCTCGGGTTCTTCACGGCGGTGGCAGCGGTCGTGAACCTATCCGACCGGACAGCGGCGATCAGTTCCGCCGGCCATCCGCCGGCCCTGATCCGGCGATCGGACGGCGCCATGGAAAAGATCACCACAACGGGCGGCCTTCCCATCGGTATCGCTCCGGGCACTCGTTTCGAAGTGGCATTTGCGACAATGAGTCCGGGCGACTCGCTCGTGCTTTACTCGGACGGCGCCACGGAGATGCGAATCGACGAGCAGCAAAGGCTTGGCATTGACGGCCTGGCCGCAATCATTTCCTCGCTTGGTCCGGCCGGGGATCCGACGATGGCCCACCTGTACGGAGCGCTGTTGGACCGGTGCAAAACGGTCGAACCGGAGGACGATGTCACGCTTCTGCGGTGCGCTCTGAAGTAAAGGAAGGAGGGACAGTCACCAGTGTCCCGCGGCGTCCGGAATCGTCGGAAAGCCACACGATTCCATCGGGGGCGTGGGAAACTATCCCGCGAAACATCAAGGCGTCGAAGCGTTTCTCCGGACCTCCCGAGGGCAGCGCCCGTTGGCCTGGCTGGACGCGGAATTCCGGGCTGCAGAAGGCCTTTGGCGCGTCTCGCAACTTCCCTGATTCGGCTTCAACATTACTCGAGGACTTTCAGCCTGGCAAAGTAGTCGCGCAAGAAGCCACGGTCGCGCGCCAGCAACCGGTCGGCGTGGATCAGGGCGTGCGCGCCGATCAGGAAATCGGGCACAATGCGGCCCGCGCGTCCGCCGCGCTCCAGGTACCTGGAAAAGCTACGGCCCGCCAGGACCGTGCTTCCACAGGAGGAGGGTACAAATTCGATCTGCCAGTCCTCCAGGAATTCCCGCAGAGTCTTGTCGTCCTTGAATGCCGGTCGGATTTCGGCGAGCACGCATTCGCAGACGATCAGTTTCCCCTCTGCCATGGCACGACGCAACAAGGCTTCCGAGGGATCGGCGAACCTGACGTCTCCGGTCAGCACATCGAGGATCACGGAACTGTCGAGAGCGGAGATCATTTCCTGATGGCATCCAGGTATCGGTCCACGTTCATCCCGCCGGGCAGTCGGGCCTTGCCGCGCCACTTGCGCACAACGTCTTCGGACTGCCGCTTGACCGCGATGAGTTTGCCGTCGCGCGCCTCGAATTCCAGTACCGATCCGGCCTTGAGCCCCAGCCGGTCCCTGCAGTCCTTTGGAATCGTCACCTGTCCTTTTTCCGAAACGATGGATTTCATACTCTGAAGGTATGACTTCATACCGAGGGAGTCAAGATCAAACAGCTCGGCCAAGGAAGGCAAGGGAAAACGGTTACGAGCGTCCCTCAATGTCCTGAATTGGTGGCAAGCAACATGCTCCCACAGGGAATCTGAGTGACTGTATCTCGACACTACCTGAATTCCCGCCGACCCCTCTATGCATGTCGAGCTGCCGTTCCGGCGACATGTACAGAAGTGTTCCAGAATCCTGCGCCGACGTGAGGCGTGAGATCGAATCCCGGGAGACACGGGCAATGCCGAAGTCGGCGATCTTCACCGCGCCTTCCTTGCCCAGCAAAATGTTGCCGGGCTTCAGATCGCGATGAATGACATTCTGGGAGTGGGCATGCTCCAATCCATTGCAGATCTCGACGCCGATGCGCCGAACCTCGCCTTCGGCCACCTTCCCGGCCCGGAAAATCAGATGCGCCAGAGTCTCTCCTTCGACGTATTCCATCGCCTCTTCTATTTTTCCTTGTTATCAATCCGGACAAAGGGCGTTTCCATTCGTTCGCGGGCGTACGGCGAGACCTGATATTGCATTTGGTACTGGCTGTGCGACCAGGAGTCGTTCAGGTTCATATCTGCCACGCGTTTGTATCGCGCGATGGCCTCGGGCCGCCTGTCCAGCAGATCAAGCATGTGTCCCTGCCAGATAAGGGCCAGAGCCACGGTCCCGGTTTGATCTTTCTTCTCCGCGTTCTGCTGCATGCGTTCGAAGATATACAGAGCCTCGGAATAATTGCCGGATTCGTACTGGGCAAATCCCATCTTCAGCATGGAAGGCATGTCGCCCGCCGTGTCGCACCATTCGCGCTTGTAGGACTTCGCCAGTTCCAGCATGGATGACCGTCCATAGCCGGCAGATCGGATGACATAAAGAGGCGAAGCCTTCTGTTTGCGGTCCCACTCAGTCACATACCTCATGTATGGCTCGATCTCGGCCGCTGGGATGCGGGGAAGGGACCGGATGTAATCCCTCACGACGCTGAAGAACCGGTCCGGATCTTCGTCAAAGATGCTGTGTCCGGCGTTCTCGAAGGAAACCAATCGCGCACCGGGATGATTTTGGGCCAGGATCCCGGGCTTGTCGGTATTCCAGGTAAGGTCCCACTTCCCCTCCAGGATGAGCGTCGGGATCGGACAACCGACAAAGCCGCCGGTCATGTCGATCCCGTTCTGAGAGTTGTTGATGCCGCCGCGGAAGTCGTTTTTCAGGTCATAGTTCCATTCATAGAGCGCGATCTGGGACAGCTTCTCGCGGGAAGGCTTGTAGAAGTGCTGACGCTTCCAATCTCCGTTACGGTGGTTGTTGTATACGTAGAGAGCCAACGTCTTTTCGTCCGCCCAATTCTGATCCTTGGCCAGCTTCTGCAGCTGGGTTTGCACTTCCCTCATTCGGGCCCTTTCCCCGGCGGACAGAAAATCGTATTGACGTCCGGGCTTCATCTCGACCCACATGCCCGGGGATGCTCCCAGGAGCACAAGCCCCGAGAGCCTGTCGGGGTGCTTCAACGCGTAAAGCTGGGCCAGAAAGCCCCCATAGGAATAGCCCAGAACCACCCACTTGTTTATGCCCAGGGCTGCGCGAAGGGCCTCCAGGTCCGAGACCGCCTGATCGACCGAGTAGCGGTCTTTGCCCGGATTGTAATCGGAGAGCCCGCATCCGCGCTGATCGTAGTAAATCACCCGGGCAAAGCCTTTCGCTGCTGAGAACCAGGGATGGAAGCAGTGATGGGTCCCCCCTGGTCCGCCGTTGATGAGCACCAGCGGTGTTCCCTTGCCTTCCTCCTCCACATACAACATGCAGTCGCCGACGTTGATCCTCTTTTTCGTCAGAGAGAGCGTGTCACAAAGGCGGGGTGCCCCGGGGATGGAAACGATGACTTCTTTCTCCAGGTTGATTTTCCGATCAAATATCGACTCCCGTTCGCGGGCGGACCTGGAGACTTGGCCGGAAGAGGACATCATCGGCGCGATCATCAATAGGAATGAAATTCCGATGCAGCGGTATTTCATTGGAATCTCCTTTCCTTCCCATAGGGGAAGGAGGGACAGTCACCAGTGTCCCTCTGTGACCGGAATCATCAGAAATCCGCACAATCCGGGGAGGGACACTGGTGACTGTCCCTCGACACCCGTTTCATGATTCCTTTGGAGTAGCAGGCGAATTCCTTGCCGGGCTCGGCCAAATCGAATGTCTGCTCAAACTCGTTCTCGTTCACGATTCGATAGGTCAGCCGCGCCTTGTAACCGGACGGGATGTTTTCGATCTGCTCCGAGACGAAGATGAAGGTCTTGCCGTCGGCTTCCGGACCGGGTGATACGTACTGATTGACGAAACCCTCGACGTGAAACTGCCTGAAGACGTAAACCTTGCGGGTCTGGTCGAAGCTAATGACACCCATGTCCTCGTGACGCTCGCCTTTGGGATTCTTCTCCTGGGGATCAAAGACCGCTTCGTTCCTGACCGACAGGAACCGGTCACGAAGAACGAAGGCCCATTCCTGTTTTCCCCGGGAAACGCCCCCTTGCCCCTCACCCTGGCCTTCCCAACGGCCGATGAAGAATCGAAAGCTCTTCCAGACATCTTGCGCCTGGCCGGCCCCTGTCTGCGCGCGGGATGCGGTAATTGCGGTGCCGACAGCGATGCCGACCAGAGCCATTGTGACCAAGACAGTCCGAGCCGATCGATTCATTTTCAGCCTCCTATTCGATACTGTAATGCGCGATATCCGTCCTCCAACCATCACCTTCACCAGGGCAACTCATTGATTCATGGAATCAGTGCCTCCTGCCGGCGCACGATTCCTTTTGCGAAAATGAATTGGCCGAGGAAGCCGGCCGCCAGGCCGGCCAGCACGCCGACGTTGGCGGAAGCCCACGCTCCCTGCCTGCCGCCGAGCCCCAATGGATCGAGCAGGTATCCCTGCCAGGACAACCACTCCGCGTACGAATTGGCAACCAATCCCCAGCCGAGCGCAGTGCCAAATCCCAGGGAGACGATCGCCACCGGGTTCATGGCGCCGTATCGGCCCCGCGCATCGTACAGCTCTTCTTCCGCGTAATCCCTGCGGCGCAACGCCATGTCCGCCAGGAATACACCGCACCAGGCGGCAATGGGCACCCCCAAGGTTGTCAGGAAGCCCTGGAAGGGAGCAATGAAATTCCCGGCCACCCAGACCACGATGATCGTGCCGATAATCATGAGGACCCCGTCGATGAGCGCCGCCTGCCAGCGCCGGACGCGCAGGCCCAAAGTGAGCAATGCCAAACCTGAAGAATAAATATCAAGCACGGCGCCACCCACAATGCCGCCGACCACAACCAGAGAGAACGGTATGAGGTACCAGGTGGGAAGCAGGCTGGTCAGGGCCCCGATGGGATCGGTGCCGATCGCCTTACTGAGTCCTGCGTCCGATCCGGCGAGCAGCAGTCCGTACAGCACGAGGATCACCGGTGCGACGCTCGCGCCGAGAGTAGTCCAGGCGACCACTCCCCCGCCGGAACTGGAGCGCGGCAGATAGCGGGAGTAGTCGGAGCCGCTGTTCACCCAGCCAAGCCCGAATCCGGTCAGGGCAAAAACAAAGGCGCCGATCCCTGATTGCACTGAACCCTCCGGCATCGCTGCGATCGCAGGCCATCGAATATGGCTCATGGTCAGCATGATGTAGCCGGTCGTCAGGACAGCCAGTGCCACGGTAAGTGCAGCCTGCAGGCGCATGATCCAATCGAAGCCCACTACCCCCGCCAGCGTGATCACTGCGGCGACGGCGATAAACGCCACAACCTTTACGCCGTTGCTGCTGCCCCACCCCAGCCTGCCGAACACCGTCGCTGCAGCCAGCGTGGCCAGCGAGACGAGCACCGTCTCCCAGCCCACCAGCAGCAGCCACGAGATGAAGGCGGGTAAGGCGTTACCTTTGACGCCGAATGCCGCTCTGGACAGCACCATCGTCGGAGCCGATCCGTGCTTCCCCGCAAGCGAGACGAAGCCTACAAGCAAAAATGACAATACAGTGCCGATGGCACCGGCCATGCCCGCCTGCAGGAAAGAGATCCCGAAGCCAAGCAGAAATGCCCCATAGGAGATGCCCAGCACCGAAACGTTCGCCGCGCTCCACGGCCAGAACAGGTCGTGCGGGCGCCCCTTGCGCTGGGACTCGCTGATGACGTTGATGCCGTTCTGTTCGACGGAAAAGCCTGAACGGTGGCCGGTCCCTTTGTCAGCCGCCATGTTCCATCACCCTTCTGTTTCATTCCTAAAAATCGGCTTCTTGTCCGGCCGGGAGATAACACAACAATAACTGCGAAATACCCAAAATACACGAAAATGAGCCGTTGATCTCCGGCTCTTTTGCCCGGCCAGCAGGCGGGCTGGGGAGCATCATATCAGGTGCCATCTGAGGACAGCTCCGGCATTTTGGTCCTCGTGCCCCAATCCGGATATTTTGTGTGTTTCTTGGTTTATTAAAGCGGACCCACATGATCCTGTTTCGTGATAAAAAAGGGTCATGGCCGACCGTCTGCCTTTCATCGCGTTGTTCTCCCGGCTCGTTGCCGCTCTCCTGAGGGGAACGAACACCCTGGGCCAGGACATCCGCTACGCATTCCGCGGTTTTGCCAGAAATCGGGGATTTGCCACAGCAGCCGTTTTGTCGTTGGCCATCGGCATCGGCGCCAACACCACGATCTTCAGCGTGGTCAATGCTCTGTTGTTTAACCCGCTGCCGTACCGCGATCCAGACCGGCTGATGATCCTGTGGAACCGCTCGCCCGGCCTGAACATTGCGGAAGACTGGTTTTCGACGGCGCAATACTTCGACATCAAGGCAGGCCACAGCGGCTTTGAGCAGCTCGCGATCGCGATCGGCGGCAACATCAACCTGACGGGAGGCGGCGAACCGGAGCGCATCGGATTCATCAGGGTTTCCTCCAATCTCCTGCCCATGCTTGGCGCGGAAGCGATGTCCGGCCGGCTTTTCCGGCCGGAAGAGGACGTTCCTGGCCCGCAATCCACGGCGGTGCTGAGTTACGGCATGTGGGCGCGCCGCTACGGCTCCGATCCTGAAATGATCGGCAAATCGATCACGTTGAACGGGCTGCCGTTCCAGGTAATCGGCATTATGCCGCATTCCTTCTCTCTCCCCCGGGAAGTCCTGCCCACACTCGGCGGCGCCGAACAGGCCGATGTCCTGCTGCCTTTGCCCCTCCCTGCGACCGCGCCCACAATTCGCATTCGCGAAGACTACAACATTATGGGCAAGCTCAAGCCCGGCGTGTCGATACGCCAGGCCCAGTCGGAAATGGATACGATCACGGCGCGTCTGCGCCGGGATTATCCGGATCTTTATCCTCCGAACGGCGGGCTTACGTTCAGTATCGTGCCGCTTCTGGAGCAGGTCGTTGGCGACGTCCGCCGGCCGCTCCACATCCTGCTGGGCGCAGTGGGATTGGTTCTGCTTGTCGCCTGCGCCAACGTCGCCAACCTGCTGCTGGCGCGTGCCCTGGCGCGCAGGAAGGAGATCGCCGTGCGCTCCGCATTCGGAGCCGGCCGTGCCCGCATCGTCCGTCAGCTGCTCACCGAGAGCATTGTCCTGGCGATCTGCGGCGGCGCAGCGGGCATTTTGCTCTCGGCATGGAGTCTGAGCGGCATAGCCGTTTTGGGGCCCGAGAGCATACCGCGGATTGAGGACATCACCATCGACGGGCGTGTCCTGTGGTTCACGTTCGCGATTTCTCTGTTAACAGGAATCTTCTTCGGTCTGGTGCCGGCCCTGCGCACCACCCGCTTGGACCTGAGCTCCACCCTTAACGAAGCAGGCAGGGGCTCGTCGGGCATCAACACCCTGTGGGGACGGGGCCATCACCTTCGCAGGGTGCTGGTTATCGCCGAACTGGCACTCTCGGTCGTGCTGGTTATCGGCGCCGGGCTGCTCTTGCGGAGTTTCGCCCATCTGCACAGCGTGCATCCCGGTTTTGCCGCCAGGGATGTTCTGAGCTTCGGACTGACACTCAGCGGCCGGAAGTACGCAGATGCGCAGGCAACGCTGGCGACTTATCGGCGGCTGTGGGAAGGCCTGGAAGAGCTTCCCGGCGTTGCGGCTGCGGGCGGCATTTCGATGCTGCCGCTGACGCAGATGTACGCCTGGACACCCATTACGATCGAGGGACGCACTCCGCTGCCCGGCGAAAAGTTTATCAACGCGGACGAGCGCATCGTCGGCGGGCACTATTTTCAGGCGATGGAAATTCCGCTCCTGCAGGGCCGGTTTTTCGACGAACAGGATACCGCCACAAATCTCAGTGTCGCGCTGGTCGACGAAAACATGGCTCGCCAGTTCTGGCCCAATCAAAATCCGATCGGCAAGCGTTTCCATTTTGTGCAATCCGCCATCCCTTGGCACACCATCGTCGGCGTGGTCGGCCGTGTCAAGCACGACTCGCTCGACTCCAACCCGCGCATCGTCTTCTACCTGCCGCACAGCCAGTTTCCCGGGAGGACGATGTCCGTGGTGTTGAAAAGCCGGCCCGGACTGGCACCGCCGTATTCTGCCGTTACAGCTGCGGTCCATGACCTCGATCCCGAGGTTCCGATCTATAAAACGCGCACGATGGAACAGCTCGTCGACCAGTCCCTTGCCCGGCGCAGGTTCTCCATGTTGCTGCTCGCCATATTTGCCGGCCTAGCGTTGGTGCTGGCGGCAGTCGGCGTTTATGGCATCATGGCCTATCTGGTCAGCCACGGCACGCGGGAAATCGGCGTCCGCATCGCCTTGGGCGCATCCCCGGGCAGCATCCTGAGACTGATTGTTCGCCAGGGAATCATCCTGGCGGTTACCGGCGTGGCCATAGGCCTGGCCGGAGCTCTTGCGTTCGCGCAGCTCATGAAGGGCCTGCTGTTCGGCGTCACACCGACCGATCCCGCGACCTTCGGTGTGATCCCGATACTGCTGATCCTGGTAGCGCTGCTTGCCAGCTACCTTCCCGCCCGCCGCGCCGCTCGAGTCGATCCTATGACCTCCCTGCGCTGCGAATAGCCGGAGCAGCCTGTAATCCCGGTAGAGAGGCTGAGTATGAGACTTGATTGGTTCCGCGCCGCCCAGTCCTGTTCGGTTGTGTTCTGTCTTTTGTTCCATGCGACACTTCCCGCGTCGGCGGCATCCCAGACAAAGGCGCCTGCGCCGTTCGCGATCGAGGAAACCACCATTTCCCAGGTCCATGCCGCAATGAAGGCCGGGCAGTTGACCTGCCGCGACCTGGTCGCCCAATACCTCAAGCGAATCGAGGTCTATGATAAGCAGATTCCTGCGCTGAACGCGATCGTCCAAGTCAACCCCGATGCGTTGAAGGAGGCGGATGCCCTTGATCGGCGGTTTGCGCAGAGCGGCCTGACCGGTCCCCTTCATTGCGTGCCGGCCATCGTCAAGGACAACTTCGAAACGGTCGGCCTGCAAAGTACCGCCGGGTCGCTATCGCTGCAGGGCTTCGTATCGAACAAAGATGCATTTCTGGTCAAACGGGTCGAAGCGGCCGGCGCGATCGTGATCGCCAAGTCGAACATGGGAGAGTTCGCCTTCAGCCCGCTCGAGACGGTCAACTCGATTCTTGGCACGACAAGAAACCCGTACGCGCTTGACCGCGTCCCGGCCGGATCGAGCGGCGGCACGGCAGCGGCAATTGCGGCCAACTTCGGCCTCGTCGGCCTCGGTTCGGACACCGGCAATTCCATCCGCGGACCTTCCTCCCATACCGCGCTCGTCGGCATCCGGTCGACCATGGGGCTGACGAGCCGTGCGGGGGTCATTCCGCTGAGCTACCTTGCGGATATCGCCGGACCGATGACGCGGACGGTGGCGGATGCGGCGGCGGTGTTCCAGGTGATCGTCGGCGAGGACCCGGATGACCCGATGACCGCACGCAGCCGCGGACGCATAATCCCGGATTATAAGGCCGCGCTCGTGCGCGACGGCCTGAAGGGCGCACGCATCGGCGTCCTGCGCCAGGCATACGAGCGTAGCAACCTCCCCGTCGATGAGGAGATCGCGCAAGTCTTTGCCAAAGCGCTGGCGGACCTGAAAGCGGCAGGCGCCGAAATTGTCGATCCCGCGCCGGTCGATCTCAGCGGAGTTCGCCGCGAGCAGGGCGCAAACCCATGCCGCGGGTTCAAGTACGACATCAACGAGTACCTGGCGAAGCAGGGCGATCGCGTGCCGGTGCACAACCTCGAGGAAATCATCGCCTCCGGAAAGTTTCACGAGTCGGTGCGAAGCAGGCTGGAACAGTCCATGCGCAGCGCCCCGGAGGGTCCCGGGAGCGAGGCCTGCAAGGCAGATGCCGCGTACCGCGAAGCGTTCGGCGCCGCCGTCACCAGGGCGATGGACAGTCTGAAGCTGGATGCCTTTGTATACCCGACGTGGAGTCAGCCGCCGCAGCTCATCGGCGAGGTCAGCCAGCGGCAGGCGGGCGACAACAGCCAGGTGTTCTCACCGACATCGGGCTTTCCGGCCATCAATGTGCCCATGGGCTACACGCGCGGCGGAACCCTGCCGTGCGGCATGACTATTTTCGGCCGCGCCTGGAGCGAAGCCACGCTCATAAGGTTTGCCTATGCATACGAGCAGGCGACGCATCACCGGCGCCCGCCCAGTCTGCCAAAATAGAAGAGTACGACAGGACATGCATTCCATATGAAATCCTGTTTCCTGGGATACCGATGCTCTCTGTGCAGCGGGACGTACGCGCCCGACAAGGTCGACTACACCTGCCCCAAAGACGGCGGCAATCTGGATGTCGTGCTGGATTACGCAGCCATTCAAAGGGATGTTTCGCCTGCCGGGATCGCAACGGGCTCCGAGAACTCCATGTGGCGCTATCTGCCGCTGTTGCCCGTCGATGATCCGGGCGCGACGGGCACACCGCTGCGGACGGTAGGTGGAACTCCGGTCTTTGCGCCGGGCGGGTTGGCGAAAAGCCTGGGGCTGCGCAATCTCTGGATCAAGGATGAGAGCCGCAACCCGACGGCTTCGCTGAAAGACCGTGCCAGCGCCATGGTGCTGGCGCGCGCCCGCGAGACCGGCGCTCAGGTCGTCATCACCGCGTCCTCCGGCAACGCCGGCGCGGCTCTGGCCGGCATGGCCGCCGCACTGCAACATCAGGCCGTCGTTCTTGCCCCCAAAACGGCGCCGGCCGCCAAGATTGCCCAGCAGCTCATTTTTGGAGCCCGCGTTCTGCTGGTCGACGGCACCTACGACGATGCCTTCGACCTCGCCGTCCAGGCCGCGCAGGAATTCGGCTGGTACTGCCGAAACACCGGTTACAATCCTTTCACCGCGGAGGGGAAGAAAACCGTAGCGCTGGAGCTATGGGAGTGGATGCGCCAGGCATCGAGAATGGGAAGTCGACAGACCGGCGACCTCACCTCGCCCCTTTCGATCTTCGTTTCCGTGGGCGACGGCAACATCATCTCGGGAATCCATAAGGGCTTCAAGGACCTGCAGGCCCTGGGGTGGCTTGGAGAAATGCCCCGCATCTTCGGGGTACAAGCCGAGGGCTCACCCGCCGTCGCCAACGCATTCCATGCCGGAACTGAAACCATCTCACGGGTTTTCGCGCGGACACTGGCCGACAGCATTGCGGTGGATGTGCCGCGCGACGGCGTCCGGGCCCTGCGCGCCTGCCGCGAAACCGGCGGCTCCTATTTGCTCGTGAGCGATGATGAAATCCTCAGCGCCATCGCGGCATTGGGCAAGGCGGGCATCTTCGCGGAACCTGCAGGCGCAGCTTCGCTCGCGGGCCTGGTCAAGGCACTGCGTGTGGGAATCGTCAGGGGTGATGATCCGATGCTGGTCATCAACACCGGCAGCGGGTTGAAAGACGTGCCGGCGGCCATGCGGGTTGCGGGCGAAGCAGTCGTGATCCAACCCTCACTCGCGGCCATCCGGCGAGTGATCCGATGACGTGGCGTAGGCCACACCCCCGGTTGAAACCACGAAATACACGAAAGGATTCTCTTTTTCGTGTATTTCGTGGTTATTTGTTATGGGAGAGGGTGGCCCGGTGCAACGCCCCGGGCCTTTTAACCGCCTGGGTCACTGCATCAGAAACGGAAGACGATACCCGCCGATACCCGAGCGTTGTTCTGGCCTTCCTGGCCGAACCGGGTCATCAGATAGTCTGCCTGGACCGCACGGATCGCGATCGTCTTGTTCAGGGGAATATCCACACCCCCGCCGACGGCCGCCGCAAAAGCCGACGAGTTGTTGAAATTAAAGCCGAACAGGCCCGAGCTCGAATGGACTCTGCCGACGAGAACGTGGGTGAAGGGTACGACGCGGCCGAAGCTGCGATACGTGAATTGCGGGCCCAGCAGGTACATGTGCTTGGTCTGCTCCGGCCCGATGGGGATGGACAATGACAATATGTTGATCTCGGGAGATGCGTAGTAGCCGCTGAAATCGCCGGCCAGGCCCAGCCAGTTGTTGAAATTGCCGGCGACCGAAGCGTTCCACCCGTTCAGGTTATTTGACCACGAAGAGGTCATGCGGGAAAGCGAGTACCCGCCGAAAACCTCCACTTTTGGCGCCTCTGCCGCGAAGGCCGATGCCGAAATCAACAGCGACACAACGATTGTGACGTACTTTAGTTTTCCCATGCCTACATCCTATCTTGACCAGCCAAATGTTCGCTTGATCCGATGGATAGGATGTGCGCGGCGCGAAAAAGTTTCATGCGCCGGACAATCACCAGCCGTACGAAAAAATCTCAGGAAGTTGCCGCGGTTCTTGCGGTGAAGAGATAGGGGACAGAAACGGATCGACGGAAACCGGACTCACCTGCAACCCGCGCAGCTTGAGGCATGGCAACCGGAGCAGCCGGAAGACAGGGACCGCGTTCCGCCTCCCTCGGTTTGAGTTCGCCCGCAAAAGCTGGAGAACTGTTTTTCGATGTTTCCCGACTTGCAGGCCGGACACGCCAGCGCGCGTTCGGCGGCGGCACTCAGGACCAGGCGTTCGAAATCATGTTCGCAGGCCTGGCAACGGTATTCAAAGATAGGCATCGGCAACCTCAATGTCACAAAAGGACGACAGTAGATATAGCACTACGCATGTGAATCTGGAAGACGCAGATCAAATCGATCCTGCGGGGCCCGGCACGCTCTCCCGCTGGTGTATAATTGGCGCGATTATTCTTCGGGATTGCGACGCGCGCAGGCTGCGATGCCCAAGATGATTGGAGGCAATCATGCCGGATTGGAATTGTCCTGAGGGCCTACCGAAAACAGGTTGTTGGACAGCCAGTGCAAAACGTGCGGAAAACCACTTGCCACAAGGAATCTGAAATGCCGCCACAAAATGAAGACCTGAGCGCCAGGATTATCGGCATGGAGCGCGCAGCCCTCGACCGCTGGTGCGACGGCGATCCGTCCGGCTTTCTGGAAATCTACGCTGCCGACATCGTCTATTTCGATCCCATTCAGCCGTGCCGCCTCGACGGGCTGCCGGCTTTGCAGGCGTATTACGAAAGCCTTCGGGGCACGATCCACGCCGATCGCTATGAACTGATCGAGCCCCGCGTCCAGCTCGGATCCGACACGGCTGTGCTCACTTTCAATTACGTCTCCTATCCCGGCGAAGAACTCAACCGCTGGAACTGCACGGAAGCCTACCGCCTGCAATCCGACGGGCAATGGCGAATTGTGCAGACCCATTGGTCGAGGACCGGTGGGAAGCCGAGTGATGAGGCTGCGCGAAAAGAAGCCGTGAGCTCGTGGATTATCGGCATGGAGCGGATGGCACTGGACCGGTGGTGCAAAAGCGACCCGTCCGGCTACCTGGAAATCTGTGCACCCGACGTCGTCTATTTCGATCCCTTTCAGCCTGGTCGTCTGGACGGACTGCCGGCTCTGCAGGCGTATTACGAAAGCCTGCGGGACGAAATCAAGATCGAATGCTGCGAAATGATCGCGCCGTTCGTCCAAGTTGGCTCCGACATGGCAATCCTCACATTCAATTGCCTAACGTATCACGGTGAGGAATCCACCCGCTGGAGCTGCACGGAAGCCTACCGCCTGCAGTCCGACGGGCAATGGCGGATCGTCCAGACGCATTGGGCCCG